>MHCFD02800__coassemble_1769_pt1 | contig 10536 bp, 6 predicted proteins | sample MHCFD02800__metabat2_low_PE_007 | metagenome-assembled genome bin MHCFD02800 | reverse complement strand
CTGCACGGGGGCGGCGCAGAAGCGGTTCTTGGTGAACACGCCAGCCACGGCCGAGCCTTCGGCCAGGGTCACCACGGTCAGGTCACGGCGGTTGGCCTTGCGCACGCCAGCCATGGCGACGCCGATTTGCACGCCGGGCACAGGGTGCAGGTCTTGGGGATGGGGGGCAGACAGGTTGACTGGCATGGGGTGGCTTTCTGGCGTCTCGGCGCGGCGTGAAACACCGCTTTGAAGCACCGGATTGTGCCGCACGCGGATGACCGCTGCGTGGCCCCTGGCCAATGTCTACATGGCCTTGAACAGGTGGGCGTACATGCGGCTGACCTCCAGCGTTTCCGGGCGGCCGCGCAGGTGCACGCGCAGGCGGTTATTGGCGCGGGCATCGCGGCTCACGCGCTCGATGGCGCGCACGTTGACCACGGCGCTGCGGTGCACCTGCCAGAAACGGTCGGTGTCCAGGCGGGGCATCAGCTCGCGCAGCGGGGTGCGAATCAGCAGCTCGGGGCCCTGGCCGCTGGTGGGCGTGATCAGGCGCACGTACTTGTCGGCGGCTTCGAAGTACAGCACGTCGTCGACCGGCACCATGACCAGGCCCTGCGTGGTGGAGACCTGGATGATGCTGAGCGGCGGCTGGTTGGCCGCGGTCGGTGGCGGCGCGTGGCGCAGGGTCTGCAGCGGGGGCTGGGCTGGATCCTCCTGGTGGGAGGCGCGCAGGCGCAGCTGCTGTTGCAGGCGCTCGCAGGTGCCGGCCAGGCGGGTGGCCTGCACGGGCTTGAGCACGTAGTCCACGGCGGCCTGCTCGAAGGCGGCCAGGGCGTATTCGTCGTAGGCGGTCACGAACACGGTGAGCGGCAGGGGGCGCTGCTCGGGCCAGGCATCGGCGATGGCCTCGGCGGCGTCCAGGCCGTCGCGGCCGGGCATCTTGATGTCCAGGAAGAGCACGTCGGGCTGCTCGGCCACGGCGATGGCCACGGCCTGGTCGCCATCCTGGGCGAGAGGCAGCAGGCGCAGTTCGGGCCACAGGCGGCCGAGCTGGGTGCTCAGGGCGTGCGCGAGCACGGGTTCGTCTTCCGCGATCAGGGCGGTGGCGTTCATGGGTGCAGGGCGGTGGCGATGGGAGGGGAGGCGGCCACCAGGTGCGCTGAGGCGGTGGGCGCATCAGGCGTGCTGGCCTCGTCCTGGGGCAGCCCGTTGGGGCCGAAGGGCGAGGCGGCACCGGTGATCGAGGGCGCTGTGGCCGCCATGGCGACGGGGCTGGCATGAGCCGTGAGCGGCAGGCGCAGCGTGACGACGGTGCCGGTGTGCCCGGCGCTGTCCTGCATGCTGAGGCTGGCGGCCTCGCCATAAGCCGAGAGCACGCGGTCGCGCACGCAGGCCAGGCCGAAGCCGGCGGGGCCCTGGCGCGCGGCCTCGGCGGCCCGCAGGCCACGGCCGGTGTCGATCACGCGCAGCACCAGCGCGTCGTCTTCGATGCGGGCGCGCAGGCTGAGGTGGCCGCCGGGCGGGTTGGGCTCCAGCCCGTGCTTGACGGCGTTTTCCACCAGCGGCTGCAGCAGCAGCGTGGGCACGGGGTGGCTGGCCAGTTCGGGCGGCAGGTCGAGCGTGACCTGCAGGCGCGGGCCCATGCGCACCTGCATCAGCGCCAGGTAGTCGTCGACGCGGGCGAACTCGGTGCTGAGCGGGTGAGTGGTGGCGCGGCTGCCGCTGAGCGTGGCGCGCAAAAAAGTGATCAGGCGCGCCAGCATGTCCTGCGCGCGGGCCGGGTCGGATTCGATCAGCGCGTGCAGGTTGGCCAGCGTGTTGAACATCATGTGCGGCTCCAGCTGGGCCTGCAGCAGGCGCAACTGGGTTTGCAGGGCCTGGCGCTGGGCGGCTTCGGCGCGCACCTCGTTGGCGGCCAGGCGCACGCGCAGGTAGTCGATGGTGAAGGTGAGGATGGTGATGCTGTAGCTCAGCACCAGCGACACGGCAAACGGCGGGCGCTCGGCCGCGATCTTCATGGGCCACCACGGAAACGCCAGGATGGCCTGGGCCAGGAACACGCCGAACACGCAGGCGATGGGGATGCCGAACAGCGCGCAGAAGGCGATGGCCGGCCAGCCCACCAGGCCGTAGACGCCGCTGCGCTCGAAGCGGGCGCGGGCATCGGGCAGCTGCGGCCAGCGGCGGCGGGCCTCGGCCAGCCACACCATGCCGACGATGGTCCAGCACCAGTAGCCCAGGCACATGGCATAGGCCAGGTTCACCATCAGGCCGTAGCGCTGGTCTTCGTCGCGGCCGGCCCATTCGATGGCCCACAGGAACAGCGCGATCGACAGGCTCCACAGCAGGTTGAACCGACCCGTGCGGGGGATGGAGCCCAGCAGGGTCAGGTCCTTGGGGTGGTCGGCGGCCGACATGGTGCGTGCGGATCGTGGGGCGGGGCGGTATCAGTCAATCATCGAGGCGGCGGGGCCGTCCAGCCTTGCAGCCAGGTGTTCAGCGCCGGGAACTCCTTGATCGCCAGCGGCGCGAAGGACACCAGTATCAGGCCCAGCGTCATCACCGCGCAAGGCAGGATCCAGCGCTCGTAGCGGCGGTAGAAGGACTGGTTGGCCACCTCGCGGTCTGCTTGATCGATCAGGTCCTCGCCCACCACCTGGCGCGCCAGCAACTGGTTCAGCGCCACGGGCGGCATCAGGTAACCCAGCTCGAAGGCCACCAGCACCATCACCCAGAAGTGCACCGGGTCGATGCCGCTCTTGTAGGCCAGCGGGGCCAGCGTGCCCGACACCAGGAAGATGGCGCCCAGCGGCTCCATGAACATGCCCAGCACCACCAGCGCGGTGGCCATGAAGGCCATGGCCGTCCAGGCGCTGCTGAACACGTCGGGCGCCAGGTGGATGATGCCTGAGCGCTCGACCACGCCACCCGCCGCCTGCGACAGCAGGATCAGGAACAGGTAGCCGCCCAGATGGCCCACCGTCTCGACCGTGGCCGCGCGGATGGACGATTCGATGCCGCGCTCGCGGTGCATGGCGAAGCTCAGCTGCTGCGAATCGGGGCCGATGCCGCGCGCCAGCAGCAGCTTGTCGAACACCACGATCATGATCATGATGACCGGCATGATGATGGGCGCCGAGATCTCGTTGAGCGGCGTGTCCAGCACCGTGTCGTAGAAGGCCACGACCACCAGCACCACGGCGATGTAGGGCAGCAGCGCGGGCACCTGGCGCAGCATGGCGGGCAGGGCCACGCGCGGCGAGGCGACGTCGATGGTGTGCTTCTCGCGGCGCAGTTGCGAGGCCGCGAAGAACAGCGTGGACGTCATGAAGAAAACGTACAGGCCCCAGTGGAAGAGCTCGTCACTCGTCACCTCCTTGTTGACGGCCACGATGGCGACCACCAGCAGGCTGGGCCGCAGCACCACGCCGAGCGAGCCGGACATGGCCGTGGCCGCCAGCGCGAACTGGCTGGATCCCCCAACCGCCCGAACCTCGTGGTAGATGATGGCGCCGGCCGCCATCACGAAGGCCCCGGAGCCGCCCGTGTACGCGGTGGGAATGGCGGCGGCCAGCAGGATCAGGTAGGTCAGGGCCTCGGGCGAGAGCTTCCAGGGCCGCAGCAGGTTCATGAACAGGTCGGTCATGCGGCTCTGCTTGAACAGCATGCCGCCCCAGATGAACAGCGCCAGTTGCAGCGGCAGATTGGGGAACTCCATCAGCGCGTTGATGTAGATCGCCAGGCCGGAGGGGTGGCCCTGTTCCCAGAAGTAGTGGCCCGAGCTGATCGTCATCAAACCGGCCAGGGGGATCGTCTTGAGCGCATGGCCCCAGGTGCCGTTGCCGATGCCTGCCTCAGGCTTGTGAGGGCGCACGCACTGCCAGGCGCTGGCGATCAGCAGCGAGCCGAAGAGCACCATCCACGCGAAGTGGATCATCGGTTCTTCCACGGGCACGCCGGCATCCAGCGAGATCTGGTAGTAGCGGATGGCGGAGTACAGCGCGATGGCCGAGGCCAGCAGCATGGTCCACGCCTGCACCTTGTAGTCGCGGCCGTAGCGTGGCGGCACCAGGCTGATGTGGTGGTAGCCCACGGTGGTGGCCAGGATGGTGAAGCCCATCAGCAGCAGCAGGATCATCGGCCGGTTCTCGCTGCCGAAGCGGAACAGGCCGAAGAAGCTGGTCTCCACGGTGCGGTAGGCCTTCACGGCCCAGGTGTTGTGCGAGGCGGCGCGTTCGTACCAGGCGTGCTTCTCCTGGCACTGCGCCAAGGTGTCGTTCAAGGATTGGCGCAGCTTGTTGGCATCGAGCGCTTCGTCGGCGAACAGGTTGTCGATGGCATCGCCACCGCCCGCGGGTTGCGCGGCCATGCGCCGGTTCACCTCGGCGTCGATGTTCATGTGGGCATCGCACGTGGGCTTGACGGGTTCGGCGCGCAGCATGAAGTACTGCACCTGCTGGCTCTTGTCGCCGAAGAAGGTCTCGCCGAAGCGCAGCAGCTGGCCGTGGATCATCTCGCCGGTGCCGATCACCAGTACCAGCAAGAGCATGGCGATGGTGGGTAAGCCGATGCACCAGTCTGAGAGCGTGCGGCGACCCGAGGTGGGCAGAACGGTGGCCTGGCTCATTCTTGTCTCCTGTCTCGCGGCGCCTTGGGGTGCCGTCTCGTGTTGGCGTTGCCCCGAATCTAAGGGCGCGGCGCGGGGCGTGAAATCCCCGTGCGATGGATGACACGGTTGTAGCGCCAAGTGACGTGCGCATGTCGCCAGTCAGACAGGGCAGGATGGCTCGGCCAAAAAAAGAGAGCCCCGAAGGGCTCTCGCTTGGTGGCATGGCTTGAGGGTTTACGCGAGGAGCGCGCCAGACGCTCAGGCCAGCTTGCCGTGGCAGTTCTTGTACTTCTGGCCGCTGCCGCAGGGGCAGGGGTCGTTGCGGCCCACGCGGGGCAGGTCGCCAGCCGCCAGTGCCTGGCCTTCCTGCTCGGTGGCCACGCTGCCGTCCTCGTTGGGATGCGTGTACGTGACGTTGGAGAACGCGTCGCCCTGGTCCTCGATGGCCTGCGCGGCCTGGGCGGCTTCTTCCTGGCTCTGGATGCGCACCGTCAGCAGCAAGCGGGTCACGTCCATCTTCACCGTGGTCAGCAACTGGCCGAACAGCTCGAAGGCTTCGCGCTTGTACTCCTGCTTGGGGTTCTTCTGGGCGTAGCCGCGCAGGTGGATGCCCTGGCGCAGGTAGTCCAGCGCGGCCAGGTGCTCGCGCCAGTGCGTGTCGATGGACTGCAGCAGCACCATGCGCTCGAAGGAGCCGAATTGCTCCTTGCCCACGGTGGCCGTCTTGGCGGCGTAGGTGTCCTCGGCGGCCTTGAGCACGCGCTCCAGCACGTCGTTGTCGTCAGCGGCGCTGGCCGAGCTGACCCACTGCACCAGATCGACCTCGATCTGCCATTCTTCCTTGAGGTTCTTCTCAAGGCCCGGCAGGTCCCATTGTTCTTCGACGCTCTCGGCGGGCACGTAGGCGCGCACCACGTCGGTCAGGGCGCCACCGCGCAGCGCGGCGATGGATTCGGCCACGTCCTGCGTTTCGAGCAGTTCGTTGCGCTGCTGGTAGATCACCTTGCGCTGGTCGTTGGAGACGTCGTCGTACTCCAGCAGCTGCTTGCGCATGTCGAAGTTGTGGCCTTCGACCTTGCGTTGTGCGCTTTCGATGCTGCGGCTCACGATGCCGGCCTCGATGGCCTCGCCTTCTGGCATCTTCAGGCGGTCCATGATGGCGCGCACGCGGTCGCCGGCGAAGATGCGCATCAGCGGATCGTCCAGCGACAGGTAGAAGCGCGAGGAGCCCGGGTCGCCCTGGCGGCCGGCGCGGCCACGCAGCTGGTTGTCGATGCGGCGCGATTCGTGGCGCTCGGTGGCGATGATGCGCAGGCCGCCCAGCTCCTTGACCTTGGCGTTGAGCGCGGCCTGCTCGGCCTTCATGCCGGCGATCTTGGCTTCCTTGGCGGCGTGGTCCAGCGATTCATCGGCTTCGACCGCCTGGATGTCCTTCTCGATGTTGCCGCCCAGCACGATGTCGGTGCCGCGGCCCGCCATGTTGGTGGCGATGGTGATCATGCCGGGGCGGCCGGCCTGGGCCACGATGTCGGCCTCGCGGGCGTGCTGCTTGGCGTTGAGCACCTGGTGCGGCAGCTTCAGCTGGTTCAGCATGTTGGCCAGCAGCTCGGAGTTCTCGATGCTGGTGGTGCCGACCAGGGTGGGCTGGCCACGCTCGTAGCAGTCCTTGATGTCTTCGGCGATGGCCTTGTACTTTTCCTGCGCGGTCTTGTAGACCAGATCGAGCTGGTCCTTGCGCAGCATGATCCGGTTGGGCGGGATCACGATGGTTTCCAGGCCGTAGATCTCCTGGAACTCGTAGGCTTCGGTGTCGGCCGTGCCGGTCATGCCGGAAAGCTTGCCGTACATGCGGAAGTAGTTCTGGAAGGTGATCGAGGCCAGGGTCTGGTTCTCGGCCTGGATCTCGACGCCTTCCTTGGCTTCGACGGCCTGGTGCAGGCCATCGGACCAGCGGCGGCCCGACATCAGTCGGCCGGTGAATTCGTCGACGATGACGACCTCGCCCTGCTGCACCACGTAGTGCTGGTCCTTGTGGAACAGGTGGTGGGCGCGCAGCGCGGCGTACAGGTGGTGGATCAGCGTGATGTTGGCCGCGTCGTACAGGCTTGCGCCCTCGGGCAGCAGGCCGGCCTCGGTCATCAGGCGCTCGGCGTTCTCGTGGCCGTCGTCGGTCAGGGTGATCTGGCGGGTCTTCTCGTCGGCGGTGAAATCACCCGCCTCGATCACGCCTTCGCCGGTGCGCGGGTCGGCTTCGCCGATCTGCTTCTTCAGGCGTGGCGCGATGGCGTTGATGGCCAAGTACAGCTCGGTGTGGTCTTCGGCCTGCCCGGAGATGATCAGCGGCGTGCGGGCCTCGTCGATCAGGATCGAGTCCACTTCGTCGACGATGGCGTAGTTCAGGCCACGCTGCACGCGGTCGCGCACCTCGTAGACCATGTTGTCGCGCAGGTAGTCGAAGCCGTACTCGTTGTTGGTGCCGTAAGTGATGTCGGCGGCGTAGGCGGCCTGCTTCTGGTCCTTGGGCATCTGCGGCAGGTTGATGCCGACGGTCAGGCCCAGGAAGTTGTAGAGCTTGCCCATCCACTCCGCGTCGCGGCGTGCCAGGTAGTCGTTGACGGTGACCAGGTGCACGCCCTTGCCGGTCAGGGCATTGAGGTAGACGGGCAGGGTGGCGGTCAGCGTCTTGCCTTCGCCGGTGCGCATTTCGGCGATCTTGCCGTTGTGCAGGGCCATGCCGCCCAGCAGCTGCACGTCGAAGTGGCGCATCTTGAAGACGCGCTTGGAGCCTTCACGCACCACGGCGAAGGCTTCGGGCAGCAGGTCGTCGAGCGTTTCGCCCTTGGCCAGGCGGGCGCGGAATTCGTCGGTCTTGGCGCGCAGCTGCTCGTCCGTCAGGGGCTCGAAATTGGGCTCCAGCGCGTTGATCTTGGCCACCGTGCGCCGGTACTCCTTGAGCAGGCGTTCGTTACGGCTACCGAAAATCGTCGTGAGAATCTTGGGCAACATGGAGCGGTCTATCCAATCGGTCAACAGGCGGTCTGCGGTCGGCAGTCGGTGAGGACTGGACGACCAGGATGCTGAGGGGGCCCGGGAGGCCATTGCCCCATCGAACCAAAGCTAAAAAGTGTAGCACCCGGGGGTGACGCCCCATGAACAGAGCACGGAGCGGCCTGCGGGTTCCCCCTGCCCTCGATCAGGTGGGTCACCTCGGCCTGTTTTTCCAGGTGCCGACGATGAAATCAGGCGCGTGGACTCGGTTTACCGGACAGCAGTGGGATGCTCGCTCCGACCGATCAGCGCCGCGACCACGCAGGCCACCACCGCCATCGTCAGCACCACCACGGCGCCAGAGGGCCAATCCAGCATGGCCGACAGGGCCAGGCCCAGTGCGTAGGCGATGGCGCCCAGCCCCCAGGCCAGGGGCAACTGCCATCGTGGCGATGCGCGGCGCACGGCCAGCGCCGGCATGATCAGGCTGCTGAACACCAGGTAGACGCCCACCAGTTGCACGGAGGCCGTCACGGCCAGCGCGAACAGCACGTAGAAGCCGGCGCGGCCCAGACGCCCGGCGCCCAGGCCGAACCACAGGGCCAGCACCAGGGCCGACAGCCCCGCCATGGCGCCCAACTGGCTTGGCGTCACCCACAGGATCTGGCCCACGAGCAGATCCTTGAGGTGCTCGCCGCCATGCGGGTTGCCCGCCAGCAGCAGGATGCCGCCGCAGGAGGCGAGCACGAACAGGGTGCCGATCAGCGCTTCCTGGATGTCGGGCCAGCGGCGCTCCGTCCAGGTCAGCAGGGCCGCGCCCAGCAGCGCGGCCGCCACCGCGGCCCCCTGCACCCCCCAGCCTTGCGGCTCCCAGCCCAGGTTGTCGGCCGCGATCACCCCCAGGCCGGCGATCTGCGCGATGGCCAGGTCGATGAAGACGATGCCCTTGCGCAGCACCTGCAGGCCGAGCGGCACGTGCGTGGCGAGCACCAGCAGGCCGGCGATCAGGGCCGGGCCGACGATGGACCAGTCCACGGGATGGAGGGTGAGGGAACTCATGGCGGAACGACTTTCTTCTTCGCAGCAGGCTTACTTGGCGGCCTTGAGCAGCTTGTCGACGGTGTCGTCGAACAGGCCGAACAGGTCCTTGGCGCGGTCGCTGCCACCCACGGTGAAGGGCAGCACGGCCACGGGCAGCTTGGCGCGTTCGGACAGCCATTCCGAGCTGCGGCCGTCGTTGTAGGCGGCGCGCACGATCAGCTTGGCCGGGCGCTGCTGCAGCTGCTGCAGCACGGTCGACAGGTAGGTGCTGCTGGGCTCGACGCCGGGCTTGGGCTCGAGCGTGGTCACCTCGTCCAGGCCCAGCCACTGTTCCAGGTACGGGAAGCCCTTGTGCTGCACGACGATGCGCGTGCCCTTGAGCGGCGCGGCGGCCTGGGCCCAGCGCTGGCTCGCTTGTGTCCAGCGGGTCTGGAAGTCGGCCAGGCGCTGCTGGTAGTGGGCGGCGTTGGCGCTGTCCAGCTCGGCCAGGCGCTTGGCCAGGGCCGGGGCCACGGCGGCGAAGGTGCTGGGCGCGGTGTTGATGTGCGGGTTGCCCTGCGCGTGCACATCGCCATCGGCGCGGTCCAGGCGGGTGGGCACTTCGAGCATGCGCACGAAGCCGGCGGCCTCGAAGTTGCCGGCCTGGCCGGGCTGCACCTTGGCGTTGCCGGATTGGCGCAGCAGCACGGGCAGCCAGCCCACCTCCAGCTCGGCGCCGGTGCACACCAGCAGGTCGGCGTTGCGCACGGCCGAGATCAGGCTGGGCTTGGCCTGGATCTGGTGCGGGTCCTGCAGGGCGTTGGTGGCCGTGTAGAGGGTGGCCTGGTCGCCGGCCAGCTCCTTGGTCAGCGCGGCCCATTCGGGCTCGCAGGCGAACACCTTGAGCGCGGCGTGGGCGGGCAGGGTGGCGGCCAGCGCGAGGCCGGCCAGGATCGTGGTGAATCGGGTCTTCATGGTGATTCCTTGTTTGGACGTGCAGGCCAGCGATCAGTAGCTGTGCGCGCCGTGGGCGCCCAGGCTCATCTGGTACTGCAGGAAGATCTGCGGGTCGCTCTGGCCGTCGCGGGTGCGGTCGTCGTTGAGCTGCAGGCGCCAGCGGCTGAACTCGCTGAGCGACCAATCCAGCATCACGCTGGTGCGGCGCGGGTTGTAGTCGGGCGCCAGGTTCACGCCGTCGAACTTCACGCTGCCGGTGTCGAGTTGGTCGTAGCGCAGGCCCACGCGCCAAGTCGGCATGAACTGGTAGACGCCCTGCAGGTACCAGCCCGACTGGGCAGAGCGGTAGGCGGCGGAGGTGCCGGTCACGCTGCTGTCGTCCGGATCGAGTCCATAGACGGCATCGCCCTTCTCGGCGCGGCGGAAGTACTCGCCCTGCAGCTTGAAGTTGGTGACCTTGCCGTTGCCGTTGGGTGCCCATTTCCACACGCCATCGACCACCCACAGGCGGCTGTTGCCGGTGAAGCTGCCCGCGCCGACGGTGTCGTCGTCCCAGGCGCGGTCGGTGGCCTTGGTCCACAGGTGCGACAGGCCGGCGCGCCAGCTGTTGCTGTCGCCCACGTCACCACCGATGTGCGCGAACACGGCCGAGGCACCCGCGCCGTTGCGGCCCGTGTCGGTGCCGGGGTAGTTGGCGCCGCGGCCCAGCTCGGCGCCCACCTCGATGAACTGGTCGGTGGGCAGCAGCCACTTGGCCTGCACGCCGTCCTGCCCCAACTGGCCGCCCAGGAAGGCCTGGTAGGCCAGCGGCGCATCGACGAAGTCCCAGGTGTGGGCGTGCTGCTCGTTGAGGTAGCCGATGGCCGAGAAGAAGCGGCCGGCCTTGATCTTCACGCCATCGGACAGGGCTGTGGTCTGGATGAAGGCCTCTTCGACCTCGACCTCGTTCTCGGCGTTGAAGGACGCGGTGAGCGCGCCGT
>MHCFD02800__coassemble_1768_pt1 | contig 10557 bp, 9 predicted proteins | sample MHCFD02800__metabat2_low_PE_007 | metagenome-assembled genome bin MHCFD02800 | reverse complement strand
AGCGCATAGGCCTTCTGCAGCAAGGTTTCGTCGAGCTGGAACACCTCGGTCTTGTAGTCCAGCGGCGGCTTGTCCTTCGGGTGCTTGGTGTTGATCCCCAGGTAGCCCCCAGGCCAGTCGGCCGGGATCTCGCGCGCATCGATCTCCCACTGGATGCCGAAATCGACCAGGTAGCGCGCCCAGGCCACCGAGCCCACCGTGCCGTACTCGGGGTTGATGCCGGCGATGCCTGCGATCAGGAAGTAGGTGCGCGACAGGTCGAAGTAGCGCGAAAGCACCAGGGCCATCGTGGACGCCGCCGCGTTGGTGTGGCCCATGCCGGTCGTCATCACGCACACATCGGCACGGTTGCAGCGCACCACGGGGTAGTCGGGCGAGAGGCCCGGCACCTTGACCTCACGCCAGGGGCCGAGCTTGTCGAGCCAAATCTGCCCCTCGGGCGCGAACATCGAAATGATCATCACCTTCGGATCCGGCCCCCTGCCGAAACCATCGGCGTGGGCGGTGAAGGCGAGCGTGGTGGCCAGCAGGCCGGCGGCGATCTTGGTCCAGAGAGACATGCGGTGGCTCCTGAGTTTGTAGGACGCTGCAGGTCTAGCAGGTTCCGCGCCGAAAACACCCCTCCGGAAGCGATTGGTAACCAATCCGTTGACGCGCATGACAACGAAAAAGCCAGCGGCAGCCCCTTGAACAGGGCCGCCGCCGGCTTGGCATCGGCATCGTCAGGCGACGGGCCGGGTTCACCCGGCCGCCACGATCACACCGATCAGAACAGGCTCTCCAGCGTCCAGGCCAGGCAATGGTGCTCGGTCTGGAAAGCGCCGAAGCCCTGGGTGCTCACGCCCGTGGCTTCCAGCCGCTGGAACGGCGTGGTCAGCACATTGAAGGCCGGCCACGGTGTGGTGGGCAGCGGGGCCGCACCGGTCGTGTTGTTCGGGTTGCCCGTGGTGATGAAGGCCTTCCAGTAGCGCAGCATCTGGTCGCCCAGCGCCTGCTGCTGTGCATTGAGCGGATCCTGCGGGATGCCGGCCACGGTGGACTGGAACACGTACTGCAGGTCACCGCCGTGGAAGGCCAGCCAGTCGATGAACGGATCTGGCGAGAACTGCGGCGCGGTGCGGTCGGCGAACTCGAAGGCGTAGGTGGGCGTCACCTTCGACAGCGAATTGGCCATGCGGTTGGCCACGCAGCTGAACACCTTGTCGGTGATCAACGACGAGGCCGCCACATCGACGCTGCCGTAGTTGGCCGCGCTGTACAGGCTTTGGTAGACCGGTGCCGCGCTGCCCAGCAGGTAGCCGGCCACGCTGTCGTAGTCGGCCTGGTCCATCACGCGGCCATAGCCCAGGTGGAACAGCGGCAGGATGAAGCCGCGGCCCTCGTCGCGGTTGGAGCCCAGCATCACCGGCACGCGGTTGACACGGCCCAGCGCCATCGCCTTGAGCGGCGCCATCGGCAGGGTCACGCCATCTTCCGTGGCCGACCAGATGTCGAACTTGGTGACGGAGTCCACGTAGCTCGGCGACGCGGCCAGCAGGTCATCGACCGACTTGGCACGCAGGCAGGCCATCTGCCCGCTGCCCGCAGGGCAGCCCACGCGGTCGGCCAGCGCATCGCCATAAGCGCGCGATGCGGCCAGCGGCTTGGACGCGATGCCGCACGAGGCGCTCTGCATGATCACGCGGTCGAACAGGCCGCGCGCCTTGGGCGAGGCCAGCGCCAGGCAGCCGGAGGTGCCGCCGGACGACTGCCCCGCCATGGTCACCTTGCCCGCATCGCCACCGAAGGCCTCGATGTTGCGCTTGACCCATCGCAGCGCCAGCCACTGGTCCTGCAGGCCGAAGTTCACACCGCCGCTTTCGCCGGCCATGCCCGAGGTCGTCAGGAAACCGAACGCGCCCAGGCGGTAGTTGATGGTGACGACGATGGCCCCCGTCTTGGTGGCCATGACGCTGCCGTCGTACTGGTCGCCCGTGCCGACCTGGAAGGCGCCGCCGTGCACCCACACGATCACGGGCCGCTTGCCCTGTGACAGCGCGGGCGGTGCGTACACGTTCAGGCTCAGGCAGTCTTCATTGACAGAGGCCTCGGCGAACAGGCCGGCGTACTGCGGGCACGCCGAGCCGAATTGGGTGGCGCTGCGGGTGCCCGTCCAGGCCAGTGCAGGCTGGGGTGCCTTCCAACGCAAGGCGCCCACAGGTGCCTGCCCGTACGGAATGCCCAGGAACTGCCTGACGCCGGATACCGATTGCCCAGCGAGCAAGCCCTGCTCCACCTGGACCGTGGTCTGCGCTTGGGCCGGCGCCACCGCGCCGAACAGCAATGCCGTGACCGAAGCAAGCGCGCCCAACAAGGGCTTGACGAGACGAGATGCGAATCTGCTCACGATGACTCCTTGCGATGTGGTGACGGCGTGTGAAGACACGCCCAACGGATCATCGACAAGACCCCACCGGGCTTGATGTCAAGCTACATATCGTTTCGCTGGAGCTGCGTGACAAAGATCACACTATTGCTTGTAACTTGCAATTTATGCAATGTTTGCCGATTCACATGGCGGGACATCAAGGCAGCACGATGGCGGGGTCTTCCACCCACCGCCATTGCCCTGGCGCGAGATCGGCAGGCAGTTCGAGCCGCCCGATGCTGCTGCGGTGCAGCCCTTCCACCCGGTTGCTCACGGCCGCCACCATGCGCTTGACCTGGTGGTACTTGCCCTGCAGCAGCGTCAGGCGCAGGTGTGTCTCGCCGATGGCATCGATGCGCTCGGCCGCGTCGGCCTTCACGGGCAGCGGGTCGTCGTCCAGCACGACGCCGGCCAGCAACTGCTGCAGCTGCTTGTCGCTCACCGGGTGCTTGCACGTCACCTCGTAGACCTTGGGCACGTGGTGCTTGGGCGAGGTCAGCTTGTGCAGCAGCGGGCCGTCGTCCGTCATCAGGAGCAGGCCAGTGGTGTCCTGGTCGAGCCGGCCCACGGGCTGCAGACCCCGGCGGCGCAGCGCCACGGGCAGCAGGTTGTGCACGCCGGGCCAGGCGCCGGGCTTGAGCGAGCACTCGTAGCCGGCCGGCTTGTGCAGCATCACCAGCGCCTTGACGTGGGTCACCCAGGGCTGGCCCTCGATCTCCAGCGCCAGGCGGTCTTCCGCGAAGGGCGCGTCGGGGTCGTCCACCACCTCGCCGTTCACTTTGACCAGGCCATTGAGGATGAGGCCATCGCACTCGCGGCGGGCACCGAAGCCCTGGGCGAAAAGGATCTGGCTGAGCGGCGCGTGGCCGGCGGGCAATCTGGAACGAGGCGGCATGGCGGGGCCTGGGGCTTTCTGGCAAAAACGACATTGTGCTGCGATGATGGGCACTCCACGACAGCGCGGAGCCGCCCCGTTGAAAGTCCACCACCTCAATTGCGGATCGATGTGCCCCCTGGGGCGACGCCTGATCAACGGCGAAGGAGGCTGGCTGGCCCCGGCCCACATGTGCTGCCACTGCCTGCTGATCGAGGGGCGCCACAGCCTGATCCTGGTGGACACGGGCCTGGGCACGGCCGATGTGGCCAACCCGTCGCGGCTGGGCATGGCCTTCAACGCCGTGGTGCGGCCCCGCCTGCTGATGAACGAGACGGCATTGCACCAGATCCGCGCGCTGGGACTGGACCCGAACGACGTGCAGCACATCGTGCCCACCCATCTGGACCTGGACCACGCCGGGGGCCTGGGTGATTTTCCGAAGGCGCAGGTGCACGTGCACGCGCCCGAGCTGAAAGCCGCGCTGGAGCGCCCCACACTGCACGAGAAGAGCCGCTACATCCCCGCGCAATGGGCGCATGGGCCGCAATGGGCCGAGCACAGCGTGAATGGCGACACGTGGAAGGGCTTCGATGCCGTGCGCGCCTTGCCGGCCACGGACGAAGAGGTGCTGCTGGTGCCATTGGCCGGCCACACGCGCGGCCATGTCGGCGTGGCGGTGCGCACCGCCGACCAGGGCTGGCTGCTGCACTGCGGCGATGCCTACTTCTTCCGTGGCGAACTGGACGCGGATCCGCACTGCCCGCTCGGGCTGCGCATCTTCCAGTCACTGGTGCAGATGAACGGCGCGCAGCGGCTGGACAACCAGCGCCGCCTGCGCGAACTCAAGCGCGACCATGGCCGGGACGTGACGTTGTTCAGCGCGCACGATCCGGTGGAGCTGGCGGCGCTGGCCGAGCGGCCCTTCACGGCCGCGGTGGCGGCGGCCTGAGCCTGGCCGCCTGGCGCGTGCTCGTGACAGCACCGGCGTCCAGTCCCAGACCGGCGTCAGGTCTGTCGCCAGGCTCAGGCGAACACGCCCGCGCTGTCCTGCATGCGGGCCGACACCTCACCCAGGTGGTGCAGCGTGTCGCCCAGGCTCAGCTCCATCACCGTCAGGCGCTTGAAGAAGTGGCCGGCGGCGTACTCGTCCGTCACACCGATGCCACCGTGCAGCTGCACGGCTTGCTGCGCCACGAAGCGCATCGACTGGCCCAGTTGCACCTTGGCCTGCGACAGCGCGCGGCGGCGCTCGTCGGCCGGGGCCGTGAGCTTGAGCGTGGCGTAGTAGCTCATCGAGCGGGCCAGCTCCAGCTGCATCTTCATGTCAGCCGCGCGGTGGCGCAGGGCCTGGAAGCTGCCGATCAGCACGTTGAACTGCTTGCGGGTGTTCAGGTACTCGACCGTCAGCGCCAGCAGGCTTTCCATCGCCCCCACGCCTTCGGCGCACAGCGCGGCGATGCCGATGTCGACCATGTGCGCCAGCGGCGCGAAGCCGTCCTTGGCGATCAGCGCGGCGGGGGCGTTGTCGAAGGTCAGCTCGGCGGCGCGTGAGCCATCGAGCAGCGCATAAGGCTGGGCCTTGAGACCAGTGGCACCGCGCTCCACCAGGAACAGGGCGATGCCTTCGGGCGCATCGACCGCGCCGCTCACGCGGGCCGGCACCACATAGGCCTCGGCCACGCCATCGTCACCGCCGATGGCCACCAGGTTCTTCACGCCGCTCACGCGCCAGGCGCCGTCAGCACCTTGCTGTGCGGTGGCGCTGACATGGTTCAGGCGATAGCGGGCAGCACGCTCCTGCAGCGCCGGAATGATGCGGGCCGTGCCTTCGGCCACGCGGGGCAGCCAGGCGGCCTGCAGCTCGGCGGGGGCATGGTCGCGCAGCACGCCGGCGCCCATCAGCGCGGCCGCCGCGTACGGCGAGATCACCAGGCCACGGCCCAGCTCTTCCATCACGACCATGGCCTCCACGGGGCCCATGTCCATGCCGCCGTGCTCTCCGGTCACGGCCAGGCCCAGCAGGCCCAGCTCGGCCAGCGATTGCCATGCGCCGCTCGGATCGGCCCCCTCGCGACCGCCGGCCTTGACCAGCGCGCGGCGGTGCTCGATGTCGTAGTCCTTGTCCACCCAGCGGCGCACCACGTCGCGCAGCTGTTCCTGATCAGAAGTGAAATCGAAATCCATGGTGTCTTGCCTTTCAGCCCAGCAGGGTCTGCGCCACGATGTTGCGCTGCACTTCGTTGGAGCCGCCGTAGATGGTGGTCTTGCGGTAGTTCAGGTAGGTGGCCGCCAGCGGGGCCGTCGTCAGGTTGCCGCCCGGGAAGCCCCCAGCGAACTGATCGCCCTGCCAACCGGCTTCCATGGCTTCCTGCAGGAAGGCCTGCGAGGCGGGGCCGGCGGCCAGCATCATCAGCTCGCTGTAGCGCTGCTGGATCTCGCTGCCGCGCACCTTCAGCAGGCCGGCTACATCGAGCGCCTTCTTGCCGCCGTGCTCGGCGCTGAGCACGCGCAGCACCATCATCTCCAGCGCAATCACGTCGACCTCCAGCTGCGCGATCTGGTCGCGGAAGCGGGCGTCGTCATAGACACCCTCGGCACGGGCGATGCGCTTGACGCGCTCCAGCTCGCGTTTGGCGCGGTTCACGTCAGCGATGTTGGTGCGCTCGTGGGCCAGCAGGTACTTGGCGTAGGTCCAGCCCTGGTTCTCCTGGCCGACCAGGTTCTCGACGGGCACTTCGACGTTGTCGAAGAACACCTCGTTGACTTCATGCTCGCCGTCCATCGTGATGATGGGGCGCACGGTCACACCGGGCGACTTCATGTCGATCAGCAGGAAGGAGATGCCGGCCTGCGGCTTGACTTCGCTGTTGGTGCGCACCAGGCAGAAGATCCAGTCGCCGTACTGGCCCAGCGTGGTCCAGGTCTTCTGGCCGTTGACGATGTACTTGTTGCCCTGGCGCTCGGCGCGGGTCTTCACGGAGGCCAGGTCGGAGCCCGATCCCGGCTCGCTGTAGCCCTGGCTCCACCACACCTCGCCGCTCATGATGCCGGGCAGGAAGCGGGCATGCTGCTCGGGTGAGCCGAAGGCCATGATCACGGGCGCCACCATCACCGGGCCGAAGGGCACGATGCGCGGGCTGCCGGCCATGGCGCACTCTTCTTCGAAGATGTGGCGCTGGATGGCGTCCCAGCCCGGGCCGCCGAATTCCTTGGGCCAGCCGTAGCCGTGCAGGCCCTTGGCACCCAGGATCTTGGCCCAGCGCTGCATGTCGTCCTTGCTCAGGCGCAGGGCGTTGTGCACCTTGTGCGAGATGTCGGCCGGCAGGTTGGCGCGCACCCAGGTGCGCATCTCCTGGCGGAAGGCCTCTTGTTCGGGGGTGAATTGCAGATCCATCGTGGTGGTCCTGTCTCGTGGTGAACGTGAGCGGGGTGGGGATGCCGGCAACTCAGGCGCTGAAGGCCTGGATGCCGGTCTGGGCGCGGCCCAGGATCAGCGCATGCACATCATGCGTGCCTTCGTAGGTGTTGACCACCTCCAGGTTCACGAATCACGCCGTATTCGTCGCTGATGCCGTTGCCGCCGTGCATGTCGCGCGCCACGCGGGCGATGTCCAGGGCCTTGCCGCAGTTGTTGCGCTTCATCAGCGAGGTGATCTCGGGAGCGGCGATGCCCTCGTCCTTCATGCGCCCCAGGCGCAGCGAGCCCTGCAGGCCCAGCGCGATCTCGGTCTGCATGTCGGCCAGCTTCTTCTGGATCAGCTGGTTGGCGGCCAGCGGGCGGCCGAACTGGATGCGGTCCAGCGTGTACTGGCGCGCGGCGTGCCAGCAGAACTCGGCGGCGCCCATCGCGCCCCACGAGATGCCGTAGCGCGCGCTGTTCAAGCAGGTGAAGGGGCCCTTGAGGCCTTCGACCTGCAGCTCGTTTTCGGCCGGCACGAAGACCTTGTCCATCACGATCTCGCCTGTGATCGAGGTGCGCAGGCCCACCTTGCCGTGGATGGCCGGAGCGCTCAAGCCCTTCCAGCCCTTCTCCAGGATGAAGCCGCGGATCTTGCCGTCGTCGTTCTTGGCCCAGACCACGAACACATCGGCGATGGGCGAGTTGGTGATCCACATCTTGGCGCCCGACAGCTCATAGCCGCCGGCCACGCTGCGCGCGCGGGTGATCATGCCGCCGGGGTCGGAGCCGTGGTTGGGCTCGGTCAGGCCGAAGCAGCCGATCCACTCGCCACTGGCCAGCTTGGGCAGGTACTTCTGCTTCTGCGCCTCGGTGCCGAACTCGTTGATGGGCACCATCACCAGCGACGACTGCACGCTCATCATCGAGCGGTAGCCCGAATCCACGCGCTCCACTTCACGCGCGACCAAACCGTAGCACACGTAGTTCAGGCCGGCGCCGCCATATTCGGCAGGGATGGTCGCGCCCAGCAGGCCCAGCTCGCCCATCTCGCGGAAGATGCTGGCGTCGGTCTGCTCGTTGCGGAAGGAATCGCGCACGCGCGGCAGCAGGCGGCCCTGCGAGTAGTCGAACGCGGCCTGCTGCACCTGGCGCTCTTCGGACGTGAGCTGCTCGGAGAGCATGAAGGGATCGTCCCAGTGGAAGGATGCTTTGGAAGACGAGCTCATGGTGTGGGTCTCTTTCTCTCAGGGAATCTTTTGAAGGGGCGCGTGGATGCGGCTTAGGGAGACGATGCAGCGGTAGGGACGGCGGCGGTCAGACGCGCTCGATCACCAGCGCCAGGCCCTGGCCCACGCCGATGCACAGACTGACCACGGCATAGCGCCCTTGGCGGCGTTGCAGTTCGCGCGCCACGGTCAGGGCAAGCCGCGCGCCCGAAGCACCCAGCGGGTGGCCCACGGCGATGGCGCCGCCGTTGGGGTTGACGCGCGGATCGTCGAAGGCCACGCCCAATTGCTTGAGGCAACCCAGCACCTGGCTGGCAAACGCCTCGTTGATCTCGATGATGTCCATGTCGGCCAGCGTGAGGCCGGCGCGTTGCACGGCCTTGTTGATGGCCCCGACGGGACCCAGACCCATCACGCGCGGCTCGACGCCGGAAGCAGCGGCCGCCACCAGGCGCGCCAGCGGCTTGGCACCCACCGATTCGCCGATCTCGCGGCTGCCGATCAGCAGCGCGGCCGCGCCATCGTTGATGCCCGAGGCATTGCCCGCCGTGACCACGCCGCCTTCGAACAGCGGGCGCAGCTTGGCGAGCGATTCCAGCGTCGAATCGGCACGCGGGTGCTCGTCGGTGTCCACGTGCAACGGCGGTGTCTTGCGGCCGGTGGGCACGTCGATGGCGTGGATCTCGCCCTCGAAAAAGCCCTCGGCCTGCGCCTTGGCGAACTTGGTCTGCGAGGCGGCGGCGAAAGTGTCGGCCTGCACACGCGTGATGCCCAGGTCGTGCGCCACGTTGTCGCCCGTCTCGGGCATGGTGTGATTGCCGTACTCTTTGGTGACACGCGGGTTGGGGAAGCGCGAGCCGATGGTGGTGTCGTAGACCTTGATGTCGCGGCTGAAGGCCGATTCGGCCTTGGCCATCACGAAGGGCGCGCGGCTCATGCTCTCGACACCACCGGCCAGATACAGGCTGCCTTCGCCGCAGGTGACGGCGCGGGCCGCGTCGATCACGGCGGCCAGGCCGCTGGCGCACAGGCGGTTGACCGTCTGGCCGGGCACGCTCACGGGCAGGCCGGCGGCCAGCGCGGCGTTGCGGGCCACGTTGCGGGAATCCTCACCGGCCTGGTTGGTGCAGCCCAGGATCACGTCCTCGATCTGCTCGGCCTTCCAGGGCGAGCGGGTCACCAGGGCCTTGATCACCTCGGCGGCCAGGTCATCCGGCCGCACCGGCGCCAGCGCGCCCGCGTGACGCCCGAAGGGTGAGCGCAGACCGTCGTACAGAAACGCATTGAGCATGGAAAGTCCTCGTTGGCATGCACCGGCCCGATGCCGGCACCATCAGCGTCCAGGAAACAATCAGAATCAGGCTATTGTTCTGCAATGCAGAACATCAAGATACTTCAAGGCCTTGATGCCCTGATCTTCAGGCTTCCATTCGCGGCGGATGATATCAGCATCGGAACGATAGATCACCTAGCGGTTCTACGGATCAATCTCAGCGCATTAAAACGCCGTTAAGCAGAATAATGAACCGCATTGCAGAACAATCAGTAGCGCTTGGTGAGCGTCAGCTGATCGTTGTCCCGCTTCATCTGGAAGCGCGTCAGGAAACTGTTGCCCAGCAGGACAAAAGGCATGGAACCTTCAGACACCGAGGCTTCCACGTTCTGAATTTCCACGTCCCTGATGCGGACACTGGCGAGCTTGATCCGATAGGAGCGCACCACGCCATTGGCCGTGCTGCTGTAACCCTGTTCGCCGTGGTCATACTTCAGGCCAATGCGGCGCGCTTCTGAAGCGCTCATGGCCACCAGCGTGGCCCCTGTGTCGACCACGAAGTTCACGGTCCGCCCATTGATCGAGCCCAGGGTGACGAAGTGCCCCCCGGTGCCCGCCTGCAGCACAAGTTGGCTGCCACCACCACCCCCGCCCCCGCTGCCACCCACGCTGACCGGGCCTTCACCCAGGCGCACCGTCTGGCGCTTGCCGCCGATCTCGACCACGGCCTGCTCGGACGACACGGAGAGCACCTTGACCCCCTGGTGCGTCTCGCCAGCCGCCAGGGCCTTGGGCGGCCCGCCGTTGATGATCAGCAGCGCCCGGCTGCCCATGCCGCCGGTCATGGCCACGCTCTGGGCTTGCGCCACGGCACAGGCCAGGCTCAATAGCCCGGCCAGCCCCCATCCGGCCAGGCACGCCATGGCGGGCGCAGCACGGGTGGGCCACAGGCGTGAATGCGCGACGGCTTTGGTCATGGTGGACTCCCCTGGTGTGTCGTTATGTGGTCAGGCTGGAAGGGCTGGGTCATGCCCGGCCCTGTAGATCAATCACGGAAATTGTCGAAGCTCAGCGGCACGTCGTCGATTTCCTTGCGCAGCAGCGCCATGGCCGCCTGCAGGTCGTCACGCTTGTTGCCCTGGACGCGCACTTCTTCGCCCTGGATGCTGGCATTGACCTTCATCTTGCTGTCCTTGATCACCTTGACGATCTTCTTGGCCAGTTCGCTTTCGATGCCGGCCTTGACCTTGAGCACCTGCTTGACCTTGTCGCCACCGATCTTCTCGACCTTGCCGATGTCCATGAAACGGATGTCGACCTTCTGCTTGGTCAGCTTGTTGAAGAGCACGTCACGCACCTGGTCGATCTGGAAAT
>MHCFD02800__coassemble_1764_pt1 | contig 10597 bp, 11 predicted proteins | sample MHCFD02800__metabat2_low_PE_007 | metagenome-assembled genome bin MHCFD02800 | reverse complement strand
GTGTTTAGCAAGCATTGTTGTGATCATCCAAGAAATTCTGGTGGGTCGTGCGTGACTCGAACACGCGACCAACGGATTAAAAGTCCGCTGCTCTACCGACTGAGCTAACGACCCCCGGAAAAGCCCAAGAGTATAGCCTGTTTCAAGGCTTGCTCGCAATCAAGCGGTTCACAAGTTCTGCGGCGGCCACCATGCCGAACGTGGCGGTGACAGTGACGGTAGAGCCAAAGCCGTGGCAATTGAGGCTGCCGTCGCTGCGGGCATCGCCTGCGGTGCCGCCCTCCCCGGCATCGCCCACGTCGCACACCGCGTCCTGAGGCGGACGCACCGCCTCGCGCGAGAACACGCAAGCCAGACCCATCGCGCCCTTGCGTGCGCCGCCATGGCGTTGGCGCAAGCGCTGGCGCAGGCTGGCCAAGAGCGGGTCGTGCGTCACCTCGCCCAGGTCGGCCACCTCCAGCAGGTGCGGCGACACCTTGCCGCCGGCCGCCCCCACCGCCACCACCGGCACGCCCTGCGCACGCGCCCACGCGGCCACCGCGGCCTTGGCGCGAACCTGGTCGCAGCAGTCGATCACACCGTCGAGCGGCTGCGCGCCCAACAGGCCGGCCGCGTTCTCTTCATCGACGAACTCCTCGATGGCATGCACCGCGCAGCCGGGGTGGATCAGCGCGATGCGGTCTTTCAGCGCCAGCACCTTGGCTTGGCCCAGCGTGGGCGCCAGCGCGTGCACCTGGCGGTTGATGTTGGATTCGGCCACATGGTCCAGGTCGATCAGCGTGAGCTCGGCCACGCCGCTGCGCGCCAGTGCTTCGGCAGTCCAGGAGCCGACACCGCCCACGCCGACCACCGCGATGCGGGCCGCGCGTACACGTGCATAACCGGCCGGGCCATACAGGCGGCGCAGCCCGCCGAAGCGGCGTTCGAGATCGGTATCGTCGGAGGTGGACATCATGGTGCGCTCGACAAAGACAAATGGCGGCAGGCGCCTGCGCACCTGCCGCCATTGTCGGGGGGATCGATCAGCCCTTGGCCTTGACCGATGAACCGGCCGCCAGACGCTCTCGCGCCACCAGGGCGGCCTCGGAATCCGGGTAGGCCTTGATCAGGTCGTCCAGGGCCTTGCGGGCGGCCTTGGTTTCCTTGAGCTCGGTGTGGCAGTTGGCGATGGAGAGCAGGGCCTCGGGCGCCCGCGCATGCTGCGGCGATGCGGCCAGCAGCGAGCGGAACACGGTGATGGACTGCTTGTAGTCACGCTGGCCGTAGTAGGCATTGCCCAGCCAGTACAGCGCCGACTCCTTGTAGCCCGTGGCCGGGTAGCGCTTGAGGAAGGTGTTCAGCGAGGCCAGGCCGCCGTTGAAATCGGCCTGGCGCAGTTGCGCCAGGGCATCCTCGAAGGCGCGCTTCTCGTCGGGCTCGGCCTGGAAGGTCTTGCCATCGAGCGTAACGGACTGCGGCTCGAGCTTGCTGACGCGGTCGTCGATGCCCTGCTGAAGATCTTTCTGGCGGCGCTGGATCTCGGAGACATCGCGCGCCAGCACCTCGTTTTGGCCACGCTGGGCGGCAGCTTCGCTGCGCAGCTGTTCCAGCTGGGCGTTGATTTCGAGCAGGCTGCGCCGCAACTGGTCGATCTGGCCGCTCAACGCCGTGAGCTTGGCATTGAGCGCATCCTGATCCTGCGTACGCTGGGTGCGCAGATCCAGGATGGCCTTGCGGGCCTCGTCATCACCGAACAGGGCGGCCTGTGCGCCCGCGGCAGCCCCCAGCGTGGCCAGGGCCACGACCAGGGGTCGCAGCGCCTTCAGGCCAGACAACTCACGCAGTGCTTTCACGGCAACGCCCTTTCCAGCAAATCAGATCAACGGCCCTTGAACTCGGCGCGGCGGTTCTTGGCCCAGGCCTCTTCACCGCTGCCTTCGACGGCCGGACGCTCCTTGCCGAAGCTCACGGCTTCGAGCTGGTTGGCCGACACGCCCAGCAGGCCCAGGGCCTTGGCGGTGGCTTCGGCACGCTTCTGGCCCAGGGCCAGGTTGTACTCGCTGCCGCCGCGCGCATCGGTGTGGCCTTCGATGGTGATGTGCTTGGATTTGTTGGCGTTGAGGTACTTGGCGTAGCCCTCGACGGTACCGCGGGCGTCTTCACGCACCACATAGCTGTCGAAATCGAAGTAGATCACGCGGGCCAGGTCGGCGGGCAGCGCGGACGGATCGACCTGCGTCGCTTCCACGGGGGCCACGGTCGACGCGGCGGGCGTGGGGGTGGGCGCGTTGGCGCTGGTGGTGATGGGCGCGGGCTTGGGATCGTCCAGCTTCACGGTGGAGCCGCAACCGGCCAGCCACAGCGCCGAGCTGGCCAGGGCCACGGCGGAGGCGCGGCGCGCCAGGGTCATCAGGGAAGAGTCGATGCGTTGTTCGGTCATCTCAGGCTCCAGAAAATCGAGTTGTTGATGGTAAAGGGTGAAGAAACGGAAATCACTTGTTGAACGGGCCCCACACGGGCTGACGCACGTCGGACTGCGAGGTGGCCAGCGTGGCCTTGATGCGGCCATCCAGCGAGGTGGTCATCAACACGTCGCGGCCTTGCTGGCGCGTGGCGTAGATGATCAGCTTGCCGTTCGGCGCGAAGCTGGGGCGCTCGTCGTCACGGGTGTCGGACAGGGGGCGGGTGTCGCCGGAGGACAGGTCCATCAGGTGCACGCGGAAGGCGCCGCCACCCACCTGGCCGATGTAGGTCAGCCATTTTCCATCAGGACTGACGTTCGGGCTGATGTTGTAGGCGCCATTGAAGGTGACGCGCTGCACCGTGCCGCCGGCCACGGGCACCTTGTAGACCTGGGGTCCGCCGCCACGGTCGCTGACGAAGTAGACCAGGCTGCCATCGGGCGAGAAGGCCGCCTCGGTGTCGATCGAACTGCTGGACGTGAGCTTGCGCGGTGCGCCCTCGCCGTCGGCGCTGATCAGGTAGAGCTGCGAGACGCCGTCGCGGCTGAGGGTGACGACGAGCTGGCGGCCATCGGGCGACCAGGCCGGCGCGCTGTTGGAGCCCTTGAAGCTGGCCAGCATGCGTCGCTTGCCCGTGGCGATTTCCTGCGAAATGACCTCGGCCTTGCCGTTCTGGAAGCTGACATAGGCCAGGCGCTTGCCATCGGGTGCCCAGGCAGGCGAGATGATGGGCTGCTGGCTGGTCAGCGCCGACTGCGCGTTCTCGCCATCGGCATCGGCCACCAGCAGGGTATAGCGGCGGCCGGCCTTGCTGACATAGGCGATGCGCGTGGAAAACACGCCCTTGTCGCCCGTCAGCTTTTCATAGATGTCGTCGGCAATACGGTGGGCCGTCAAGCGCAGGTCCCCCGTGGGAACGACGAAGCCCTGGCGGCCGGTCAGGTCACGCGCTTTCAGCACATCCCACAGCTTGTACCTGACATCGAAACGACCGTCGGCCAGGGGGCTCACGGAGCCGGCCAGCAGGGCATCGGCGCCCTTGGTCTTCCAATCGTTCAGGGACGGGTTCGAGGCTTCGTCCAGGCGGTCGGCCGAAGCATCGAGGGACTTGAACAGGCCGCTGCGCTCCAGATCCGCCCGCACGATGGCCGAGATGGGCTGCGGCGAGCGTTGCTCATCGCGGAAGGTGCCGATGGCGATGGGAATCTGGGTGGCGCCCACACCGCTGATCTGGACGCGGAACTGGGCCCAGGCAGGCGCCGTCAGGCCCAGCGCGCCGGCCAGGCCCAGGGCCGCCACGATGCGCCGGCGCGTGCAGCCGGCCGGTGTGAAATACGAAAACGTTGGTTCTTGCATGCGCACTCAACAGCAGGGGTTCATGACCTCGACCCAGCGGGTCAGGACATGGAATGCTAAACGAGGAAAAAGTTCAGCGTGCCGCAGGGCCCCTTCAACCCCCTGCGCGGGCGGTCATCAAAGGGCATGCAGCGCCTTGTCGCGTTGCCCAGGGCCGCCGAGGATCAGCGGGCCGTCAACGGTGTACCGGGTGTCTGCCCGAGGGGAGCCACCCGGCAATCGGTGTTCCTGTGGCCATCGCCTCATCTCCAGGGCCGAGGCTCAGAGCAGCACGATGTCGTACTGCTCCGGCAACATCGACGGCTCGGTCTGCAGCGAGATCGGCTTGCCGACGAAATCAGACAGGCCGGCGAGGTGCTGGTGCTCCTCGTCGAGCAGCATCTCGACCACGGCCGCGCTGGCCACCACGCGGAACTCGCGCGGGTTGAACTGGCGTGCTTCGCGCAGGATCTCGCGCAGGATGTTGTAGCAGACGGTGCGGGCTGTCTTGACCTGGCCCCGGCTCTCGCAGGTGGGGCACGGCTGGCACAGCATGTGGGCCAGGGATTCGCGGGTGCGCTTGCGTGTCATCTCGACCAGGCCCAGCGGCGAGAAGCCGTTGAGCGTGACCTTGGTGCGGTCGCGCGCCAGCTGCTTGCGCAGCTCGGTCAGCACGCTGTCGCGGTGCTCCTCGCGGTTCATGTCGATGAAATCGATGATGATGATGCCGCCCAGGTTGCGCAGGCGCAGCTGCCGCGCGATGGCGTGCGCGGCCTCCAGGTTGGTCTTGAAGATGGTGTCGTCGAAGTTGCGCGCGCCCACGTAGCCACCGGTGTTGACGTCGATGGTGGTGAGGGCTTCGGTCTGGTCGACGATGAGGTAGCCGCCCGACTTGAGATCGACCCGGCGGGCCAGCGCGCGCTCGATCTCGGTGTCGATGTTGTACAGATCGAAGATGGGGCGCTCGCCGCGGTACAGGCTCAGGCGGCTCATGGCCGACGGTGTGTACTGCTGCCCGAAGGCCTGCAAGGCCTCGAACTGCACCTGCGAATCGATGCGGATGGTCTGGGTCTGCTCGTTGACCAGGTCGCGCAGCACGCGCTGGGCCAGGTTCAGCTCCTGGTAGAGCAGCGAGCCCGGGGGCGACTTCAATCCGCTCTCGCGGATGGTGTTCCAGGTCTTGCGCAGGTAGGCGATGTCGGAGGCGAGTTCCTCATCGGTCGCATCCTCGGCGTTGGTGCGCAGGATGTAGCCGCCGCTGCGCTTGGATTCACCGGCGTGCTGGGTGAGCTGCAGCATGCGTTCACGCAGTTGCTCGCGCTGCTCGGGCGAACCGATCTTCTGCGAGATGCCGATGTGGTCGTCCTGCGGCAGGAACACAAGCAAGCGGCCGGCCACACTGATCTGCGTGGACAGGCGCGCGCCCTTGGTGCCGATCGGGTCCTTGATCACCTGCACCATCAGGGTCTGGCCTTCGTGCAGGCGGCGCTCGATGGGCAACGGCGTGTCGGCGGCGCGGCCGCCACGGCTGCCGTGGTCTTCGCGGTGCAGATCGGCCACGTGCAGGAAGGCGGCGCGCTCCATGCCGATGTCGATGAAGGCCGATTGCATGCCGGGCAGCACGCGGGCCACCTTGCCGGCGTAGACATTGCCGACCAAGCCGCGCTCGAGCGTGCGCTCGACGTGCAACTCCTGCACGGCGCCGCCCTCGACGATGGCGACGCGGGTTTCCTGCGGGGTCCAGTTGACGAGGATGTCTTGGATCATGGTTCGGTGGAAGTTGTCGGGAGCGGCAGGCCGCGCAGGGCCGCGTTGTCCAGGATGGCGACGCCGGGCTGGGCGGTGTGCGCGGCAGCCAGCAGGCCGGCGGCCACCTGAGCGGCCTGCACGGGCTTGGCGCGCGCGGGCATCAACCAGCCGAAGCGTGCCGCCAGCCCCTCGCCCAGGCGCTGCTTGGGACGATCGCCCAGCAGCAGGGAGGGCCGGGCCAGCGTGAGCGATTCGAACTGCAGCGCGCGCAAGGCGTCTTCCAGCTCGCCCTTGACGCGGTTGTAGAACAGGTTGGAGCGGGCGCTGGCGCCCATGGCGCTGACCAGCAGGAACTGGTGCGCGCGCAGCACCTTGGTGCGCCTTGCCAGTTGCAGCGGGTAGTCGTGGTCCACGCGCCGGAAGGCCGCCTGCGAGCCGGCCTGGGCGATGGTGGTGCCCAGGGCGCAGAACACCCAGTCGGCCTGCAGCAACTCGGTGTGGCTGTCCAGGTACTCGTAATCGACCACGGCGATGCGCAGCTTGCCCTCAGGCAAGGTGGCCGCCTGACCGGCAGAAAGCAGGTCGGCGGGCTGCAGCGGGCGGCGCGTCAGCACGGTGATGGGGCCGACGCCCGGGTCCGCCACGAGGGCGCGCAGCAGGTGGCCACCCACGAGGCCGGTCGCGCCAGCCAGCAGCACGCGCGGCAGCGTGCCGGGTGGCATGGCGGGCAGAGGCGGCAGGATCGTGTCCATCTGTCAGAAGTGAAAGCCCAGCGGCTTGAGCAGCTCGGCGGTGTCGAACAGGGGCAGGCCCATGATGCCACTGTAGCTGCCTTCGATGCGGGACGTCCAAGCCCCCGCGCGGCTCTGGATGGCATAGGCGCCGGCCTTGCCCATGGGCTCGCCGCTGTCGGCGTAGCGCTGGATCTCGTCGTCGGTGAGCGAGCGCCAGTGCACGCCCGAGATCGACAGGCGCGCCTGGCCATCGACCACCACGGCGGTCAGCACGCGGTGCACGCGGCCGGACAGGCGGCGCAGCATGTGGACGGCGTCAAGCGCATCACTTGGCTTGCCCAGGATGTCACCATCCACGGCCACGGTGGTGTCGGCGCAGAGGATGGGGGCGATGGGCCAGGCGGCGGGGTCGGCCTGATGGCGGGCGGCCAGGCGGGCGGCGGCGTCCTGCCACTTGGCCAGGGTCACGCGGCGCACGTAGTCGTCAGGGGCCTCGTTGGGCCAGACCACTTCCAGCAGCTCGGCGGCCTCGGCGTCGTCGGGCAGCAGCAGGCGGTGGGCCACGCCCAGCTGGTCCAGCAACTGGCGCCGGCGCGGGCTCTGCGAGGCCAGGTAGATCCAGGGGGCGGAAGCGGCTGAGGAAGCGGTGGCGTCGGGCATGGTGGCGGACACCGATGCCCTTCAGGCCCGGTGGTAAGGGTGGTTGTTGCGCAGCGACCAGGCACGGTAGAGCTGCTCGAGCAGCAGCACGCGCGCCAGGGCATGCGGCAAGGTCATGTCGGAGAGGCGGATGGCCTCGTCGGCCGTCTGCTTGAGCTGCGGGTCGATGCCGTCGGCACCGCCGATGATGAGGGCGACGTCGCGGCCGTCGTGCAACCAGGCTTCGGTGCGCTCGGCCAGCTGCACGCTGGTCAGGCGGCTGCCGCGCTCATCGAGGATGACGCGGCGCACGCCCCGCTCCAGCGCGCCCTCGATGCGGGCGGCCTCGGACTGCATGATGGCGGCCACGGGCTTGCCTTCGCGCGGGTCAGCCTTGAGCGCCTTGACCTCGACCTTCCAGTCGGGCGGGAAGCGCTTGAGGTAGTCGTCGCAGGCCTCCTGGGCCCAGTCCGGCAACCGGTGGCCGATGGTGACGACGGTCAGCTTCATGGTGTGCTCGCCCCCAACCTGATGGGATCAGACCGGGCGGCGCTCATGCGGCATGCGGCCGGACGCAGGCTGGCGCTCAATGGGCTGTCAGCGGGCGGTCTTGCGGGCCGGCGCCTTCTTGGCAGCGACCTTCTTGGCGGCCACCTTCTTGACAGCGGGCCTCGGGGCGGCGGTCTTGCGGGCGGGTGCCTTCTTGGCCGCGACCTTGCGGGCGGGCTTGGGCGCGTTGACGACCACCTTGGTCACGGCGGCCTTCTTGGCGGCGACTTTCTTGGCGGCCACCTTCTTGGCGGCGGGTTTCTTCGCGGCCGGGGCCTTGGTGGAGGGCTTGGCAGTGGCCGTGCGGGCCGGCTTCGGCGCCTCCGGCTTGCTCACGGACTTGGCGGCCTTCTTGGCCGGTGCCTTCTTGGCGGCCACCTTGCGCGTGGGCGCCTCGGTGGCGGCCTTGCGGGCGGCCGTGGTCTTGCCGGAGGCCTTGCGCGGCTTGGCAGGCGCCTCGTCGGCCTCGTCTTCGTCGATGGGCTCGGACGCCTTGGCCAGGCCGGTCGATGCGGCCTTGCGCTTGAGCGCCACGGGCTTGTCGCCCCAGATCTCTTCGAGCTGGTAGTACTGGCGGATGGCCGGTTGCATCACGTGCACCACGGCGGCGGCGCAGTCGACGATGATCCATTCGCCGTTGTCCTGCCCCTCGGTGCGCATGACCTGGAAGCCCGCCGCGCGCACGGCGTCGCGCACGCTGGCGGCCAGCGCCTTGGTCTGCCGGTTGGACGTGCCCGAGGCGATCACCACGCGCTCGAACAGCGGCGAGAGGTGCTCGGTGTTGAACACCACGATGTCCTGGGCCTTGACGTCTTCGAGGCCATCGACGATGGCGTTTTGCAGTTTGCGGATGTCCATTCAGCGGGGTGCGCCTGGGGCGTAGAGTTGATGGTTGGAAATATAGCGTGCAACGGCCGGCGGCACCATCGTGGGTGCCAGCAGGTCGGCGGGCTCGCCCAGGGCGAGCCGGGCGCGAATGTCGGTGGACGACACGGTCATGGGCGGCATGGGCAGCTCGACCATGCGGTGCGGGGTGTCGGCCAGTTCGGGTGCGGGCCGGGGGCGCTGATCGCCCCGGCAGGCCACGGCCAGCGTGACGCGATTGATCAAGTCGCGCCAGCCATGCCAGGTCGGCAGGTTGGCGTACTGGTCCTGGCCGATGATCAGGAACCAGGTGGCGGCCTGCTGCTCGTCGGCCTGGCCGGCATCGCGGGCCTGCAGTTCGCGGACGGTGTCCAGCGTGTAGGAGGGGCCGTCGCGGCGGATCTCGGTGCTGTCGACCGTGAAGCGGGGCTCGTCCTGGATGGCCAGGGTGACCATGGCCAGGCGGTGTGCAGGCGCGGCCAACTGGCGCGCCTTCTGCCAGGGCTGGCCCACCGGGATCCAGCAGACTTCATCCAGACCCAGATGCGACAGCGCCGTGTGCGCCAGCGCCAGGTGCGCGGTGTGCACGGGGTCGAAGCTGCCGCCCATCAGGCCGATGCGGCGGGTGCCGGATGCGGTGCCAGCGGCGGCGGTTGCGGCTACGGTTGCGGAAGCAGCCACCAACTCAGACCCAGTCCCGCGGGGGCAGGAAATCGGTGTACAGCCGCGCCTCGGGCGTGCCAGGCTCGGGCTGCCAGTCGTAGCGCCAGGTGACCACCGGCGGCATCGACATCAGGATGCTCTCGGTGCGCCCGCCGGATTGCAAGCCGAACAGGGTGCCCCGGTCCCAGACCAGGTTGAACTCGACGTAGCGCCCGCGCCGGTAGGACTGGAAATCGCGCTCGCGCTCGCCATAGGGCGTGTCACGGCGGGCCTGAAGGATGGGCAGGTAAGCGCCCGTGAAGGCATCGCCCACCGAGCGGATCAGCGAGAAGCCGCCTTCGAAGCCCAGCTCGGAGACATCGTCGAAGAAGATGCCGCCCACGCCGCGCGCCTCGTTGCGGTGCTTGAGGAAGAAGTAGTCGTCGCACCACTGCTTGTAGCGGGGATGCTTGTCGTCGCCGAAGGGGGCCAGGGCGTCGCGGCAGGTGCGGTGAAAGTGGCGGGCGTCGTCTTCCACGCCGTAGTAGGGCGTGAGGTCCATGCCGCCGCCGAACCAGGCGACCACTTCGCCGTCGGGCTTGTGCGCGGCCAGCATGCGCACGTTCATGTGCACCGTGGGCGCGTGCGGGTTGCGCGGGTGGAACACCAGCGACACGCCCATGGCCTCGAACGGGCAGCCGGCCAGTTCGGGCCGGTGCTGCGTGGCCGAGGGCGGCAATTGCGGGCCCTTCACGTGCGAGAAGTTGCAGCCGCCACGCTCCAGCACCTGGCCGTTCTCGACCAGGCGGGAGCAGCCGTCACCCTGCAGGCGCTCCTGCGGGCCGCGCACCCAGGCGTCGCGCACGAAGGGCGTGCCGTCTTCCGCTTCGAAGGCCGAGACGATGCGGTCCTGCAGATCGAGCAGGTAGTCGCGGACGACGGCGGTGTCGAGTGGAGTGCTCATGCCTGGTCGATGTGCGCCCTGCCCTGCTCAGCGGGCCTTGATGGCGCGCCAGCCGATGTCGGTGCGGAACTGCATGCCGTCGAACTGGATGCCGTTGAGGTACTCGTAGGCGCGCTGCTGGGCCAGCTTGGCCGAGTCGCCCAGCGCCGTCACGCACAGCACGCGGCCGCCGCTGGTGCGGACCACGCCATCCTGCAGGGTGGTGCCAGCGTGGAAGACCATGGCGTCGTCGGCCTCGGCGGGCAGGCCGGTGATGGCGTCGCCCTTCTTGGGGTTGAGCGGATAACCGCCGGCGGCCACCACCACGCCCAGGGCGAAGCGGCGGTCCCATTGCAGTTCGAGCTGGTCGAGCGTGGCGTCCGTCGCGGCCAGGAACACATCCACCAGATCGCTCTTGAGGCGCATCATGATGGGCTGGGTTTCGGGGTCGCCCATGCGGCAGTTGAACTCGAGCGTCTTGGGGTTGCCTTGCGCGTCGATCATCAGGCCGGCGTACAGGAAGCCGGTGAAGGGGATGCCATCCTTGGCCATGCCCGCCAGCGTGGGCTGGATGATCTCGTGCATGGTCTTGGCATACACGTTGGGCGTGACCACGGGCGCGGGCGAGTAGGCGCCCATGCCGCCGGTGTTCGGGCCGGCGTCGTTGTCCTGCAGGCGCTTGTGGTCCTGGCTGGTGGCCA
>MHCFD02800__coassemble_1757_pt1 | contig 10660 bp, 10 predicted proteins | sample MHCFD02800__metabat2_low_PE_007 | metagenome-assembled genome bin MHCFD02800 | reverse complement strand
CGGCCAGGCGCCCGGCCATGGCCGACATCAGCACCGACGGGATGATGAACAATGCCCCGGTCAGCGGCCCCACCGTGCCGGCCGCGAGCCATGCGGGCTGCGCCGCGCGGCCAGCCTGGTAGACCAGCAGCAGCGTGACCGCGAACTTCAGCAGGTTGTCGTTGACGGAGCCGAGAAACACCGTCCAGAAGAAGGGCGCGTAGCGGCGCTGCCGCAGCAATTGGAACTGGTGCGCCGCCGGCGCGCTCACCTGACGCCCCTGCGCGCTAAGCGCTTTGGGATTCGCGCTGGGGGGCGGCACGGCGCGCTCATGGGGCCGGTTCGGCCAGCAGCTTGCGCACCTCGTCCTGCAGGCGCTCGGGTGTCACCTGGGCGGCCGGAATCGCCTCGCCCACCACCAGCCCCACATGGTTGAACACGCCGCGGCGGAAGGGCTTGGACATGGCCGCGCCTTCGATGCGCGAGAAGAACGAGCCCCACAGGTTGTGCAGCGCCGACGGAATCACCGGCACCTGCTCATACCCTTCCAGGATCTTCATGATCCCGCCCTTGAAGGGCTGCAACTGGCCATCCTTGGTGATCGCGCCCTCGGGGAAGATGCACAGCAGGTCGCCATTGGCGAGCACCTCCCGCGCTCGCACAAAGGCCTGCTCATAGGCCTCGGGGTCTTCCTTCTGCGGTGCGATGGGGATAGCCTTGCACAGCCGGAAGAACCAGCCCAGCGCGGCCGTCTTGAAGATGCGGTGGTCCATGAGGAACACCGTCGGCCGAGGGCTGATCAAGCCCAGGATCACGGCATCGACGAAGCTCACGTGGTTGCAGATCAGCACACCCGGGCCATCGGTGGGCAGATGCTCCTCGCCACGCACCCGCAGGCGGTAGACGAAGCGGGTCACCACCAGCATCACCAGACGAATCAGGTACTCGGGCATCAACCAGAACAGGTAGCCCACCACGATCACGTTGAGCAGGGCCGTGGCACCGAACACCTGCGGGATCGTGAAGCCCGAACTCAGCATGGCGCCGGCCGCGACGGCGCTGACGATCATGAACAGCGCGTTGAGGATGTTGTTGGCCGCGATGATGCGCGCGCGATGGCTGGGCTTGGCGCGCAGCTGGATCAGCGCGTACATGGGCACGCTGTACAGCCCCGCGCTGAAGGCCAGCAGGGCCAGGTCGGCCATCACGCGCCAGTTGGCATGGTTGTTCAAGAACTGCGACACCGTGGCCAAAGGCGCATCGGCCGGATGCGACACCCCCTGGCTGGCCAGGTACAAGTCGAAGGCGAACACGCTCATGCCGATCGCGCCCACCGGCACCAGGCCGATCTCCACGCTGCGGTGCGACAGCGTTTCGCACAGCAGCGAACCGATGGCGATGCCGACCGAGAACACCACCAACAGCAGCGAGGCCACGTGCGCATCGCCGCCCAGCACATCCTTCGCGAACGACGGGAACTGCGACAGGAACACCGCGCCGAAGAACCACATCCACGAGATGCCCAGCAGCGAGCGAAACACGCTGGGGTACTCGCGCGCCAGCTTCAGGTTGCGCCAGGTTTCGGTGGCCGGGTTCCAGTTCAGGCGCAGATTGGGCTCGGACGAGGGCGAGGCCGGGATGCGCAGCGACACCAGCCAGCCCAGCACCGCCACCGTCACGCAGGCCAGCGCGGCCCAGCGGGCACCCGCGTCGCCCAGGCCCATGATCAGCCCGCCGCCCACGTTGCCCAGCAGGATGGACACGAAGGTGCCCATCTCGACCATGCCGTTGCCGCCGGTGAGTTCACGCGGGCTCAGATGCTGTGGCAGGTAGGCGTACTTGACCGGGCCGAAGAAGGTGGAGTGCAGGCCCATCAGCGCGACGCACGCCAGCAGGATGATCACGCCATGCGTCATGAAACCCCAGGCCGCCAACACCATGATGGCGACCTCCAGCAGCTTGATGGACCGCATGATGCGGGCCTTGTCGTACTTGTCGGCCCACTGCCCCGCCGTGGCCGAGAACAACAGGAAGGGCAGGATGAAGAGCGCGCCGATCACCAGGCCCGCCATCTTGGGTTCCAGCCAGGACACGTGCAACTGGTAGGTCACCAGCACCGTGAAGGCGAACTTGAACAGGTTGTCGTTGCCCGCGCCCAGGAACTGCGTCCAGAAGAAGGGGCCGAAGCGCTTCTGCCCCAGCAAGGCGAATTGGCTGCTGGCTGGCTGCGCGGCACCTGGGCCCTGCGTCGATGGTGGATGCGATGTCGTTGCTGCTTCGCTCACGGTTGGATCCTCTCTGATGGCCGCTTCTGCGGCTTATGGACCAGCATTGAACACCAAAACCGGCCCTGGTTCGTCACCGTATCGTCAGGGTTTCACCACCTATTCCCGAACGTTGCAGCCACGCGAACACGGAATCGACGGTCACCGTGCGGATGCGGCCCGTGAAACGAAGCTCGGGCGGGTGGTCGTCGAAGCTGATGTTGGCCCGGGTCATGCGGCCCCCCAGGCGCTGCAAGGCGGACAGGTGGATCTCGGCGGGCTGGTAGCCCACCTGCTTCAACCAGCGCTGGGCAGCGTCTCGGTCGGTGATGCCTTCGCCCATGGCCGAGGCCAGCACCTCCAGCGCCCACTGGTTGCTCTGCTGGTAACGGTGTGCCCAAGGGTAGGACAGCATGCTGTAGCGGCGCGTGTGCATGGGGGCCGTCAGCGCTGCATCCTTCAGGCGGGGCAGCAGGCGGGCCTGCACCTCGGGGCTGGGCACGACGATGCCGGCCAGGTATTCATGCGGCGCATCCAGGAAGAAATCGCCGATGCCCTGGCGGTAGACGGCCGAGCGGTCGGTGCCGCACTGGTTGAGCTTGTGCAGCACGCGCCAGGTGTCACCGTCCTTGTAGGCCCAGCCCATGTGCGAATAGCGCACGCCGTAGCGGCTCAAGTCCTGCCCGATGCGGGCGATGGCCACCACGGAGGCCCCGGTGGTATCGAGTCGCTGCACTGTGTGCTCGGCCAACGTGAGGCCCTGGGTGATGGAGGCCACGGTGATCGGCGTGGCTTCGCAGGGGCGGCCGGCCCAGGCCGGCAGGCTCAGGGCCACCCCCAGTACCAGGGCCGCGGCCTTCATGAAGGTCCGTGATGTGATGGTGTTCATGCGCTGCTCCTTAATCCAGCACACGTTCGTTGTGCAGCAGCGCACGACCCAGCGTGTTGGGCACGAAAGCCAGCACCTGCCCAGCCGCCGACAGCACCACGCCCGCGCCCACAGCGCTGACCGTCACCGCCGTGCCCGCCGCCACCGAGGCCGCGCCAGCCACCTTGCCTGCGACCTTGATCACCACACGGGCGCCATCGCTGGCGCGCTGTAGCACCCACACCGTGCCTTCGGCCACGGCCTCGACGGCCACCACCGTGAGCACCACCCCGGCCGACAGCACCACCGAGGGTGCCGCCACCGACACGGCCAGGGGCATGGCCAACAGCACACTGGCCCCGGACAGTTCATCAGACTGCGCCCACGCCGGGCTCCAGGCCACGATGGCAGTGAGCGCCACGCCGCAGGCCATCTGCTGGATGCGGCGCGTGCCGCGTTCGAACATTGATTGGGTCATGATGGTTCCTTCCTGTGGATGTGTGGTCTTCATTGGTCCTGGGCCAGGCGCGTCGAGGCGAACTGCTTCTCGGCGCGGCGAGCATCGTGGGCATCGCGCAGCATCTTGGCCAGCGTGAAGGCCGACGAGATCAGGAACAGCCAGCACACCATCAGGTAGGCCTTGAAGGCCGGTGCCACCGACATCTGCCACAGGCCCCAGCCGGTCAGCGACACGGCCATGCCGAAGCCGGCCCACACCACCAGCGACCACATCGGAGTCTCGTCCTGGCGGGCAGCCTTGTCCCGCACGAACTTGGACAGCACGAACACCGTGGACAGGCAGAACACGTACCCCATCACCATGAACGCCTGCTCCAACGGCGTGACCGGCAGCCACGCGAGGCCCGTGCCACACAGCAGCAGAGCGATGGAGAAGGAGATCCACACCTGGGCCTTCCAGGCGCTGGTGTCACGGATGGCCTGGGGAACTGGGCTGGGCGTCATGAGAGTGCCTCGGCTGTTGAACATGGGCGCATTGTGTGAACCGCCCTGAACCGGGTCAACGAGACAATACGAAGTTGCCAACCATGCGCCATGAAGTATCATTTTTCGATACTTTCACAGGGATCGACATGGCCACCAGCCTGGACCTCGTCACCGCGCTCAAGGCGGAACTCAAGCGCAGCGGCCTCACCTACGCCCACCTGGCCGAGCGGCTGGGCATGGCCGAATCGAGCATCAAGCGCATCTTCGCCAAGGGCGACATGCCCCTGTCACGCATCGACGAGATCTGCCGCGTGCTCAAGCTGGATTTCGCCGAGCTGGCACGCCGCGTGGCCGAGAGCCAGCCGCTGCGGCGTGAGCTCACGCTGGCGCAAGAAAAAGCCGTGGTGGCCGACCGCAAGCTGCTGCTGATGGCCATTTGCTGCCTGAGCCAGTGGACCTACGAGCAGATCGTGTCCACCTACGAACTGGGCGAGGCCGAATGCATCCGCTACCTGACGCGGCTGGACAAGCTCGGCATCATCGAGCTGCGGCCGCTGAACCGCTACCGGCTCAACGTGAGCAAGACCTTCCGCTGGCGCCCGCACGGCCCGGTGATGCAGTTCTTCCGCGAGCACGTGGTCGATGAATACTTCGCCGGCGGCTTCGAGGGCGAGGACGAGTTGCTGCTGCTGGTGCACGGTTCGCTGGGGCCGGGCTTGTCGACGGCCTTCGCCGAACGCCTGCAGCGCGTGGCCGAGGATTTCGCTCAGCAGCACCTGGCCGACCAGCGCCTGCCAATGAAGCAGCGCAAACCCTACACCCTGGTGGTGGGGCTGCGCTCGTGGTGGTTCCAGGCCTTCGTGGATCTGTGGCGAGAGCGGGATGGGCCCACTGGACACACACCCGCGGCCAAGAAGACGATCAGGGCTTCGGCTTGAGCCGGTCCAGCACTTCGTCGGTGTCCTCGCCCAGCAGCGGGCCGCGCCGCGTAATGCCGCCAGGTGTGCGCGAGAGCTTGGGGATGATGCCCGGCACCTCCACCGTCAGGCCATCGTGCGTGGTCACGGGCAGCACCATGTCGCGGGCGCGGTAGTGTGGGTCTTCGGCGATGTCGCGCGCCGAGTAGATACGGCCCACGGGCACGCTGGCTGCGTTGAGCACATCGACCACCTCGGTCACGGGATGCGCTGAGGTCCAGGCGCCAATGGCCTCGTCGATCTCGCCCACGCGGGCCACGCGGCCAGGGTTCGTGGCCAGGCCCGGGTCCTGCGCCATGTCGTCGCGGCCGATGGCCTGCATCAGTCGCTTGAAGATGGAGTCGCCGTTGCCGCCGATCACCACCATGCCGTCGGCGCACGGGTAGGCGTTGCTGGGCGCGATGCCCGGCAGCGCTGAACCCGCGGGCTGACGCACGGCACCAAAGGCGCTGAACTCGGGCAGCAGGCTTTCCATGCAGTTGAACACGGCCTCGTACAAGGCCACGTCGATCACCTGGCCCAGGCCGCGCGGCGCTTGTTCGCTCACGCTGGTGTGGCGCGCCTGCAGGGCCATCAGGATGCCGATCACGCCATGCAGGCCAGCCAACGTGTCGCCCAGGCTGACACCAGCGCGCACGGGGGTGCGGCCCGGTTCGGCGTTGAGGTAGCGCATGCCGCCCATGGCCTCGGCCACGACGGCGAAGCCGGGACGGTCACGGTAAGGACCTGTCTGCCCGTATCCGCTGACGCGCAGCATGATCAGGCCGGGATTGCTGCGGCTGAGCTCGTCATAGCCCAGGCCCCATTTCTCCATGGTGCCGGGCTTGAAGTTCTCGATCAGCACGTCGGCCTCGTCGATCAGCTGGCGCACCGTATCGCGGCCTTCGGGCGAGCGCAGATCGAGCACCACACTCTTCTTGTTGCGGCTCTGCACCTGCCACCACACGCTGAGGCCGTTGTGCAGCATGCGCCACTGGCGCAGCGGGTCGCCACCGCCCTGCCCCGCGGCATCCGGCGGCGGCTCGACCTTGATCACCTCGGCGCCGAAATCGGCCAGGGTCTTGCCGGCGAAGGGGCCGGCGATCAACTGGCCGAGTTCGAGGACTTTGAGGCCGGCCAGAGGGCCGGCTGCAGGTGTTGCAGGATTCGTCATGGCGGGCAAAAAGGCATGGCGTGGGCGGATGGCGATTGTCGCGCCATCCACCACCGTCATGCACCTGCCATCTGCCCCGGCGTCAGAACTCGATTTGCCCGGAAAAGCCCACAGTGCGCGGTGCGCCCGTGGAATTCGCCGTCAACCAGTAGCTCTTGTTGGTAAGGTTGCTGACGTTCAGGCGAAGCGTCAGGGGCAGCCCGCTCAGGCGGGTCTTGTAGCGCACACCGATGTCCGCCGTGGTGAAGTCGGGGACCTCGTCGGTGTTGAGCGCATCGACCGCCTGCTTGCCCGTGTAGTAGATGCCGCCCGTCAGGGTCAGGCCGGCCACGGCGGGCAGGTCGTACTCGGCGTACACCTTGGCGAAGTTCTCGGCCACGTTGGCCGGGGTCTTGCCTTCCAACGCGGGGGTCTGCTTGTTGCGCGTCACCTTGGCGTCCATGATGGTTAGGCCCCCTACCACCGTCAGCCCCTGGAGCACACGCCCGGTACTGGTCAGCTCCAGCCCCTTGTGCACCTGACGGCCATCTTGCACGTAGGTGTATGGGCCAGTCGTACCAGAGCGCTCGTAGTACTGCAGGCCCTTGTCGATCTGGAACAGCGCTGCTGTCAGCAGCGAACCGCCCACTGTAGCTTTCACGCCCACTTCGAGTTGCTGGCTCTCCAGCGGCGGCTTGATCTCACCCGCGTTAGTCACGCCAAAGCCGTTGTAGGTAGCAGCCGCCGTACCACCCTTTTCCATGCTCTCGATGTAGCTGCCGTACACCGTCACGTTGGGTACCGGCTTGAACAGCAAGGAAGCGCTGGGCGTGACGCGCGTTTCATCGTAGGCAGAGGTGGTCGCACCGGTCGCGCCGAAGGCCTTGTCGTAGATGGTCGATTGCGTCACCCCGAGCAGCGCGCCCCAGCGCTCACCGAACTCGATGTCGTTGCCGAGCACGAAGTTGCTGTTGTGCGTGCGGTTGGCAACGTACTTGGCGCCCGTTGCCGGCAGCGGCTGTGTCGTGAAGTAGATGGGCGACGACAGGTTGAAGCCACCCGTGGTGTTGGAGGCCCAGCCACCCGGCGAACTGCGGTAGTTGGTGCGCTCGTCGATATCGCCGAAGAAGCCTAGCGTCAGCTTCTGACGAACCACGCCTGTGTTGAGCCGGATGTCGGCCAGCGCGTACATCGCCTGGTTGGTGATGTCCGGGTACTCCCAGTTGCTGGTCTGCACGGCGTAAGAGCCGTTGGACGACGTGAAGATGTTGTTGGCGGCGGTCAGGAGCGAATCGCTCTTGCGGCGGGCCACGCCAGCACGCAATCCCAGCACATCGCTCACATCCCACTGCAGGCGCGCCGCGGCGTGCGCCTGGTTGGTTTCGGTGTACGTGAAGGGCTGGCCCCAGTAGCCGCTGGCATCGGGCGCGCTCGGATACTTCACCGCGCTGCTGAGCACTGACCAGTAGGGGTTCGTGCCATCCATCCGGTAGTGGCTGTAGGAGGCGTCGAACTGCACCTTCAGGCGCTGGCTGACGTTCCAGTCCACCGCGCCCGACACCAGTTGCCGGGTGATGGACTGGTGGTCGGTGGCCGTGTCACCATCCTGCGCGACCACATTAAGCCGTGTGGCCACGCGGCCCTGCTCGTCGATCGGCAGGTTGAAGTCACCATGCACATAGGCATTGCTGCCTTCGGTCACACCCGCCGTGACGCGGCTGAAGCGCTCCGCCGACGGGCGCTTGAGCACGTAGTTCAGCGTGCCGCCCACATTGCCGGGGCCGTACAGGAAGCCGGACAGGCCTGTCAGCACCTCGACACGCTCCTTGTCCTCCATGTCCACGCTGATCATGTTGGCATTGGGCTGGCCGTCGATACGCTTGTTGGAGCCCACGCTGAAACCACGCATGGTCACGCCCGAGAAGAAGCGGGACTGCGGGTTGTTCAACTGCAGCACGGGGTTGATCTTGATGACGTCATCAGGCTTGGTTGCCTGCACATTCTCGATCAGTTCACGCGAGATCACATTGATGGAAAACGGCGTGTCCTGCAGAGGTTTGGCGCCCAGCGCGCCCACCTGGGACGCCGTGGTGGCGCGGTAACCCCGATCTGCATCGCCTTCGGGCTTGGCGCGGTTGGCTTGCACACGCACCTCGGGCAGGCTTTCCCCGTCGGCAGGCGAGGATGTCGATGAGGCAGAAGCAGCCACCTTGGCAGCGTCCTGCGCCCACACGGGCATCGCGGAAAAACAGGCCAGAACGGCCAGAACGACCGGTGTCGGCCGGGTAAAGAAGAACGGTTGCTGCATGTCGTTTCCCAATTAAAAATGCACAAACATGGGGATAAGGGACACAACGGGCGTGAAAAAAGCGGCCAATGCCGCTGGGGAGGTCAGTGGGAGGCTGCAGCAGCCTCCCGCCGGGGGAAGAAGGTTCAAAAAGCTCAGGGTTTGGACGGCTCCGGATCGGTCACGAAACCGATCTTGGTCAGGCCAGCCTTGGAGGCATCGGCCAGCGTCTCTGCCACAGCCTTGTAGGCGGTGGCCTGGTCTGCGCGCAGATGGAGCTCGGGCTGCTCGGGCAACTTGCCCTGAGCGATCAAACGGGCGGCCACTTCCTCGCGGGTCAGGGGCTCCTCGTTCCAGTAGCGCACGCCATCGGCGTCGATGGACAGCTCGATCTTCTCGCTCTTGGCCGAGTTGACCTGGGCACTGGCCTTGGGCAGGTCGAGCTTGATGGTGTGGCTCAGCAGCGGCGCCGCCACGATGAAGATCACCAGCAGCACCAGCATCACGTCGATGAGCGGCACCATGTTGATCTCGGCCAGCGGTGCGCCGCCGCCCTTGTTGTCAAAGCTTGCGAAAGCCATGGCTCACCTCGCTGAGGCTCAGGCCGAAGCCTGGGGATTGATGGGACGCACCGAGGCGGCGCTGCGCGGGGCTTCGGTCGTGGTGGTCTTGAGGGTCTGGCCGGTGCTCAGGAAGGTGAACAGTTCGAACGCGAAGGCGTCCAGGCGGGCCGACCACACACGATTGCTGCGTGTCAGCCAGTTGTAGGCCATCACGGCGGGGATGGCGACGGCCAGGCCCAGGCCGGTCATGATCAGCGCCTCGCCCACCGGGCCGGCGACCTTGTCCAGCGTGCCAGCACCCGTGGCACCGATGGCCAGCAGCGCATGGTAGACGCCCCACACCGTGCCGAACAGGCCGACGAAGGGGGCGGTGGCACCGATGGTGGCCAGCACGGTCAGGCCGCTTTCCAGTCGCATGGTTTCTTCGTCCAGCACCTTTTTGATGGTGCGGGTCAGGAAGTCCTGGGCCGAGCCGGCTTCTTCCAGCTTGGCCGCGCCGTAGCGGGCGTGGTGGGTTTGGGCATGCATGGCGTGCGAAGTCAGGTGCGCGAAGGGCTCCTGCACACCGTGCGTGGCGATCTCATGCTGCACGGCTTCCAGCGAGGTGGCGTTCCAGAAGAAGTCCAGGAAGCTCTTGCTGCGGCGCTGGCGCAGGTACAGGGCCACGCCCTTGATGACGATCAAGGCCCAGGAGATCAGCGACATGATCACCAGGATGCCGAACAGCGTCTGACCCACGGCATCGCTCTGGGCGATGAAGTGGCCGAAGCCCTGGGTGGGGGCCGCCGGCACGGCGGTCTGCGCCACGGCCTGGGGGGCCGCGGCCAATGCGGCGGCGTCGGAAGTGGAGGTCACAGTGTCAGTCATGGTGATCTGTCAATCTTCAAGAGAGAAAGTAATGGGAGCGGGAGCCCATGCCATGCGGGGCACGCCTCCCTCCATGTAAGGTTTGAATCGGGCCGCCTTCATCGCGGCCACCGCGGCCTTGTCCAGACGTTCGAACCCCGAGGATTGGGCGACCTGGATCTCGATCGGGCGACCGGTTTCGTCGATCAGCACCTTCAGGCGCACCACGCCCGACTCACCAAGGCGGCGCGAAGCATCCGGGAATCTGGGAGATGGCTGGATGAGGTAGGCCACCGCAGATGCAGCAAGCTGCTTGGGCTGCGGTGGCGTGGCCGGTGCGGGCGCGGCAGCCACGGGGGCTTGCGGCGCCTCCACCGGCGCGGGAGGCGGCGCTTCGACCACCGGCTGCTTCACCGGCTCGGGTTCGGCCTGGATCTGGTTCTGGCTGGGCGCGTTGCTGCTCAGCACACGGGGCTTGGGCTTGACCGGCTCGGGCGGCTGCTGCACCTTGGGCTTGGGCGGCTCCGGTTCCGGCTTGGGCGGCGCGGGAGGCGCCTGTGTGGGCGCGATCAGATCCACCGTGATCGGCGAGGACTCGGCCTGGAGTTCGACCGAGGGCGCACTGAACATGACCAAGGCGCCCACCACCACGTGCGCGGCCACGGCGGTCGCACCCAGCGCCCAGCGCTGCGACACCGTCAGATCACTGGGGCTGACTGTCAAAAAGGTCGCCTTTGGCAGGTCCGCCGAAGGCCAGGAGGCTGTCGCTTGCATAGCCAACCAGTGTACACCGCGAGTA
>MHCFD02800__coassemble_1743_pt1 | contig 10912 bp, 8 predicted proteins | sample MHCFD02800__metabat2_low_PE_007 | metagenome-assembled genome bin MHCFD02800 | reverse complement strand
CCTTGGCGGCGTAACGGCCGTCAAGCGGCGAAAGAGCGGTCAGGGCAGAGAGCGTCATGGCGGCGGGCACTAAAAAGATCAACCCGCCATTGTACGAACTGCGTGCAGCCCGCTCAAGCCGGCGGCGCGCGGCGCGGGGCGACCGAGGGCTGCGTGGTCTGCGCCGAGGACTCCACGGTGCTGATCGCCACGGAGGGCAGCACCGTGGGCGGCGCTTCGCCCTGACGGCGCGACCAGTAGGCCAGCAGGGTCTCCGGATCGACCCGACTCGCCACCTTGACCGCCCGCAGTCGCATGCCACGCAAGGCCACGGCCGCCTGGGGATGGTGGGCACCCAGCGTGAGCAAGGTCCACACGGCATGTCGCAGGGATTCACGCACATAGGCACCCACCGGCAAGCGCGCGCGGAACCGCAGGTGGCGATTGCCCGTGTTGTTCCAGACCAGGTTGACCATGCGGGCCTGCACATAGGCACGCACCACCACGGCGGTCAGGAGCGCTGCGGGCAGCAGAACCGCCACGAGCACGCCGCGCGGCAACGCGACACCCGGCGCATGACGCCAGGCCAGCCAGGCCGCCAGGGCCACGCAAGCGCCTCCGGCAGCGAGCACGCCCACCACCACGGCCACTGCCAAGGCGCGCAGGAAAAGCCCGACCACGTCCAGGGCGGATGCCTTCCACTGCAGGCGCAGCGGCCCCAGGCGCAAGTGCTGCTGCCGGTAACGGTAGTGGGTCCACACCGCGCGCGGAGCGCACAGCAGCCAGGCCAGCGCCAGCACGGCGGCGCCCATCGCCCAAGATCGGCTGTGAAGATGCCATGCCGCGCCGGCCGTCCAGATCACGCCCACGGCCAGCACCACGGGCACCAGCATCACACGCGTCATCCCCTGCCAGGTGCCATCGAACCACAGACGGCGGCCCGCCCAGGTCAGGCTGGCCACGCGCTGGTTGATCTTCAGGTAGGCCATCAGCGGCCAGACGGCGCAGCCCAGGCTCAGGCCGGCCAGCCCGGCCCACACCGAGCCCGACATCGCGCCAGCCACGCCGGCCCACAGCGCCAGCATCGTCGCGTAACGCGGCCACAGCGCGTTCACGGGCAGACGGAAATCCAGCCGGTGCGATGCGATCCGCGTGTGCCGCAGGAAGTAACGCTCACGCCGCTGGTAGACCCAGGGCCAGGCCAGCCCCAGCGACACCAGCATCAGCGCCATGTGGCGCCACCACAACCGGGCGTAGGCAGCGGGCTTCGCGTCGAAATGGATGCCGGTCTTGAGCACTTGCCCTGGCGGCAGACGAGGCACGTCGCGCGTCGGAAAATGGGCGTCCGGCTCCTGAAGCCTGCTCTCGCCCACGACCGCATGCGCCCGCGCCCCGTCCGCCCAGGCGCCATGCGCCATGCCGCCCCGATCGGCCAGTGCGCCTGGCAGGGTGGAACCGATGGGGTGCATGACGCGGGACGGGTCCGACTCGCCGGACGGCACCGGGCCCCAGCCCGTGTGGGGCGCCAACGAATCGTTCGACGAGGCACGGCCAGCGTGCGCCGGCTCGGCATCGTGGAACTCGTTCATCGGCGGCATGACCACAGGCGGCGGGCGGTGCAGATCGTCCAGGTCGGCCAGCCGCACTACACGCGCAGTGGAACGGGTGGCGTTGGCATTCATGATCAAACGGCGATAACTGTAACTGGACCTTTCCGCTTGTGGGTGCTGGTTTCTCCCCCTCATTGGGTGGATCGCGCGCGAATCCCCGACAAGGCCTGCCCATTTTGTAAAATCAGCGCCAATTCGAACTTCTCCACATCATGAAACTGATCGGCTCCCTCACCAGCCCCTATGTCCGCAAGGTCCGTGTCGTGCTGGCCGAGAAAAAACTCGACTACAAGTTCGACCTCGAGAACGTGTGGTCTGCGGACACGCACATCAGCGAAGCCAACCCGCTGGGCAAGGTGCCTTGCCTCGTGATGGAAGGTGGCGAGGCGGTGTTCGATTCGCGCGTGATCGTGGAGTACGTGGACACCCTCTCGCCCGTGGGCAAGCTGATCCCGCTGAGCGGGCGCGAGCGCGTCGAGGTCAAGACCTGGGAAGCGCTGGCCGACGGCCTGCTCGACGCCGCCATCCTGGCGCGCCTTGAGGCCACCTACGACGGGCGCACCGAGGCCCAGCGCAGCCAGGCCTGGATCGACCGCCAGATGGCCAAGGTGCTGGCCAGCCTCAAGGCCATGAGCCAGGGCCTGGGCGATCGCCCCTGGTGCACCGGCACGTACCACAGCCTGGCCGACATCGCGGTGGGCTGCGCCCTGGGCTACCTGGATTTCCGCTTCCCGCACATCCACTGGCGCGGCGACTACCCCAACCTCAGCCGCCTGTACGACAAGCTCTCGCAGCGCCAGAGCTTCATCGACACGGCACCGCCGGCGGCCTGATCAGCCAGGGGCGTGCCGGGCGCCTCAGGGCGTGAACAGCGCGAAGCTGTCGGCCTGGGCGCCCTGCCAGTACTGCTCGAACACAGCCTGGGGCCAGGGCTCCTCGCCACGCTCGGCGGCCAGCAACTGGCCCGGCCGCGAGAACGGCAACAGGTTCGACAGGCGCTGCACCTGATGGCGCGACACGCGGTGCACGATGTGGTCCGGCGTGATCTGGCCCGGGTGCGTGAGCCCCGCCGCCTGGATCAGCTCCTTGAGCGCATACAGCGTGTTGTCGTGGTAGTGGTAGACACGCTCGGCCTTGTCGGGCACCACCAGCGCGCGCTGGCGCATCGGATCCTGCGTGGTCACACCCGTGGGGCAGTGGCCGGTGTGGCAGCTCTGCGCCTGGATGCAGCCCAGCGAGAACATGAAGCCCCGCGCCGAATTGCACCAGTCGGCGCCCAGCGCCATCATCCGCGCGATGTCGAAGGCGCTGATCACCTTGCCGGCGCAGCCGATCTTCACGCGGTGGCGCTCGTTCAAGCCCACCAGCGTGTTGTGCACCAGCAGCAGGCCTTCCTGCAGCGGCGCGCCCACGTGGTCGGTGAACTCCAGCGGGGCCGCACCCGTGCCGCCTTCGGCCCCATCGACCACGATGAAATCGGGCCACAGGCCGGTCTGGCGCATGGCCTTGACCATCGCGAACCACTCCCACGGGTGGCCGATGCACAGCTTGATGCCCACCGGCTTGCCGCCTGACAACTGCCGCAGGCGCTCGATGAAATGTGCCATCTCCAACGGCGTGCTGAAGGCGCTGTGGCTGGCCGGCGAGATGCAGTCCAGGCCCACGGGCACACCCCGCGCCCGCGCGATCTCCGGCGTCACCTTGGGGCCGGGCAGCATGCCGCCGTGGCCGGGCTTGGCGCCCTGGCTCAGCTTGATCTCGATCAGCTTGACCTGGGGCTCGGCCGCGTTGGCCTTGAAGCGCGCCTCGTCGAACACGCCCTTCTCGGCGCGGCAGCCGAAGTAGCCCGAACCGATCTCCCAGATCAGATCACCGCCCGGCTCCCGGTGGTACTGGCTGATCGAGCCCTCGCCCGTGTCGTGCGCAAAACGGCCCTTGGCCGCGCCCTTGTTGAGCGCCAGGATGGCATTGGCGCTAAGCGCCCCGAAGCTCATCGCCGAGATGTTGAACAGGCTCGCGTCATACGGCTGCGTGCAGGACGAGCCGCCCTCGCCGATGCGCACACGGAAGTCGTGCGATTCGATGTGAGATGGCACCAGCGAGTGGCTGATCCACTCGTAGCCCTGCTCGCCCACATCCTTCTGCGTGCCGAAAGGCCGCTTGTCAGGCGCGCCCTTGGCCCGCTGGTAGACCAGCGAACGCTGCTGGCGAGAGAACGGCGCCGCCTCGTTGTCGCTTTCGATGAAGTACTGGCGCATCTCTGGCCGGATGAACTCCAGCAGGTAGCGCAGGTGGCCGATCACCGGGTAGTTGCGCAGCACGGCACGCTGCGTCTGGAACAGATCGCGCACGCCCTGCAGCACCAGGAAGCCGCCCAGCAGCGCCAGCCACCAGTAGCCGCTCCAGGCCGGGTGGCCGCTGTCAAGGGCGAGCAACATGCCCAAGGCCCCCAGCACCCCTGCGAACACCCAGGTGGCGTAGCGGATCGGCACGTGTTTATTGAGTTTGAGCAACCACTGCAGCATGCAAGCTCCCCTGGATTGGCCAGCCACATCCGTCGACGGCCCATGGCACCGCTGGACAGGCACCGGCCCAGCATTTTCGGATGCTAAAAACCTTTTGGCACCACCGCTTGGCGCAAGAAGGTAGGCAACACCGGCCATTTCTCGGGCTCGGCACAGCCATTGTTTGGCGCTACACTCGCAGCACAGCGCCGATTTGTCCGGCTTGCGGGCGCTATAGAAATGCCGCTAAAGAGGGGCAACCGAACACCGGCCCCTGCTTGCGCAGCGTGGCCGGTTTTGTTTGGTGACCGTGACTTCTCAACAGCCCTCACTCGGGGTCGTGACCCCGCAAAGCGTGCGTTTCGACACCCCGCTGCCCCTGCGCAGCGGCGCCCAGTTGCGTGACTACACACTGGTCTTCGAAACCTACGGCACGCTCAATGCCGACCGCAGCAACGCGGTGCTGGTGTGCCACGCCCTGAACGCCTCGCACCACGTGGCCGGCCTGCACGCCGACGCCACCGGCCAGCCCATCCCGCGCAGCGAAGGCTGGTGGGACAACCTGATCGGCCCCGGCAAGCCGCTGGACACCGACAAGTTCTTCGTCATCGGCATCAACAACCCGGGCTCGTGCTTCGGCTCCACCGGCCCCATGCACATCAACCCGGACACCGGCCGCATCTACGGCGCCAGCTTCCCGGTCGTCACGGTCGAAGACTGGGTCGACGCGCAGGCCCGCGTGCTCGATGTCCTGGGCATCGACCAGTTGGCCGCCGTGCTCGGCGGCAGCCTGGGCGGCATGCAGGCCCTGAGCTGGACACTGCAGTACCCGCAGCGCATGCGCCACTGCGTGGCCGTGGCCACCGCGCCCAACCTGTCGGCCCAGAACATCGCCTTCAACGAGGTGGCCCGCCGCGCCATCATCACCGACCCCGATTTCCACGGCGGCCACTTCTACGCGCACGGGGTGGTGCCCCGCCGCGGCCTGCGCGTGGCCCGCATGATCGGCCACATCACCTACCTGTCCGACGACGTGATGGACGAGAAGTTCGGCCGCGAGATGGTCGGCCGCGAAGCCGGCGAGGCGCCCCGCTACAGCACGCAGGACATCGAGTTCCAGATCGAGAGCTACCTGCGCTACCAGGGCGACAAGTTCAGCGACTACTTCGACGCCAACACCTACCTCTTGATCACGCGAGCGCTCGATTATTTCGACCCCGCCCGCACCTTCGGCGGCCAGCTCACCGAGGCCATGGCCCAGGCCGTCGCCAAATTTTTGGTCGTCAGCTTCACCACCGACTGGCGCTTCTCGCCGGCCCGTTCGCACGAGATCGTCAAGGCCTTGCTGGACAACGGCCGCGACGTGGCCTACGCCGAGATCGACGCGCCGCACGGCCACGACGCCTTCCTGCTCGATGACCCGCGCTACCACAACGTGATGCGAGCCTACTTCGAGCGCATCGCCACCGAATTCGCGCAGCCCGCACGCAATGCCCCTGTGGCGCCGCTGGCCGACGCACCCGTTGCCGCCACGGAGGCCACGCCATGACCGGCCATCACCAGGACCGCCTGGCCCGCATCGCCGAATTGGTGCCCCCTGGCTCGCGCGTGCTCGACCTGGGCTGCGGCAACGGCGCCCTGCTCGCCCTGCTGCGTGACCAGCGCCAGTGCACCGGCTACGGCATCGAGATCGACGACACCCACGTGCTCGAATGCGTGCAGCGCGGCGTCAACGTCATCCAGCGCAACCTGGAGGATGGCCTGAGCATCTTCGACGACGGCTCCTTCGACGTGGTGCTGCAGCTCGACAGCCTGCAGAATCTGCGCAACACCGAGGCCATGCTGCGCGAGACCGCGCGCGTGGGCCGCATCGGCGTCGTCAGCTTCCCCAACTTCGCGCACTGGCCGCACCGCCTGAGCGTGCTGCGCGGGCGCATGCCGGTCAGCAAGAGCCTGCCCTACCAGTGGTACGACACGCCCAACATCCGCGTGACCACCTTCAAGGACTTCGATGCGCTCGCGCGCCAGAATGGCCTGCGCGTGCTCGAATCCTTCGGCCTGAACCCCGAGGGCGATGAAGTGCGCCGCTGGCCCAACCTGCGCGCCAGCACCGCCGTCTTCAAGTTCGACAAAAAGGCCTGACGACCGACGTCGGCAGGCCTTTGGGCTTGTGGTCCGACGAATCGGATCAGAAGCGGTGGCGGATGCCGAAGGCCACCGTGTTGCCGGCCTTGTAGCCGGTGCGGTCGTCGTCGTCACGCATGAAAATCGCGTACACATCCGTGCGCTTGGACAGGTTGTGGTCGTAGCCCAGCGTCAGGATCTCGTGCTTGACGTCGCCGGTGAGCAGTTCCTTGGTCTGCGAACCATAGGACGCCAGCACCTTGCCATCGGCCGTCACCGGCACGGACACGCCCAGCTGGTACAGCTTGGTCTTGACGTTGTCGGTGGCCGCGGTGAAGCCACTGCCCTTGTACTGACCGTACTGGCCGAACAGCTTCACCGCGCCGAAGTCGTAGCTGGTGCCCAGCAGGCCGAAGGTCTGCTTCGCGCCATCGGGCACATTGGCCTTGGGCGCTTCGGCCGACTTCACGCTCTGGTAGCCGAAACCGATGGCGAAGGGGCCATTGGCATAGCCGGCCATCACGCCCGTGCTGGTGCTTTCGGTCTGCGATTCGCCCGGCTGGATCTGCACGGCGGCCGTGAAGCCCGACAGGTTCGGCGTGTAGTAGGCGATCGAGTTGCCCCAGCCCGAGTCGCCCTTGTCCGGACCCCACTTGCCGTAGGTCAGGCGGATGGTCGGCGAAAAGCCGAAGGAGCCGCCGAAGGGGTTGAAGGCCAGCGCCTGCTGGTACAGGAAGTTGTCCATGCGGCCGATCACGGCCTTGCCGAAGTCACCGGCCAGCGCCACGTTGGCGGCACGGGCCCAGAACACGTCGCTGTCCGACCGGCCCGAGGCGCCCGTGTCCATGCGCATGAAGGACTCCAGCGCGAACATGGCCTTGAGGCCGCCGCCCAGGTCTTCCGTGCCCTTGAAACCGATGAAGCTGGTGGTCAGCTGGCCGCTCTCGACCTTGGTCGTGCTCTTGTTGTCGGCGCTGTTGTCCAGGCCGGCGTACTGGAAGGAACCGAATGAGAGATCAAGGATGCCATAGACGTTGGCCGTGGATTGCGCATGGGACGCGCCAGCAGCGCCCAGCGACAGGGCCACGGCGGCAAGCATTTGTTTTTGAGAAGTGGACATGAAAACTCCTGAGGGTCCAAACATGGAAGTGGGGTCATGTGTGCACATGACTGTATACAATTAGCAGGAGTCATGCCCGGTTCAGACGCACAAGATCGGTGCGGATACCGAAAGATGCACCACCGTTGGCAGCAGAAAACGAAAAAGGCGCCCGAAGGCGCCTTTGGAGTTCCAGAGCAGCGCGTGCTTAGAACGAGTGGCGGATGCCCACGGCGAACACGTTGGCGGTGTCGTCGTCGATGGCGATGTCGCCGCTCAGCTTCTTGTTGGTGAAGGCCACATAGGCGCCAGTGCGCTTGGAGATCGAGTGGTCGTAACCGACAGCGAACTGCTTGAGCTTGGCTTGACCGGCGGCAATTTCATACTTGGTCTGGCCGTAGGTGACCAGCACATTGCCAGCGGAGGTGACGGGAATGGTCGCGCCGAGTTGGAAGAACTTGTCCTTCTCGCTTTCGTCGCCGGTCGTCGAGTCGAAGCTCTTGATCTGAGCGTACTGACCTTGCAGCTTCACAACGCCGAAGTCGTAGCTAGCACCCAGACCAAAGTTTTTCTGGCGGATGAAATACGCGGTGTTGGTGCTGGCGTCGCCGGAGTTGGTGTACACGGCCATCAGGCTCAGCGGGCCAGCGTTGTAGGCGGCGGACAGCGCGTAGTTGTTCTTGTCACCGTCGTTGGCACCCGTGGATTCCTTCGGAGCGAACTGCAGCGAGGCGGTGAAGCCACCCAGGTTCGGCGTTTCGTAGGTGATCGAGTTCACCCAGCCGGTGTCGTAGCCCAGGGCAGCACCAGTGACGTCACCCGACAGGCCGTACCAGCTCACCATCGTGGGCGAGAAGGTCATCGACGAACCGAACGGGTTGTAGGTGTAGCCCAGCGTGAAGAAGGCGTTGTCGTATTGACCCAGGATCACACGACCGAAACCGCCGCTCAGGCCCACCCACGAAGCACGGCCCCAGAAGCCACCGGCCAGGTTGCTGTAGGTGGGGTTAACCGTACCCGTGTCAACGCCGAGGAAGGATTCCAGAGCGAACTCGGCCTTCAGGCCGCCGCCCAGGTCTTCGGAACCGGCGAAACCGATGAAGCTGGTCATCATGTTGCCGCTGCTCACCCGGGTGGTGCGCTCGGTGGTGATGGCGGTACCAGCAGCGTTCTCAACGAAATTCTCATAGGAACCGAAAGCGGCATCCAGGTAACCGTAGATTTTCACATCGGCCTGGGCAGCAGCAGCCATGGCCAACAGGGCGGCACCGGCCACAACACTCTTCTTTGCAAACATGCAGTTCTCCTAGCAGTGGGATGAAAACTTAGGGGGCAACCCTTACAAAAGGTGGGTGGTTGCCGCTGGCTGATTGTGGGAGCAATCTTTCTGCCAACCCAAGCCCCGGGTCACCGGTTCGTCACAATTGGGGGGCTCCAAGGCTGTTTTCGTTGCAAGGAGGCGACAAAACCGACGGCCTCCGTGGTGTACAGGCAACAAAAAACGCCCCGAAGGGCGTTTTAGGCAGAAGCAAGGGGCGAAGCCCCGGCATCAGAAGGCGTGACGCACGCCGACAACGAAGGAAGTGCCGCTCTTGGGATCGGCCAGGTTGTCGCGCAGGTTCACCACACCGACGTAAGCGCCAGTGCGCTTGCTCAGGCTGTGGTCATAGGCCAGCGAGAACTGACGGATCTTCTCGTCGTCGTACTTGCCTTGAGCGAAGCTCACCAGCACGTTGCCCGACGAGGTGACGGGGATGCCGGCGCCCAGTTGGAAGAACTTGTAGGACTCGTCGTCGCCCGTGAACTTGACTTGGCCGTATTGACCGAACAGCTTCACAGCGCCGAAGTCGTAGCTGGCGCCCAGTTGCCACAGCTTGGCATCGGCGAAGATCGATTCTTGCGAATCTTGGTAGGTGGCGCCCAGGCTCAGGGGGCCGGCAGCGTAGTTCACCTGCACGCCGAAGGCGTTGTCCTTGGTGCCGGTGACACGGTTCTCGCTCAGGCCCACTTGGGCTGCGGCGGTGAAGCCGGACAGGTTGGGCGTCGAGTACGTGATGCTGTTGGTGAAGTTGTTGTTCAGACCCAGGCCGACGCTCACGCCGCTCAGGACGGTCTGGCCAGCGCCGAACAGCACGTTCGAGGTCGAGAACAGGCCGGTGCCGCCGAAGGGGTTGTAGGCTTCGTTGGCCAGGAAGTTCAGGGTGCGGTTGTTGCCCAGGGCCACGGTACCGAAGCCGCCGGTCAGGCCGACGATGCTGGTGCGGTCCCAGAATTGGCCAGTGGTGGAAGCGCCGGTGTCCACGCCGATGGAGCTTTCCAGGGCGAAGATGGCCTTCAGACCACCGCCCAGGTCTTCCTGACCCTTGAAGCCGATGTAGCTGTCACGCAGGATGCCGGATTCCAGGGCGGTGATGGCCTTGTCGTTGTTGGGCGCGTCGAAGCGGCCGAAGGCCACGTCCAGGTTGCCATAGATGCTGACTTGCGATTGAGCCTGGGCAGCGAAAGCGGCCAGCAGAGCGGCGGCGGCAACAGCGGTTTTCTTCGAGAACATCGTTTATCTCTCCTAAGGGGGATGAATTCGTGTGAAGGGATTGTGACAAGCAGATTCGCCCAAACTGTCCGGAACCCTGTCGACTCCCCCCTTTGTGGGGCGTCTTCGCACCTTTTGTGTTCCTTTTTTGAGACAAATTGGTGCATTCAAACAACAGGCATCCGAAATCACCCCCTCAAAACCTCCAGCAAGGCGTCCCCATAGGCCTGCAACTTCTTGGCGCCCACACCGGTGATACCACCGAGTTCGCCCAAAGTTTGCGGGCCGAGTTGCGCCATCTCGGCCAGGGTCGCGTCGTTGAAGACGATGTAGGCCGGCAGGTTGTGCTCCTTGGCCACGCCCGAGCGCCAGGCCTTGAGCGCATCGAAACGCTCACGGGCGGCGTCGTCCAGATGGGCGGGCGCGGTCGAGGCGCTCTTGCCTCCCCTGCCGCCCTTGCTTGAAGAGGACTTGCCCGAGCGCTTGGGTGCGTCGCGGGCCTCCCGCAGGATCAGCGTCACCTCGCCCTTGAGCACGGCACGGGCGCTGTCGGTGAGCGACAGGGTGTTGAACTCGCCTTCGGCCACCACGTGGCCCAGCGCCACCAGTTGGCGCAGCACGGCACGCCAGTGCTGCTCGCTCAGGTCGGCGCCGATGCCGAAAGTGCTGAGCTGGTCGTGTCCGTACTGGCTGACCTTGTCGGTGTGCTTGCCGCGCAGCACATCGATCAGGTGGCCTGCACCGAAACGCATGCGGCCGTTCTGCCAGAAGCGGTAGATGCCGCTGAGCATCTTGCGGGCGGCCTCGGTGCCATCCCAGGTGGCGGGCGGGTTCAGGCAGTTGTCGCAGTTGCCGCAGGGCTGGCTTTGTTCGCCGAAGTAGTCGAGCAGACGCACGCGGCGACAGTCATGGGCCTCGGCCAGCGCCAGCAGGGCATCGAGCTTCTTGCGCTGCACCTGCTTGAAGTCTTCGTGCGCGGGGCTGTCGTCGATCAGGCGGCGCTGCTGCACCACGTCGGCCAGACCGTAGGTGAGCCAGGCTTCGGCGTCCTGGCCATCACGGCCGG
>MHCFD02800__coassemble_1740_pt1 | contig 10981 bp, 10 predicted proteins | sample MHCFD02800__metabat2_low_PE_007 | metagenome-assembled genome bin MHCFD02800 | reverse complement strand
ATCCACGGATCGTTTTCGCTGCCGACCAGCGTGGTCGGGATGCCCAGGCCATGGCGGGGCAGGCGTTCGTCCACCCCGAACTTGATGGGGTCTGCGGGGGCCACGAGCAAGGCCGAGCGGATGCGTGGGCCGGCGTCTTGCCGCGAGCGGGTGGCCAGGTGATGTGCCAGGGCCAGCGTGCCAAAGCTGTGGGCCACGGCGATCCAGGTGGTCTGCTCGGAGGCGCTGTCGACCACCTCGGTGATGCGCTGGGCCCAGAGATCCAGATCAGGCTGGTCGAAGCGGCGCTGGCGCACGCGCACGGCGCCCCGGTACTGTGTCTGCAGCCAGGTCTGCCAGTGGCCTGGCCCGCTGTCGTTCAGCCCCGGGATGATCAGGATGCGCACGGGCGCGCCTTCGTAGCGGCGGCTCAGCGAAAAGGGATTGATGCCTTGGTCCATGCCCTCACGATAGGCATCCGCCATCCCGGCGTGAAGCGACGTTTGTGCATGCGGGTTACTGTTTTCCGCATAAAGAGCGGCTGTTGGCGCGGAATGTTCGCATAAAGCAAAAAAGCGCCTTCAAAGGGCGCTTCAGCGGCTCGATCGGTGCCGCTCAGGCGGCTTGCGCGAGGGCCTGGTCCAGATCGGCCAGCAGATCGTCGATGTGTTCGATACCGACCGACAGGCGGACTGTGTCCTCGGTTACGCCGCTCTTGGCCAACTCTTCGGGCGAAAGTTGGCGGTGCGTGGTCGAAGCCGGGTGAGTGGCCAGTGAGCGCACGTCGCCGATGTTGACCAGGCGCGTGAAGAGTTGCAGTGCATCAAGGAAACGTGCGCCACCTTCGCGGCCGCCCTGGATGCCGAAGGTCAGGATGCCCGAGGCCTTGCCGGAGAGGTACTTGCGCACCAGCGGGTTCTCGGGGTGGTCTTCCAGGCCCGCGTAATTGACCCACTTCACCTTGGGATGCTGCTTGAGCTTCTGCGCGATCTTGAGCGTGTTGTCGCTGATGCGGTCCACGCGCAGGGCCAGTGTCTCCACACCCTGCAGGATCAGAAAGGCATTGAAGGGCGAGATGGCCGCGCCGGTGTTGCGCAACGGGACGACGCGCGCCCGCCCGATGTAGGCGGCCGGGCCCAGGGCTTCGGTGTAGACCACGCCGTGGTAGCTGACGTCGGGTTCGTTGAGGCGCTTGAAGCGCTGCTTGTGCTGTGCCCACGGGAACTTGCCCGAATCGACGATGGCCCCGCCGATGCTGGTGCCGTGGCCGCCCAGGTATTTTGTCAGCGAGTGCACGACGATGTCGGCGCCATGCTCGATTGGCCGGCTCAGGTAGGGCGAGGGCACGGTGTTGTCGACGATCAGCGGGATGCCGTTGCGGTGGGCGATCTCGGCGATCTTCGCGATGTCGGTGATGTTGCCCGAGGGGTTGCCCAGCGATTCGACGAAGATGGCCTTGGTGCGCTCGTCGATCAGCGGCTCGAAGCTGTCAGGGTTGCGGTGGTCGGCGAAGCGCGTGGTGATGCCGAACTGCGGCAGCGTGTGCGCGAACAGGTTGTAGGTGCCGCCGTAGAGCGCGGTGGAGGAGATGATGTTGTCGCCGGCTTCGGCGATCGTCAGGATCGAGTAGGTGACGGCGGCCTGGCCCGAGGCCAGGGCCAGTGCGCCGATGCCGCCTTCGAGCGCGGCGACGCGCTGCTCCAGCACATCCTGCGTGGGGTTCATGATGCGGGTGTAGATGTTGCCCGGCACCTTGAGGTCGAAGAGGTCTGCGCCATGCTGGGCGCTGTCGAAGGCGTAGGCGGCCGTCTGGTAGATGGGCACGGCCACAGCGCGCGTGGTGGGGTCTGGCGAGTAGCCGGCGTGCACGGACAGGGTCTCGAATTTCCAGTCGGGTTTGCTCATGGAGCGCCTCTCTTTTACGGGTTGGGCGCCCAGCTTAGAGGGGATGCGTTTTGCGCAAAAGCGCTGAAACCTCAGGTTTCAATGCGGAAACCGCATAAGTTGATCCTGATCAGCCCTCAAGGCCGTCAAGGCTTCATGCCGTGGCGCTGGAACCAGTCCAGCGTGCGTGTCCAGCCATCGCGCGCTTCGGCGGGGTGGTAACTTGGGCGGTAATCGGCGAAGAAGGCGTGCGGCGCGTCGGGGTAGACATGGATCTCCGAGCCCTTGCCCTCGCGGGCCAGGGCGGCCTGCATGCGCTCGACGGTGTCCAGCGGAATGCCGGTGTCCTTGCCGCCGTACAGGCCCAGCACGGGCGCTTTCAGTTCGGCGGCCACATCGGCCGGCTGACGGGGCGTGATCTCCGAGGTCTTGCCTTCCAAGCGGCCATACCAGGCCACGCCAGCGCGCACGCGCGGTTGGTGGGCGGCATACAGCCAGGTGGCGCGGCCACCCCAGCAGAAGCCGGTGATGCCCACCGGTCGCTGGCCGCTGAACGGGTGATGCTGATCGGCCCAGGCCAGGGTGGCGTCCAGATCCGCCAGCACCTGCGTGTCGGGTGTCTTGTAGACGAAGTTCTGCATCACCTGGTCGATGCTGCCGGCCTGGGCCGGATCGCCCAGCCGTGCGTACAGCGCGGGCGCGATCGCCAGGTAGCCTCGTTTTGCGAAGCGGCGCACCACGTCCTCAATGTGCTCGTGCAGGCCGAAGATCTCCTGCACGACCAGGACGAGCGGGTAGGCGCCCGGCTCGGCCGGCACGGCACGGTACGCGGGGATCACACCATCCTTCACCGGGATGTCCACCAGCCCGGCCAGCAGACCATCAGCGCTTGTGTGGATGGGCTCATGCGGCCCTGGTTCTGCGGCGCGGGCGTATGGGCCCGGGGTGGACGGCGTGTTGGGCTGCGGCATGTTGGCGTGCAGATGTTCGGGTTGCGGGCTTGGGTGGCTCAGGGCATTGTGGTGCAATGGCAAAGACCCCGGTGATCAGGCCCCGAACACATCAATGCTGGCCCGTCACCCCCGATTCAGACCCAGACTTGCCCCACGCCATGAGCAGCCCCCACGACCCCGATCACACTGAATCGAGCCTGAGCACCTGGCTCCATGCCGAGCGCCGCGCCGGCAACGAACACGCCGCCGTGCACAAGCCGCTGCACCCCGCAGCCACCTTCGCCTTCAAGAACGCGCGGGATCTGGTGGCCGTGTTCCAGGGCGCGCAGCCAGGCTTCGTCTATGCGCGCCAGGGCAACCCTACCACCGCCGCCTTGGAGGCGCGTCTGACGGCGCTGGAAGGTGGCCGCGGCACGGCCTGCTTCACCACGGGCATGTCGGCCATCACCGCGGTCTTTCTGACATTGCTGCGCGCGGGCGATCACATCGTCAGCAGCCAGTTCCTTTTCGGCAACACGAGCAGCCTGTTGCAGACCTTGCAGGGGCTGGGCGTGTCCGTCAGCTTTGTCGACGCCACGCAGGCTTCGGCGGTCGAGGCGGCCTTGCGGCCCGAGACGCGCATGGTGTTTGTGGAAACCATCGCCAACCCGCGCACCCAGGTGGCGGATCTGGCCGGCATCGGCACCTTGTGCCGGCAGCACGGCCTGGTCTATGTGGTCGACAGCACAATGACGACGCCGGTGCTGCTGCGCGCGCGCGATGTGGGTGCCTCTTTGGTGGTGCATTCGCTCAGCAAGGGCATTGGCGGGCATGGGCATGCGCTGGGTGGTTCGGTCACGGACACGGGCTTGTTCGACTGGTCGGGCTACCCGAACATTGCCGATGCGTACCGCAAGGGCGATCCCGGCAACTGGGGCCTGCAGCAGATCCGCAAGAAGGGCCTGCGCGACATGGGCTTCACCCTGCGCGCGGACGATGCGCACCGCATCGCCATCGGCGCGGAGACCATGGCGCTGCGCGTGAAGCAGGCCAGTGCCAATGCACTGGCGCTGGCGCAGTGGTTGTCGGCGCAGCCGAAGGTGGCCAAGGTGCATTACCCGGGTTTGCCGACGCATGCCGAGCATGAGCGCGCAGCGGGCTTGTTCAAGGGGACGTTCGGACCGTTGATGAGCTTCGAGTTGCAGCCCGGTGCGGATGTGCTCGCCTTCCTGGATGCCCTCAGGCTGGTGATCCTGTCCAGCCACCTGGCCGACAACCGCACGCTGGCCATTCCCGTGGCGCAGACCATCTTCTGGGAGGCCGGAGCAGAGCGCCGCGCGGCCATGGGCATCGCCGACGGACTGATCCGCCTGTCGGTGGGCATCGAGGATGTGGCCGATCTTCAGGCCGATCTGGCGCAGGCCCTGTCGACGATCTGACGCTTCAAGCAGCGATCATCCCATTTCAGCGGAACCACCCCAGCGCCGCCACCCATAGGGGCACGCTGGCCATGCCCAGCAGCGTGGACACCGTGATCAGCCCGGCCACGAAGGGCCCGTTGCCACCCATGCGCACCGCCAGCACATAGCCGCTGGAGGCTGTGGGCAAGGCGGCGAAAGCCACCAGCAGCGTGTGTTCAGGCCATGACAGGCCCAGTACACGGCCCAGCGGCAACGCCAGCGCGGGCAGGATCGCATGGCGGATGCTGAGCAGGCCGATGGCCAGGCCCGGCCCTGCGGTCAGCCCCGTCAAACGCAGCCCCGCACCCACGGCCAGCAGGCCCAGCGGCAGCGCCGCCTGGCCGATGCGGTGAACGCTTTCCTGGAACCACCAAGGCAGCGGCCATCCCGCCAGCTTGACGACCAGCCCCGCCACCGTGCCGACGATCAAGGGGTTGCTGACCAGCTCTTTCCACAGGCTGTGCCCGCCATGGCGCGCCAGCGACCACACCGCGCCCACATTGCACAGCGGCACGCACAGCGCGATCAGCACGGCGGTCCAGGCCACGCCGGGCGTGCCCGCCAGCCGTTCGGCCAGCGCCAGCGCGATGTAGCTGTTGAACCGGAAGGCCACCTGCGCGCCGCTCGCATGCAGTTGCGCGTTCACGCCAGGCAAGGTGCGCAAGGCCGTGGCCAGCGCGATGCCGACCAGGCAGATGGCGATGCCGCCGCCAGCCAGTGTGGCCGCGTCGGCCGGGTGCAGGGGGCTGCGCACGATCGACGAGAACAGCAGCGTCGGGAACAGCATCCAGTACACCAGCCGCTCGACCATGTCCCACATCGGGCGGCCGAAGGCCGTGTAGCGGCACAGCACGAAGCCCGTCATGATCAGGATGAAATCGGGCAGCAACAGAATCGGGTCCAGCATGGGGCGCAAGCCTAACCGCGTCCGGGCATGGATGCTCGGGCAAACCCGGCCTTGTCGGCCAGGAAGCTGCCCCAACCGTTGGAAAATGGCGGGGCGTCGGGCTCATTGCCCGATCGTTGTCCGAAATTTGAAAGGTGATGCCCTGTGTGGAACACGCCGCGGATCGTGATGAGAGGACTGGTGGCCAGCCGCCCCTGGTGCGTCGCCGCGCTGATGGCGCTGGTCTCGGGCATGGTGGGCGTGTGCGAGCCGCCTGGCGCCGGTCAGGCCCAGGCCGCCCGGCTGGAGGGGCAGCATTTCGATGACACTGTGGTCGTGGGCGACCGCACCTTGCAACTCAATGGCCTGGGCCTGCGCGGCGTGGCCTGGATCAAGGCGTTCGTGGCGGGGCTGTACGTGGCCGCGCCTTCACGCGATCCCGGTCAACTCATGGCGATGCAGGGTCCCAAGCGCCTGCGCCTCAAGCTGATGCTGGAGGCGCCCAGCAAGGAACTGTCCAAGGCCATTGCCAAAGGCGTGCGGCGCAACGAATCGCCTACGGTGCAGTCACAGTTGAGCGAACGCCTGGCCGTGTTCGTGGGCCTGGTCGATGGCCTGGGCACCTTGCGGCAGGGCGATGCCCTGGACCTGGATTTCGTGCCCGGTGTGGGCGCCCAGTTGCTGCGCAACGGCAAGCCGGTGGGCCAGCCCGTGGCGGGCGAGGATTTCTTCCGCGCCATCCTCAAAATCTTCATCGGCGAGCGGCCGGTGGACCAGCGGATGAAGGAAGGCATGCTGCGTGGCCGATCCGGATCTTGACCGCTTCATCGACGCGCTCTGGCTCGAAGACGGCCTGAGCCGCAACACGCTGGCGGCCTACCGCCGCGACCTGCAGGCGCTGGCCGACTGGATGGTCAAAGAGGCGCAGGGGCGCACACTGGTGCAGGCCCGCGAGAGCGATCTGATGGGCTATGCATCGGCACGCCATGCCGGCTCCAAGCCCAGTTCGGCCGGCCGGCGCCTGAGCGTGTTCCGGCGCTTCTACCGCTGGGCGCTGCGTGAGCACCTGGCCTCGGCCGATCCCACGCTCAAGCTCGATCCCCCCCGCCAACGCCTGCGCACCCCGGCCACGCTGACGGAATCGCAGGTCGATGCCTTGCTGCAGGCGCCGGTGGTGGATGAGGCGCTGGGCCTGCGAGACCGCGCGATGCTGGAGTTGATGTACGCCAGCGGCCTGCGCGTGAGCGAACTGGTCGAGCTCAAGGCCGTGCACGTGTCGCGCAGCGATGGCGTGGTGCGCGTGACGGGCAAGGGCAGCAAGGAGCGCCTGGTGCCCTTCGGCCAGGAGGCCGGCGAGTGGCTGCGCCGTTATGCCGACGAGGCGCGCGCCGCCATCCTGGGCGGCCAGGTCAGCGACGCGCTGTTCGTGACGGCACGCGGCGGCGCCATGACCCGGCAGATGTTCTGGAAGATGATCCGCAAGTACAGCATCGTGGCCGGCATCACGCAGCACCTTTCTCCGCACACGCTGCGTCATGCCTTCGCGACCCATTTGCTCAATCACGGCGCGGATCTGCGCGTGGTGCAGTTGCTGCTGGGGCACGCAGACATCTCGACCACCCAGATCTACACGCACGTGGCGCGCGAGCGGCTCAAGCAGTTGCACCAGGCACACCATCCGCGAGGCGGTGAGGCTGCGTGAGCAGGCAGGGCGAAGGCCTCAGCCGTCCTCGCCCAGCAGAAAGCGCATTTCGGCGTCCGTGAACCCAGCCTTCAAGCGCGCTTCCATGTTGTAGGGCGGCTTCAGGCGTGGCGCTTCGTAGCGGATCACCAATTCGGGGTAGACAACGACCGGATCGATGTCCCGCTGCTGGCACAGATGGTGGAACCAGCGGTTGCCAATCGCCACATGCCCGACCTCGTCCCTCAGGATGATGTCCAGGATGCTGACGGCCGCCTCGTCACCCGCCTTGCGCAACTTGGCCTGGATGGGCGGCGTGGCGTCCAGCCCGCGTGCTTCCAGGGTGCGCGGCACCAGCGCCATGCGCGCCAGGATGTCGTGGGCGGTGCGCTCGCACATGGCCCACAGGCCGTTGTGCGCATCGAAATCACCGTAGTCGTGGTTCAGGCCCTGCAGGTGCTTTCGCAGCAGCGTGAAGTGCAAGGCCTCTTCACTCGCCACGCGCAGCCAGTCCGTGTAGAAATCGGCCGGCATGCCGTCGAAGCGCCAAACGGCGTCCAGTGCCAGGTTGATGGCGTTGAACTCGATGTGGCATATGGCGTGCAGCAGCGCGGCGCGGCCTTCGGGTGTGAAGGGCGAGCGCGTGGGCACGTCCTTGGCCGGCACCAGGGCAGGGCGCGCGGGGCGGCCGGGCAGGGCTTCCGACTCGGCTTCGCCAAGCGTCAGCGCGCCTTCCGTTGCGGCTTCTGCGGCCCAGCCCGGATGCGCCAGCGCGTCGTCGTGCAAGGCGCGCGCGGCTTGGGCCTTGAGCGCCGGATCAGCTTGCAGAAGCGCGGCAAGCGCCAGCCGCCGCAGCGATCGGGGCGGTGCCGTGGCGGTCACGCTCACGCGTGCATCTCCATCAAGGGCCTCACTCCGCCCAGTTCACCCAGCCGAAGTGCGCCGTCACCAGCACGAGCACGCCGAACACGATGCGGTACCAGGCGAAGGGTACGAAATCATGGCTGGACACGTAGCGCAACAGCCAGCGCACGCACACCCAGGCCGACAGAAACGCGAAGACCAGGCCGACCAGGAACAGCGGCAGGTCGGCCACCGACAACAGCGCGCGCTCCTTGTACAGGCTGTAGACCCCCGCGCCGATCAGCGTGGGGATGCCCAGGAAGAAGCTGAAATCCGTGGCCGCCTTGCGCGACAGGCCCAGCACCATGCCGCCGATGATGCTGGCGCCCGAGCGGCTGGTGCCCGGCACCAGGGCAAGACACTGCAGCAGGCCCACCATCAGTGCATCGCGCAGGCTCATGTCGTCCACCGTGGCCACACGCGGCGTGGCGCGGGCGGCTGGCCGGCGCTCGGCCCACAGGATGATGAAGCCGCCGATGATGAAGGTGGTGGCCACCACCTGCGGTGTGAACAGGTGCGCCTTGATGGCCTTGCCCAGCAGCAGGCCCAGCACCACTGCCGGGATGAAGCCCACCAGCACATTGGCCGCGAAACGCTGTGCGCGCGGCTCGCTGCCCAGCCCCTTGACCGTGTCCACCAGGCGCTGCCAGTACACCAGCACCACCGCGAAAATGGCCCCCGTCTGGATCGCGATGTCGAACACCTTGGCCTTGTCGGCCCCGGCATCCTGGCCAAAGCCCAGCAGCGATCCCGCCAGGATCAGATGCCCTGTGCTGGAGATCGGCAGGAACTCCGTCAACCCCTCGACGATGCCCATCAGGGCGGCTTTGATCAACAGCACGGTGTCCACGTTGTAATTGTCCGTTCAGGCTATATATGGGAGGCAATGCGCATCTTACCCAGCGGTTTTGACAAACCCTCCGCCGGAACGCGGGGGGCCAAGGCCCCGGGCGCCACGCGGCGTTCAGCATGTGTCAGCATCCTGGTTTGATGTGGCAGCGGACTGGCTCTGATGCCGCATCCCCTTTCTGGTTCCCTGGTCCACCATGTCTTTGCCCCCCCTCGATGCCTGGCTCAACCGTTATGCGGTCCTGAGCCAGAGGCTTGCCGAATCCGACCTGCGCGTGCCCCTGGGCACCGAGCAGCAAGGCCAGCCTCTGCCCGCGCCGCAGTGGGTGGACGCCAGCGACGGCGCCGCCCAGGAACTGGGCTGGCCGGCCGACTGGTGGCAACAATGGCCCGGAGCGCTGGATGTGTTCACCGGCAACGCCACCTGGCCCGGCATGCGCCCCATGTCCACCGTCTACAGCGGACACCAGTTCGGCGTGTGGGCCGGCCAACTGGGCGATGGCCGTGCGCTGCTGCTTGGCGAGATCGACACGCCAGCCGGCCCGCGCGAGGTCCAGCTCAAGGGCGCCGGCATGACGCCGTATTCGCGCAGGGGCGATGGGCGCGCCGTGCTGCGTTCATCGATCCGCGAGTTCCTGTGCAGCGAGGCCATGCACGCGCTGGGTATTCCGACCAGCCGGGCGCTGTGCCTCACGGCCTCGCCGCATCCCGTCTACCGCGAAACGCCCGAGACCGCCGCCGTGGTCACGCGCGTGGCGCCCAGCTTCATCCGTTTCGGCCATTTCGAGCATTTCGCGCACAGCGGCCAGCCGGGGCATGTGCAGGCCCTGGCAGCGCTGGTCGATTTCGTGGTTGACCACCACCTGCCGGACTCGGCCCATTTGCCGAGGGCCAGCGAGCAACCAGCCGATCGCGCCATCGCCCTGCTGCGCCACGCCGCCCTCACCACGGCCGACCTGATGGCGCAGTGGCAGGCCGTGGGCTTCTGCCATGGCGTGATGAACACCGACAACATGTCCGTCCTGGGCCTGACGATCGACTACGGTCCTTACGGCTTCCTCGATGGCTTCGATCCGGACCACATCTGCAACCACTCCGACCATTCCGGTCGCTACCGCTGGCGCCAGCAGCCCGATGTCGGCTTCTGGAACGTGGGCGCCTTGGCCCAGGCCCTGGCCACGCTGGTGCCCCATGCGGCAGAGCAGGGCAGCGACGGGCAGGAGCGCATCCTCGATGCCCTCAAGGCCTACGAGACCCGCTACGCCGAGCAGATGACCGCCCGCTGGCGCGCCAAGCTGGGGCTTCAGGGGGCGCAGCCGCAGGACATCGCCCTGATCCAGGACTGGCTGTCGCTGATGACCCGCCAGCGTGCCGACTTCAGCATCACCTTCCGCCGCCTGGGCGCCTGGCGCGCCGACTTGCCCGCCGATGCGCCCGAGAACGCCCTGGTGCGTGACCTCCTCCTGGACCGCGCCGCCTTCGACGCCTGGGCCGAGCGCTACAGCCAGCGCCTCTCCCTTGACGGCCCGCAAGCCAACCCGGAAACACGCGCCGCCCGCCGTGCCCGCATGGACACCGTCAACCCCTGGGTCGTGCTGCGGAACCATCTGGCCGAGGCTGCCATCCAAGCAGCGCAGGCTGGCGACTTCAGCGAGGTGCGCCGCCTGCACCGCGTCCTGCTGCAACCCTTCACCGAGCAGCCCGAGCACCATCGGGATGCCGACTTCCCGCCCGAATGGGCCAACGCCATCGAGGTGTCCTGTTCATCATGAGCGACGACTACAAAGTCAAGAAATCCGACGCCGAATGGCGTGAGCAGCTGGATCCCATGCAGTACCAGGTGACGCGCCACGCCGCCACCGAGCGTGCCTTCACCGGCAAGTACTGGGAGCACACAGAGGACGGCATCTACCGCTGCGTCTGCTGCGGCGCACCGCTGTTCGATTCGCGCACCAAGTTCGACGCCGGCTGCGGCTGGCCCAGCTACTTCGAGCCCATCCGCGGCGAGATCGTCGAGCGCGTGGAAGACCGCAGCCACGGCATGGTGCGTGTCGAGGTGCGCTGCAAGGACTGCGGCGCCCACCTTGGCCACGTCTTCCCCGACGGGCCCGAGCCCACGGGCGAGCGCTTCTGCATCAACTCCGCCGCGATAGACTTCAAGCCTCGCTGATCCCTTCGATGCGCCGCGTGCCACGCCCAAGCCCATGAAACTGCTGCTGGATTTCCTCCCCGTTTTTTTGTTTTTCATCGTCGTCAAATTGGGCGATCGCAACAAGGAATGGGCTGCGGCTTGGTTGACCCACAACCTGGGTTTTATGGTGGCGGGCGGTGTGGTGGGCTTGAAGGAGGCACCTACCTTGCTGGCCACAGTGGCCATGGTCGTCGTCGCTGTGCTGCAGATCGTGGT
>MHCFD02800__coassemble_1732_pt1 | contig 11193 bp, 10 predicted proteins | sample MHCFD02800__metabat2_low_PE_007 | metagenome-assembled genome bin MHCFD02800 | reverse complement strand
CTTGCTCGAGCTGACGGATCAGATCCATGGAGTGCTCCTAAAACGATCGTGCTTGCGCTTGAGAATTCAGCAGATATGCCAGGCAGAGGATCGCGAAACCGAAGATTATAGCAGAGTCTTGAGGAACTGCTCATCTGCTTTTGACAGACGGCCGTCCCGGCGTGCCGCGTCGATCAACTCGGGGCGGCGCTGCCAGGTGATGGACAGCTGCTGCTGGCGCCGCCATAGGGCGATCTGCGCATGGTGACCGGACATCAGCACGGGCGGCACGGCCGCGTCGGCGCCGGGCAATTGGGCGCTCAGTGCCTCGCCCAGCACGTCGGGGCGGCTGTAGTGCGGGCAGTCCAGCAGGCCGTCCGAGAAGCTGTCCTGCTGGTGCGAGGCCGCATCGTGCAGCACGCCCGGCTGCAGACGCGCCACGGCGTCCATCAGGGTCAGGGCCGGCAACTCGCCGCCGGACAGCACGTAATCGCCAAGGCTGATTTCTTCATCGACATGCGCGTCGATGAAGCGCTGGTCGATGCCCTCGTAGCGGCCGCACAGCAGCACGGCGCCCGGGGAGGCGGCCAAGGCTTCCACACGCGGCTGCGTGAGCGGTTTGCCGGCCGGGCTGAACAGGATCACGGGCAGGCGCGGGCCGCCAGCGGCCTCTTGGTCGGCGCGGATGGCGGACAGCGCGCGCGCCAGCGGCTCGACCAGCATGACCATGCCGGGGCCGCCGCCGAAGGGGCGGTCGTCCACGCGGCGGTAGGTGTCTTCGGCGAAATCGCGCAGCGGCCACAGGCGCACATCGACGGCCTTGTTCTCGAAGGCGCGGCGTGTCACGCCCACACGGGCGAAGGGCTCGAAGAGCTCGGGGAACAGGGTGATGACGTCGAAGCGCATGGCGCCCGGCCCGAACTCAGTAGTCCAGGCCCCAGTCGGCCACGATCAGACGCTCGGCCAGGCTGACCCTGTCGATGTAGGCGGAGACGAAGGGGATCAGGCGCTCGGCCGCATCACCTGGCTTTGCCGTCTCGGTGGGCGGCAGCGAGCAGCGCAGCACGCAGTGCGGGCCGGTGTCGAGCAGGTCGACCACGGTGCCCAGCGACTGGCCTTCGCGGTTGACGACGTTCAGGCCGATCAGGTCGATCCAGTAGAACTCGTCATCGCTGTCAGGCGTGGGAAAGGCGGAACGCGACACGAACACGCGCGCGCCCTTGAGGGCCTCCGCGCCGTTGCGATCGTCCAGGCCATCGATGGTCGCCACGATGACGTCGCCCTGCTCCTTGGCGGATTTGACACGCAGCAAGGCCGGCTGGCTCAGGCGAACCGGCGCGCGATTGTCAGCAGAGGCGGTGGAGGCGGTGTTTTTGCGAGCCGGGATGGCGGTCGCGGCACCAGTGGCCGCACCAGCCGGAGCGGTGGGTTTGCGCACGGCGCCTGCCTGAGGCACTGCCGGTTGCACGAACCATTTCTTGGTGCAAAAGAGCGCCTGGGGGTCGGATGAGAAGGGATGCAGCTTGATGCCGCCCTTGACGCCCCAGGCGTCGATGACACGAGCCACCTCGATGGCATCTTCGGGCCAGGGGGTGCCGTCTGCCAGCACCAGTCCCTGCGTGGACGCCACCGCGCGCTCGGTCATCGATCAGGCGGCTACTCAGGCCGCGGGAGCGGCAGCAGCCTTGGCCTTGGCTTCGCGAACCAGGCGGGTCACGGTCGGCGAGACCTGGGCGCCATTGCCAACCCAGTATTCCAGGCGGTCGAATGCGACGCGCAGGGTTTCAGCCTTGCCAGAAGCCACGGGGTTGTAGAAACCCACGCGCTCGAGGAAGCGACCGTCACGACGGTTGCGCGAGTCAGCGGCGACGATGTTGAAAAACGGGCGCTTCTTGGAGCCGCCGCGAGCCAGTCGAATCACGACCATGATGTGTCCTTCAGGATGATGATGCGACGGCCAACACGGGGAGACACTCGCGCACGGACCGTCAAGAGGCGCCTGGGACGGAGAACCCGACCACGCAGTCACGCGGTCACGCACACCTGAACCCAAAACACCAACCTCCCGGCTTGACTAGATACGTGCAGCCTCAAGGACTGCCCAAGCCGGAAAATCGAGCATTATAGCGAGGAAGCCCACCCGTGGCAAACGCCGCCGAGAACCATGAGCAGCATCCCGACATCGTCCGCCGCCGCCACGACCGCGCCCCTGACCACGCCATCCGCCGCAGGGGCGCCGGGCCAGCGGTACCGGTCCAAGACGCTGGCGGCCTGGCTTGGCCTGCTCGGCGGCCCACTGGGCCTGCACCGCTTCTACCTGGGCGGCCTGGGCGATCCCTGGGGCTGGTGCTACCCCCTGCCGACCATCCTGGGGCTGTGGGGCCTGCACCGCATGGACCTGTTGGGCCAGGACGACCACCTGGCCTGGGTGCTGATGCCCCTGCTGGGCCTGGCCATCGCCACGGCCATGCTGCAGACCATCCTGATCGGCCTGACGCCGGACGAGCGCTGGCACGCCCGCCACAACCCCACGCTGGTGGGCCGGGCCGACGCGCCCGAAGCCGGCTGGCCAGCCGTGATCGCCGTGATGCTGGCCCTGGTGCTGGGGGCCGGCGTGCTGATGGCCACCATCGCCTTCTCGGGCCAGCGCTATTTCGAATACCAGGTCGAGGAAGCGTTGAAGATCAGTCAGTGATCCCGGAACTCATCGGCACACCCGAGCCATTCCGGCGCCATCCGCCACGCGACCCGCCCTAGGACATTTCGTGCAGAATTTTCTCGGCAATTTGCTGCGCAAGCTTCGCAAAGACAATCTCTTCTTGATCCTGCTGGCCTGCCTGGCCCTGTTCACCGCGATGAACCCGGGCAAGATTGCACGCTATCCGCAACTGGTCGATTGGCCCACCATCGCGTCCCTCACAGGGCTCTTGCTGCTGACGAAAGGTCTCGAGATCAGTGGCGCACTGCATTGGCTGGGCCTCAAGATCGTCCGGATCATGGCCACCGAGCGCGCGGTCGCGCTGAGCCTCGTGGCGACTGCGGCGCTTCTGTCCACCGTGCTGACGAACGATGTGGCCTTGTTCGTCGTCATCCCGCTGACGCTGGGGGTGTGCCGACTCGCAGGCATGGCCTCCACCAAGCTCATCGTGTTCGAGGCCCTGGCGGTCAATGTGGGCTCGGCGCTGACGCCGATAGGCAATCCGCAGAACATTTTTCTATGGCAGCGCTCCGGCGTCTCCTTCGTCGACTTTGTGCTGCACATGCTCCCACTGGTTGCACTGATGATGGCCGCGCTGCTGCTCCTGACCGGTTGCGTCTTTGGCCCCCGGCAGGTGCAGTCACCCGATCAGCTCTTGCGCGAGCCGCTGGACACCCGACTGATTTTGTTGTCGGTGACGCTGTTTCCGCTTTTTCTCGTCGCCGTCGATCTGCACTACCCGGGCGCGGCGGCATGCGCGTTGCTCGCGGTGTTCCTGATCCTGCGTCCCCGCATGGTGTCGCAACTCGACTGGGGGCTGCTGCTCGTTTTCATCCTCATGTTCATCGATTTGCGCCTGCTCACCGACACAGAGGCCATCAAGAACATGTTCCAACGCCTCGGGCTGACCCAGCCTCTGCACCTGTACTTTGCGGGCGTCGGCTTTTCACAGTTCATCAGCAATGTTCCGGCGGCGATCGCGCTGGCCGAATATTCCGACAACTGGCGCGTCATGGCTTATGGCGTCAACGTCGGTGGATTCGGCCTGATGATCGGTTCCCTGGCGAATCTGATCGCACTGCGCCTGTCAGGAGACCGCAAAGCCTGGATGGCATTCCACCTGTATGCGATCCCAGCCCTTGCGGTCGCCACCATCATGGGTTATCTGCTCCTCGGGAGCACCTGAAGCGTGCCGGGCGAGGCCGGCTAACGGATAATCTCGCTTTTGCCGCGACCACGGCATCCCGCTGCCTTCCTGCCGCCACCGCCCCATGAGCTCGACCACGCCCCCGACCAACACCCCGCTGACCTACGACCAGGCTGGCGTCAACTACGACCTGATCGACCCGCTGAAGATCGCGGCGCAGCGTGCGGCGGCAGCCACCGGCGCCCACCTCGGCGGCCACGGTTTCAGCGAAGTGGGCGCCTCGCGCGGTGAATCGGCCTACGTGGTCGACGTGGGCCCGATGTACCTGGCCTCGATCGTGGAATGCCTGGGCACCAAGACGCTGGTGGCCGACGAGATGGCCACACTCACGGGCAAGAGCTACTACGACGGCATCGCGCAGGACACCATCGCCATGGCGGTGAACGACCTGATCACCGTGGGCGCCACGCCCCTGGTGGTGCAGGCCTACTGGGCCGCCGGCGGCTCCGACTGGTTCAACGACGCGCAGCGCTCGCAGGCCCTGGTGGCCGGCTGGAAGAAGGCCTGCGACACCTGCCAGGTGGCCTGGGGCGGCGGCGAGACGCCCGCACTGGCCGGCATCGTGGCCGATGGCCGCGTGGACCTGGCCGCCTCGTGCACCGGCATCATCAGCCCCAAAAGCCGGCTGTCCGTGGGCGACAAGCTGGGCGCGGGCGACGCCATCGTCTTCCTGGCGGCCAGCGGCATCCACGCCAACGGCCTCTCGCTGGCGCGCAAGCTGGCCGAGCGCCTGCCGCAGGGTTACCTGACCGACATCGGCAACGGCCAGACCTACGGCGAGGCCCTGCTGGCCCCCACCGTGCTGTACTCGCCCGTGACGGAAGCCCTGGCCCAGGACGGCATCGTGCCGCACTACTGCGCCAACGTGACGGGCCATGGCTGGCGCAAGCTGATGCGCCACGGCAAGACCCTGACCTACCGCATCACCAACGTTCCCCCCAAGACGGCCGTGCTGGACTTCATGCAGCGCGAATGCCAATTGGACGACCACGAGGCCTACGGCACGCTGAACATGGGCGCGGGCTTTGCGCTGTACCTGGCCGCCGACCAGGCCGAGCGCGCCGTCGAGATCTCCCGCAGCCTGGGCATCGACGCCTGGGTGGCCGGCCGTGTGGAGGAAGGCCCCAAACGCGTAGTGATCGAGCCCTTGAACGTCACGTTCGACGGCGACGAGTTGCAATTGCGCTGACCGCAAACGATCAACGGACAACGTTGACCGGACAAGCAAAACAGAGGCCCGTTTCGGGCCTCTTTGCTTTTGAAGCGTGAACAAACCCACGCTTCGTCCTGATTCCGGATCCGGGATGTTCCTCGGGTTCAGTTTTGTCATTTCCTGGCCGAAAACACCTCGAATGCCGCTGTAAGGGCCGAGGCCCCCAAAAGCGCAATTGGTTCGACCGCACCGAGGGGCCCGCATCACCCCCAAGGCGCCCACGACAAGACTGACGCATGAACATCCGCAACATCCGCATCGGACAACGCCTGACCATCGGCTTCGGCCTGGTCATCGCCCTGCTCGTTCTGCTGGCCGGCCTGGCCTTGATGCGCATCCAGAGCCTCAGCGGCGAGGTGGCATCCCTCACGCAGAGCACCTACCCGCGCACGGTGATCGCCAACAACATGAAGGCCGACCTCAACGAGATGTCGCGCAGCATGCTGAGCATCCTGGTGATGACCGACGACGAGCAGATCAATGGCCAACATCGAGAAGTACAACAAGATCCACGAGGCCAACGTCGCCAAGCTCCATCAAGTGATCACCGACCCGCAGGGCCAGGAGATGCTCAAGACGATGGAAGCGCTGCGCGCCAAGGCGCTGAAAGGTCAAAAGGCGTTTGTGGGGCTCATCAACGAGAACCTCAAGGAAGACGCGATGACGAAGTTCCTGTTCTCGGTGCGATCGGCCCAGACCAAGTACTTCGCCGCGCTGGACAACCTGATCGAGCAACAGAACCGCAGCATGGAAGAAGCCGGTGAGAACTCCACCGCGCAGGCCCGCAGCACCATGGCCTTCATCCTCGCGCTGGCCGTGGCCGCCGCCCTGATCAGCGTGGTCGTGGCCCTGCTGGCCACCCGCAGCATCACCCTGCCGCTGAACCGGGCCGTGAAGATCGCGCAGCAGGTGGCCAAGGGCGACCTGACAAGCACCATCGTCACGCGCAGCCAGGACGAGACGGGCCAGCTGATGCAGGCGCTGGACCACATGAACCGCAGCCTGCAGGGCATCGTGGGCAATGTGCGCCAGGGCACGGAGATGATCGCCTCGGCCTCGACGCAGATCGCCTCGGGCAACTCCGATCTGTCGATCCGCACCGAACAGCAGGCCGCCTCGCTGCAGCAGACCTCGGGCGCCGTGACCGAGCTCACTCGCATCGTGCGCCAGAACGCCGACAACGCCAGCCAGGCCAACCACCTGGCCAGCGAGGCCTCGACCATCGCCACAGAGGGCGGCGACGTGGTGTCACGCGTGGTCGACACGATGGGTTCGATCGACGCCTCGTCACGCAAGATCGTCGACATCATCGGCGTGATCGACGGCATCGCTTTCCAGACCAACATCCTGGCGCTGAACGCGGCGGTGGAAGCCGCCCGGGCTGGTGAACAAGGCCGCGGTTTCGCGGTGGTGGCCGGCGAGGTGCGCACCCTGGCGCAACGCTCGGCCCTGGCCGCCAAGGAGATCAAGACCCTGATCCACGAATCAGTGGAGAAGGTGGAACTGGGCAGCCAGCTGGTCACCAAGGCCGGCAGCACCATGCAGAACGTGGTGTCGAGCGTGCAACGCGTGAGCAACATCATCAGCGAGATCACCGAGGCCAGCCGCTCGCAGAGCGAAGGCATCGAGGCCGTGAACCGCAGCATCCTGCAGATGGACAGCGTGACGCAGCAGAACGCCGCGCTGGTGGAACAGGCCGCCGCGGCTGCCGAGTCCATGCAGAACCAGGCCGCCGGCCTGGCGCAGGTGGTGAGCGTGTTCAAGCTGGAGCCCGGCCACGAAGAGGCGGGGCTGGAGCCGCAATCGGCCTGATCCTCCTGGATCAACCCCACTGTCCATGCTGGCAAACCCCTGGTTGTGAAATGACCACCGGTGTCCACCGGAGGCCGCGCCAGCACGTTCAATACACACGTATCAACCGCGCGTCCCGGCAGGACGATTCAGTTCTCGATTCAAACGACAAGGACAGACCATGAAACGCTTCACCCTCTCCGTTCTGACCGCTGCCGCCCTGGCCCTGAGCGCGGCGATGCCCGCCCAAGCCGTCGAGGTCGGCGGCGTCAAGCTGGAAGACAGCCAGACGGTCGCCGGCAAAAACCTGGTGCTCAACGGCGCCGGCCTGCGCGTCAAGGCCATCTTCAAGGTCTATGCCCTGGGCCTGTACCTGCCCGAGAAGAAGAACACCACCGACGGCATCCTGGCCCTGCAAGGCCCCAAGCGCTTCAAGATCGTGATGCTGCGCGACCTGAGCGGCGAAGAGTTCGGCCAGGCCTTCCTCACCGGCATCAACAAGAACCTGGACAAGGACGAGAAGGCCAAGTTCGTGAACCAGCTGGTGAAGCTGGGCGATCTGTTCGAGGAGGTGGGCGGCCTGAAGAAGGGTGACACCATCCTGGGCGACTGGAACGGCAGCAACACCACCTTCCAGGTGAACGGCAAGACGGTGGGCACCGCCCTGCCCGACCCGGCCTTCTACAACGCCATCCTGAAGATCTGGCTGGGCGCCAGCCCGGCCGACTCGACGCTGAAGCCCGCGCTGCTGGGCGAAAAGGAATAAGCCCCGCGGCTTTGCGCGTCAACGCGGCCCCGGCGCTGTTTCACGACAGGCCGGGGCCGCGGTCTTTCGGCATGGCTTACAATGGTCGGTGACGGGCCTCCCCGCATGGGGGCGCGGCCAACCGGGTCAGGTCGGGAACGAAGCAGCCCTAACCGTTTGCCTTCAGTGCCGGGGTTCAGGCTCGTCACCCTATTCACAGATGATGCCCCACGCCTCGCGCTGGGTAGCCGCACCAGGGGGCCCAAGGGACTTCAGGGTCCGACCGCCCAGGGCAGCGTCCCGCGCGCGCCAGGTCGGGCACACAAGGTTTCCATGGCATCGACCCCCGCGCAGCTTTCGCCCACCAACGGATCCGGCACCCCTGCGGCCAATGTCACCGTGCCCATCGACCTGGGCGACCGCAGCTACGACATCCTGATCGGCGAGGGCCTGCTCGATGAGCCCGCCACCTACGCCGGGCTGCCCAAATCCTCCACCGCGCTGATCGTCACCAACACCACGGTGGGCCCGCTGTACGCGGCACGCCTGCAAAAGGCGCTGGCCAGCCACCACAAGAAGGTGCTGATCACCGAGCTGCCCGACGGCGAGCAGTACAAGGACTGGCCCGCGCTGAACCAGATCTTCACCGAACTGCTCGAACAGGCGGCTGATCGCAAGACCGTGCTGTACGCCCTGGGCGGCGGCGTGGTGGGTGACATGACCGGCTTCGCGGCCGCCTGCTACATGCGCGGGGTCCCCTTCGTGCAGGTGCCGACCACCTTGCTGGCGCAGGTCGATTCCAGCGTGGGCGGCAAGACGGCCATCAACCACCCGGCCGGCAAGAACATGATCGGGGCTTTCTACCAGCCCCAGCGCGTGGTCTGCGACCTGGTGACGCTCGACACCCTGCCGCAGAACGAGCTGCTGGCCGGTCTGGCCGAGGTGATCAAGTACGGCCCCATCGCCGATGCCGAGTTCCTGGGCTGGCTGGAGGCCAACATGGACGCTTTGCTGGCCCGCGACCGCGCCGCGCTGCGCCACGCCATCCGCCGATCCTGCGAAATCAAGGCCTGGGTGGTGGGCCAGGACGAAAAAGAATCCGGCCTGCGCGCCATCCTGAACTACGGCCACACCTTCGGCCACGCGATCGAGGCCGGCATGGGTTACGGCGCCTGGCTGCACGGCGAGGCCGTGGGCTGCGGCATGGTGATGGCTGCTGATCTGTCGGCCCGCCTGGGCCTGATCGACGAGGCCACCTCGCGCCGCATCCGCCAGCTGATCGAACGCGCCGGCCTGCCCGTGCGCGGCCCGGCCCTGGGCGCCGACCGCTACATCGAGCTGATGCAGGTCGACAAGAAGGCCGAGGATGGCGAGATCCGCTTTGTCGTCATCGGGCCGCTGGGGCAAGCCGGCATGCGGCCCGCGCCCGACAGCGTGGTGCGCGACGTGATCGCGGCGCACACCTGATCAACGGCGCACAAGCTCAGCAACGCCATGTGGCTCGCCCCCTACGCCAGTCATCCTGAACGGACGCGGGGGCGGCGTCACCCCGAAGCGGCCGCCCCGACGCGCAGCGATTTCCAGCGTGACCGCGACCGCATCGTGCACAGCACGGCCTTCCGGCGGCTGGTCTACAAGACGCAGGTCTTCCTCAACCACGAGGGCGATCTGTTCCGCACACGGCTGACACACTCGCTGGAGGTGGCGCAACTGGGCCGCTCCATCGCGCGCTCGCTGGGCCTCAACGAGGATCTGGTCGAAGCCATCGCGCTGGCGCACGACCTGGGCCACACCCCCTTCGGCCACGCCGGCCAGGACACGCTGAACGAATGCATGGCCGCGCACGGCGGCTTCGAGCACAACCTGCAGTCGCTGCGCGTGATCGACGCGCTGGAAGAGCGCTACCCCGCCTACGACGGCCTGAACCTGACCTTCGAGACGCGCGAAGGCGTGCTCAAGCACTGCTCGCGCCGCAACGCCGAGCTGCTGGAGGTGCAGGAGCCCGGCGGCATCGGCCGGCGCTTCATCGACGGCACGCAGCCTAGCCTGGAAGCTCAGCTGTGCAACCTCGCCGACGAGATCGCCTACAACGCGCACGACATCGACGACGGTGTGCGCTCGGGCCTGGTCACGCTCGACCAGTTCGAGGCCGTGCCGCTGTTCGTGCACTTCCGCGACGAGACCTTGCGCGAATACCCCGAGGTGCGCGGCCGGCGCCTGCTGTTCGACAGCATCCGGCGCATGCTCTCGCAACAGGTGTACGACGTGATCGACGCCACGCGCGCGGCCATCGCCGAACACATGCCCGTGAACGCTGATCAGGCGCGTCGCTGCCCGCCGCTGGTGCGCTTCAGCGCCGGCATGCGCGACGGCAGCACCCAGCTCAAGCGCTTCCTGTTCAAGGAGCTGTACCGGCATCCGCAGGTCAACGACACCACGGCGCGCGCCAAACAGGTGATCAGCGAACTGTTCGCGGCCTATGTGGAACAACCACGCGAGATGCAGGCCGCCTTCGCCGAGCGCGAAGACCTTCACCGTGCCGTGGCCGACTACATCGCCGGCATGACCGACCGTTTTGCATTGCGCGAGCACGAGCGGCTGACGGGCCAGCGCCTGTTCTGAACAGGCGCGGCATGCAGCATGCCCGTCAATGGGCAGATGATTCGTCGGCCTGCTGGCGCGATTCAGCGGCTTGCGCCAGGTAGGCCTGCGCCGCATCCTCCTGCCCCAGACATTGATGGAACACCGCCAGGTTGTGCGCGGCCAGCCAGGAGCCGCGCCCCTGCACGGCACCTTCGATCTGGGGTGCCTCGCCGATCTCCAGGCAGCGCAGCCAGCTTGATTCGATCAGCGGCAGCAAGTCGCCGGCACGATCGGGCTCCTGCGCGGCCCAGTCCAGCAGCACATCGCCCAGCGCGAAGAAAAAATCGGGGCTGGCCTGGTGGTGCGGCAGTTCGGCTTCGGCCAGTTGCAAGGCCTCGGCGTGGCGGCCCGTTTTCTTCAGGCAGAACAGCAGGCGAGTGAGCAGGTCGTGGCGCCAGGGGGCGCTGGCCGGCACCAGCGCCAGCGCCTGGGTGTGGTACTGCACTGCCTGCTCGAAGGCCTCGTGTGTTTCCCAGTCCTTGCCTAACTGATAGTGCAGGTAGGCGTCATCAGGGGTAGCCTGCAGCGCGGCCTGCAGCAGCACGCGGTTGCGATCGCCCTTGCGCTGCTGCTGTGCGGCGCGGTAGCCGTCGTGCCCCACACGCACCGGCACCCGCTGCACCGGCAAGCCATGCACCACCTGTTCGTGGATGCGGCCTTCATAGTGGACACCAGCGGGCAGCAAGCGCGAGATCCAGCTGACGGCCTGGCGCAACTCACCGTTGTCGTCGTAGTCGCTGTCCACGGCGACCTGGCCCACGAAGTCCGGCGGCGTTTTAAGCAGTTCACGCAGCCACTCCCCCCCTTCGGCCAGCCATTCGTCGGCATCGAGCACCAGGCGCCACGGGGCCTGCGTCAAGGCCAGGGCCGCATTGCGCGCCGCAGAGAAGTCATCCACCCATTGAAACGGCACGACC
>MHCFD02800__coassemble_1728_pt1 | contig 11208 bp, 10 predicted proteins | sample MHCFD02800__metabat2_low_PE_007 | metagenome-assembled genome bin MHCFD02800 | reverse complement strand
TGGATACGCTGTATCAAATTGTTATTCATGTGCGCGCACATCGAATATCACGGTGGTATGCCCGCTCTTGGCGGTGAACTTCCCGATCACCGGTTGGCAGATTTCCTGTTCGTTACGCCGATCCTTCGGTTGCGAGGGCTCAGCCACCAGGAAGCAGCCTGGCTTGGACGCAGGCAAGGGATCCGTCGCGATGTACAACTGGGCGCCGTAGTGCTTGAGCACGTTCAGCAGCGGTTGCTGCTGCCGCAATTGATCAAGGTAGGCCTTGTCCATCACCAGCCCTTCCAGCTGGACCAGCGCGGCGGGGGTGAGGTAGGCGACGACGCCTGCCCGATCGCCCATGGCCACGGTCTGGACGCGCTCCTTGGCGATGGTCGCGGCAATGAACTCTGCGCTTTCATGCAAGGGATTCTTGTGGTGCGGCGGCACATTCATGACGGTGTGCCACGCCATCATCAGCACGAAGCCCGCCAGGCCGAGCGCATTGAGCCCGGTGAGCACCGGCGTGCGGGCCACCGGCGTGGCCGGTGCCTGCGTCAGCATGATCAATGTGACCAGGTGCAGGGCGAAGGGGTAAAGGTACCAGCCCCACACACCGTAGTCCGAGCGCAGGGAATGCAGCACATAAAAGCCCACGACCAGCACCAGGCTGAGCAACTGCAGAAGGCGGGTGCCAGGCGCCAGCCGCCATGCGATCAGGGAGCCGATGAGCCCCAGGGCGATCGTCAGCAGATTGCTGCCGCTGGTGAGCAGCGTCATGAACGTGGCGCTGTGCAGCGTGGTCGCGACCGCGTTCTTGGCCAGACCTGACACAGGCACCGGCACCCCATAGAAGTGCAGGTTGATCGCTGCGTAGCCTGCGGCCAGCACGGCGAAACTGATCCAGGACAGGATCAGGGGGCGCCATCGTTGCGGGGCGCGGTACAGGTACAGCGTCAATGGCACGATGTAGACGACGCTGTCGATCCGGGCCATGAAGCAGATGAACAGCAGCACGCCCATCATCAGCGGCCGGTCCTGCTCGGACAAGGCGAGGCGCAGGTACACGGCGTAGGCCAGGGTGATGGCCACGGCCTCCATGCCCATGTTGGCGAAGTAGAAAATCATCGCCAGCAGGGGAATGCCCAGCCAGGGCAGTAGCCGTCGCTGCTGTTCGGGTGCGCGCAGCAGCACGAGGATCGCTGCATACCCCGTCGCGCTGGCAAACAGGTGGCTGATGTGGAGCGGATCGACGCGCAGCCAGTGGCCCAGGCCCACCGCCGCGGCCACCACGAATTGCCACAGAGGCTGGTAGCCGTTGGTCAAGGTGCCGGGCAAGAAGGAGGTTCCCAGGCCCTTCCACAGGTTCTCGGCGATGACGTGATAGTAGAAGTAGTCGTCTTGCAGGACGTCGACCAGATCGCTTCCCACGTTGATCAGGATCGAGCAGATGACGGCGATGCCCAGGCCCCACAGCACAAGGTGGTCGCGCTTTCCCTGGCGGGTTGAGGGCGGCGGGGCTGTCCGGACGGTGCCGGCCGAGGTTCCTTGGGGTGATGCCATGGGATTTGAACGTGATGCTTGAGGTGGTGGCGGATCCTGGGAGGCTGAGCGTTACAGCTTGAGCTTGACGAAGACGAACTCCGGGATGTGCTTGATGATGAACATGATGAGGCGCCAGAAGCCGGGGGTGTAGATCTCCAGGCGCTTGTGGTCGATGGCCGAACAGATGTCTGCCGCGACCTTCTCGGGCTTGGCCCACAGGGCGCCCTTGGGAAGGTGGGCCGTCATGGGCGTGTCGACGAAGCCCGGCTTCACGGTGATGACGCCGATGCCCTTGGGATGCAGCCGTTGCCGCAGGCCCGATGCGAAGGCCGTGACGAGGCTCTTGGCGCTGCCGTACACGTAGTTGCTCTGCCGGCCCCGGTCGCCCGCCACGGATGAGATCACGGCGAGGCTGCCCTGACCCTGCGCTTCCAGCAGGGCGGCCACACGCCCCATGAGCGCCACCACGGCCACGCCGTTGGTGTTCAACTCCTGCAGGGCATAGGTCATGTCGGTCTGGGCGCGCGCCTGATCGGAGAGCGTGCCGTGCGCGATGAGCACGGTGTCCAGCCCGCCCATCGCCTGGGATGCCCGCTGCAGCAGGCCTTCATGCGTTTCCAGTTCCGTGGCGTCGAAACGCTCGAACCCGACGCTGCCGGCGCCGCGGGTGGACAGGTCGGCGGCGATGCTTTGCAACTGTGCCGTGTTGCGGCTGGCCAGGAACAGGCGCTCACCTTGCTGTGCCCACCGGCGGGCGCAGGCCTCTGCGATGGCGGACGTTGCGCCGACGATCAGTATTTTTTTCATGGTTGTCCTGTGACGCGCCGCCAGAAGTCCGAGGAAAAGCGGGGGTCGACGTAGCGTTGAAATTCCGTCCAGGTCGGATAGGCCTCCTGGAACATGCGTGCGCTCATGCGGCCATCCTTGGCCGGATACAGCCTGCCGCCCGCCCGGCGCACGATCTCATCGAGCTTGGCGAACAGCCGGTGCAGGGCCTCGCCCTGGTTGGGGAAGTCCAGGGCCAATGTTGTGCCGGGGATGGGGAAGGACAGCAATCCTCTGGATGGTGGGGTGCCAAACTGCTTGAGAACTGCCAGGAAGGATCCCATGCCGCTTCGGGCGATGGTCTCGAGCAGTTCGCGGGTGGCTTCTTGCGAATGGGCCGGCGGGATGGCGCACTGGTACTGGTAGAAGCCTTTGGGCCCATAGATGCGGTTCCATTCCAGCAAGGCATCCAGGGGGTAGAAGAAGGGCTGGTAGTGGGACAGCGCCTGGACGTGGTCGCCGCGCTGCCGGTGGTAGTACAGGGTGTTGAACGCCTTCAGCGACAGCGGGTTGATCAGGGAAAGGGGCGGTGTGAAAGGCACCTTGCGCGAGGATCGCTCTGCGCGCGCGACAGCCTCCCGCGGCAGCAGGCTGGCGTCGATCTGCGGTGGCGCATGGTTGGCGCGGTTGAACAGGCCGCGCCCGAGGCGTTCGCCCGGAAACGCGCAGTCGATCCAGGCCACGGTGTATTCGTGGTCACGTTCGGAGGCTTCGCTCAGCCGGAAGAACTCATCGAGGCTGCGAAAGCGGATGCTCTCCGTCACCATGTAGGGATTGGCCACCCGGCGCAGCTGGATCTCGGCCGATGTGATCAGGCCCGTGAGCCCCAGCCCGCCGATCGTGGCGGCAAACCAGTCGGCATTCTCTTGGGGGGAGCAGGTGATCCGGGCGCCATCGGAGCGCAGCAGGCTCAGCTGCTGCACGTGGTTCCCGAAGGCGCCGGCCACGTGGTGGTTCTTGCCATGGACATCGTTGGCGATGGCGCCGCCGACCGTGACGAACTGCGTGCCGGGCGTCACGGGCAGGAACCAGCCTTGAGGCACCACCAGGCGGAGCACCTCGGACAGCAGCACACCCGCCTCGCAGCGCAGCACGCCGGTGGCGGCATCAAAGTGGATGAAGCGATCGAGCTGGCGGCCGTTGAGCAGCGCGCCGGCGGAATTCAAGTTGCTGTCGCCGTAGCTGCGGCCATTGCCGTAGGCCAGCAGACTGCCCTGGCCGTCGTCGAGGGGCAAGCCCGCGTGGCTGCTGGCGAGGCCCAGAAGCCGTTGCGGACTGCGGTGTGCTCTTCCCCATGAGGTCACGCTGCGATGGCTCATACCCGCGGCGTCAGATGGTTGCCAGCACCAGCACCAGCACGGCCGCCGCACCTGTCGCCAGGCTGATCTTGTCCTTCAGGGCGAAGACCAGCGGGTCGTCGTCCATGTGGCCCCGGTAGGTCTGCATCCAAACGCGGCTGATCCAGTACAGCATGATGGGCACGAGCAGCCAGGCCACCTTGGGATGCTGGTAGAGCCGCACGATGTCCTGCGAATTCACGTACAGGGCCAGCACCAGGATGCTGATGTGGCCTGACGCGGTGCCCATGCTTTGCAGCAGATGGAGATCTTCCACCTGGTAGCCGCGTCCTTGTGCGGCCAGCTTGCCTCTCTCCCGCATCGCCAGGAGCTCCGCATACCGCTTGACCACGGCCAGGCTCAGGAAGATGAAGATGGAGAACATCAGCAGCCAGAACGACAGCGGGATGGTGGTGGCGGCGGCGCCGGCCACGATGCGGATGGTGTACAGGCCCGCCAGTGCCAGGACATCGATCATCACCAGCCGCTTGAGCAGGAAGGAATAGGCCAGGGTGGCGACATAGTAGGCCGCCAGGACCACCAGGAACTTGATGGGCAGCAGGATGGCCGCCATGCCGAACGCGATGACCAGCAGCAGCGGCGCCGCAGCCAGTCCGAACAGCAGGCTCAGCCGGCCGGCGGCGAAGGGCCGGTTGCACTTGCTGTGGTGCATGCGATCGGCTTCGAGGTCGAGCATGTCGTTGAGCAGATACACGGACGATGCGCACAGGCTGAAGGCCACGAATGCCAGCACGGCGTCCAGGAGCGTGCTGGGATCGCCCAGCTGGTGCGCTGCGGCCACCGGCACGAAGATCAGCGCGTTCTTGGCCCACTGGTGCACGCGCAAGGCCTTGCGCAAGGCATGGAAGGTGCCCCCATTCGGCGGGAAGCTGGCTTCGACATGGACGAGAGCCCGTGCCTGTGCCTCCAGTTTCGGCCGGGCATTGACCACCACCGCGCCTCCGGCATGTTCCCAGACGCGCAGGTCGACGTGGTCATTGCCGCAGTAGGTATAGCCCTGGGCCCCAAAGCGCTCGACCAGGGCACTGGCCTTGCGCTTGCCCGACAGGTTGATCTGCTCATCGCTGGCCAGCACCCCGTCGAACAAGCCGAGATGATCTGCAACCCCTTGCGCCAGGCGCTCGTTCGAAGCCGTGCACAACCACAGGGACCGCCCCTGCGCCCGCTGCTGCTTGAGCCAATCGATGAAGGCCTCGTTGTAGGGCAGGGCGGCCGGGTTGATCTGCACACGCCGGGCGATCTGAGCCTTGAGCGCGGCTTTGCCCTGCAGCAACCACAGCGGGATCAGGAACAGGTACAGGGGGTTGCGCTTGACCAGGAGAAGAAACGACTCCAGCAGCAGATCGCTGTGAATGAGTGAGCCGTCCAGGTCCACGGCGATCGGCAGGTTTTGGGGGCGTAGTTCAGCGTTCATGTCGTAGCAGATACACACACAGCCAGCCGATCACAACGGCCAGCCACAGTGTGAGCACGCGGCATATGAGTGTGAGTAGCAGGGCGTCTGGCACGGTGAAGCCTTGAGCATAGAGCAGGCTGGCCATCACGGCCTCCGTGCTGCCCAGTCCGCCTGGGAGGAAGGAGAGGGCGCCCACCAGCGTGGCAAGCGCGTAGATGCCCGCCGCCGTGGCCCAGGACATGGGGCCTTCGGGGTGGATGACGTCGCCCACGATCTTGAAGCCGACTGCTTCCGCCCCCCAGGCGATGAAGCCCAGGGCCAGCGCTGGCAGCAGCAGGCCGGGGCTGAGGAAGCGCCGCGCATTGAGCAGCGTGGCGGCCACCCCGTGCATCAGCCTGATGTGCATCCGTGAAGCTGCGGGATGCGTGCCGAGCCATTGCTGGACGCGGGCCCAGGGCATGGCCACCAGGGCAGCGATGGTGGCGCCGATCAGGGTCAGGCCGAGCCACATCACCATGTGGTAACGAGGCTGTGCGGACAGCATGGCCAATGCCAGCAGCAAAATGACGATCAAATCCATCAACCGTTCTGCGAAAAATGCCGCGGTGACATCCTGCAGAGGAATCTTATAAGGCAGGTAATACCGTGCCCGGACCATTTCGCCGACTTTCCCGGGAGATAAGGTGAACGCAAATCCGGCCATATAGCTCAAGGCCGACAGGCGCCAGGGAAGGCGGTGCCCCATCTGGTTCATATATTGCTGCCAGCGGACGATGCGCAAAGCGTAGTTCAACAGCGAGAGCGCGCCTGCGGCGCCCACCACGGCCCATCCACCGTGCAGCGATTCGATGTGGATCTGGGCCAGGTCCTTGTGAAAGCTCAGCACGCACCAGACCGCGAATACCACCAGGCCCCCATAGACCACGAGGGAACGGATTCGGGAGGAGGACTTTGGCGGCGGTGCCGTGTGGGATGTCACTGTCAAGCCATGAAATACAGGATCCGGATGCAGGCGAGTGTAGAGGGGTTTGATGACATCTCATCGTAAAAACCCGCACTCGCCCCCTCCAATAAGGGGTTCCAGACCCCGTACCCTGGTCACGCGAGCACCATGTTTTGCCGACGACATATTTATAAGGCGTAAATTTGTTTACAAGTTGAAAGTGCGCTGCTGCCATTTTCAAGACCATATCAAAGGGAGCTTCATGGGCCACAGAAGCCGGTACTTCACACAATGCCAACAGTGACCATGCATGGCAGCAACCTTGGCTTCGGACAATCGTGGCTTTTGGTCAACGACGTGCTCATGAAAACGTTCAAGCTCGCGGCCCTGGCTGCCACCCTGTCTGTGTCCCTGGCCCATGCCGAATCCCAGAACAATGGGTCCGGCGATGGCCGGGGTTCGCCGCCCCAGGCCAGTGCGGAGATGAAGGCGGCGTTCGAGGCATGCCAAACCAAAGGCAAGCCAGGCGATCAGGCCTTCGAGGACTGCATGACCAGCAAGGGCTTCAAGAAGCCTGACCGTGCCCAAAAGCCGCCCCGGGAGTGATCCGCGCCCTCAGACGTGCCGGGCGCCGTGGATGTCGTAGGCGGTGAACTGTCGTTCCACGAGACCGCACGCGCGTGCCGCGGCGCGCCAGGGTTCGATGTGGGGTGCGTGCAGGTGCTGGTCGACAGGCTCATCACAGGGGCGCGATGCCCTTGCGTGAACGGTGTCTGACACGAAGGGGCGCCGTGCTGACCCTCTCCGCGAGATGACCATTGCCACTCGATAAGGTGGGACACATGCCAACACCTGTCGAAGGATTCCGATGCGTCTTCCCTTGATTTCCCCGCAAGACCTCAGCGCCGAGCAGCAGCCGCTGTACCAGGACATGCGCCGCGGCATCGCCAGCAACTTCAATGCCTTCATCGCCGAACGCGAGGATGGGGCCTTGATGGGGCCGTGGAACCCATGGCTGCATGAGCCGGTGATCGGAAAGGCCATCTGGGATCTGACCCTGGCAATGACCGCCAAGGCCGTGCTGCCCGACCCGGTGCGGCAGATCGCGATCCTGGTGGTGGGCGCACGCCACAAGGCCGCTTACGAAATCTATGCGCACATCGCCGTGGCCGAGCGAGAGGGCATGACGCCGCAACGCCTGGCCACGCTCACGGCCGAACTCAAGCCCGATGACCTGGACGAGCAGGAGAGCGTGGCCTACGACGTGGCTTACGCGCTGAGCCGCGGTGGCGTGCTGCCAGAGCCGCTGTACCGCCTGGGCGTGAGCACCTTCGGTCAGCATGGCATGAACGAGTTGATCTACCTCGTAGGGCTGTACGCGCTGGTGTCGGTCACGCTCAATGGGTTCAATGTGCCGGTGCCCGAGCGTGAATGAACTCTTTGTCTGCTAGCGGGACTTGCAGAACAGCCTGACGTCGCTCCTGGCGGTGTCGAGGTCATGCTTGTCGATCGGGTTGCCGTTGGCATGCCGGAGGTTGCCGTCCAGGATGTCTCTGGCCAATGCGCAACGCGACTCGTCCGTTCCGTTCTCCCGGCCGTTGGAGCGGCTCTTCCTGGCCTGCTCGGCGGGCGGCGACGGGGCCTGGGCGGTTGGCTTGGGGGAAGGCTCCAGCCAGTCCTCGGGCTTGCGGGGCGGCGGGGGCGATGGCGGCACGGCACTCGGCGAGGGACGGATCTTCACCTTGGACACCGTGGAGCCCGCATCGGGCTTGCGTTCTCCGTAGTGTGTCTGCCCCTTGTCATCGACCCACTTGTAGACCTCGGCGTGTGCGGCTGAAGCCATGTGCACAGCGCAAGTCAGGCCGACCAGTTGCGCAATGGTGGCGGTGGGGTGTTTGGGCATGTGCGGGCCGTGGATCAGGAGGTGCGCTGCCAGCGGCGTCGTGCGGCCTGCAGGCCCAGGGCCGTCAGACCGATCCCGAACAGGGCGGCTGTGTCTGGTTCCCGCACGGCGTTGTAGGTAAAGGTGCCGGTATAGGTGTCCACGAAGTCGGTGCCATAGATGTAGCTGCCGTAAGCTTGGAAGCTGCTTGAAAACTCAAGGAGCTTGCCTTCGGTGGAGAACAGGATGCTGTCGATGGTGAAGCTTCCCCAGACCGCGTTGTTGCCCTGGTTTTTGAAGCTGATGTCGAAGCCGGGGTGACCTGCCGAGGCAACCATGGCCCGCTCCGTATCGGTATAGGTGCCGACCGTCAACGCCTGATTCGGCAATTTCTGGGTGCCAAAGTCGATCGTCAGGAAAGGCGCTTCGACTTCGCCCCCCACTGTTCCCAGGACGAAGGCCAGGTAGGACACTTCGCCAGAGGGAAGTCGATAGCGTTCCGAGATTGAGAAGTGATCTGAGTTCTCAGGCGTGTAGGTGATGTCGTAACTGCGTTCGGGGTTGAACGGCATGCCGAGCGTGAGCGTCAGGTGGGCGACCTGGGCTGCCGCGGGAAATGCTTGACTCAATCCCAGGGCGCCGATGGCCAGAGCGATGCCCTTGGCGAGTTTGGATGATTTCATTTCAGTCCTGACTTTGTAAGGGGGGCGGGCGTGGCCGGTGCCCGTCGGCTCGCCTTCAGCTTTGTTGCTGAAATGTAAACGAATGCCGGCTTGCCGAACCCTAGGGAGGATCCCGCTATCGGTGGATCAGACCAATGCGCTGACCAGCCCCTTGACGCCGTTGGCCAGCGTCAGCATCTCCTTGACCTCGGTCGCGATGGTCATCTTGTCGAGTTCCTTGATCTTCTGCAGCGTGGTCTTGTCGTCGATGGTGAGGCCGTTGCCCGCCATCAGCATCTGCATCTCGTCGAGGATCTTCTCGCGCTCGGTGAGCTTGGTGGCCATGGCCGATACCGAGCGCTTGAGCGCCATGCATTCGGCCCCGATCTTCACGCCGTCCTTCAGGTTGTTGGCGGCCTTCATGGCCTTGAACAGCTTGTCGGCGTCCACGGACATGCTGTCGGTCTTGTGGCGTGTCTTGGTGGTGTGCTCGCGGTAGTGCTTGCGCGCCGTCTCGGCGCCTCCCTGCTGGGCCTTGATGCCCTTGATGACGAAGTCCACCACATCCTTGGCGATCGTCTTGGCATCGCGGCCCTTGGTGATCTCCTTGCCTGCGGCCGAGACCTTGCCGGCGATGGTCTTGATGGCATCGAGCGGATGGTTCACGTCGATGCCGGAGGTGTCCACCATCTGCCGCTTGGCCGCCTGCATCAAGGTGGTGCCGCGCAGCTTGATGAAGGCCTGGATGCCATCGATCAGGTCCTTGCGCAGCTTCTCCTCGTTCTTGATCTGTTGCGCCAGGTCGGCGCCCAGCGTGGCCAGGGTCTTGGCGATGGAGATGTAGGCGGTGACATCGGCGCCCATGGTGCCCACCAGCCGGGCCACCGACGTGGCCAGCGAGATGGCGCCGGCCGTCCATTTGAGGGCCGTGCGGGCGCGGGCTTCCTTGAGGTTGCTGTCGCCCTGGGCCTCCTTCTTGAGGCGGGCGTCGATGGCTTGCTGGGCGGCGCCTTCGGCCGAGGCCAGCGCGTTCTTGATCGACTGGTTGGCACCCTGGACCAGCTTCTCGGCCGCGCCAAGCGCCTTCGCGTCGCCGGACTGGATGAGCTTGTCGACCTTCTCGTCGAGCTTGGCGGCTTCCGAAGCGATCACGGTCTCGTAGTTCTCCAGCGCTCCGCGCGCGGCGTCTTCCAGCCGCTTCATGGCGGACGACGGCACCTCGGAGGCGGACAACAGTCCTTTGGTCGTGACCTCGATCAGCACATCCACCCGGTAGGTCGGGATCTCGAGGTGCTTGAGTTTCGGCTTCTTGCGGATCAGGTCGACCACATAGAACTTGTGTGTCGTTACCTTGGTCTTGGCCATGCGGGACTCCTGTGATGGCGGGGCGAGCGGCATTGTCAGCGCTTGACCGTGTCAGGCAGCTTGGGGTTACCGCGCGACACCGTGCTCGGCGCGCATTGTCCGAGGCGATCCTGAACGCAGCAACCGTCTAAAAGTACGGAGCGTTGCTCGCAGAGGTCACTTGGCGGGGGCGTGCCAGGCCGCGAGCGCTTCCAGTTCAGCGAACATGGGCACGCGCGGCGCAATGTAAATCACGGTGGTGGCATTCTTGGGTGGAGCCGACGCACTCGTACCCCCGCCACAGAACCCCCTGGGCAGGGGACATTCCTAATTTGACAATGAAGGTTGCCAGATATAAAGTGCGCACGTTCGTTATCACATCGCAGTCAGGCCGCTGGCAACCGCTCGGACCTGCATCACGGAGACTTCCCCATGGCTGAACACTTTGACGTCCTGATCGTGGGCGCTGGCCTGTCCGGTATCGGCGCCGCCCGCCACCTGCAGAAGAACTGCCCCGAGAAAAGCTTCACCATCCTGGAAGGCCGTGAGACCACCGGCGGCACGTGGGACCTGTTCCGCTACCCTGGCATCCGCTCCGATTCCGACATGTACACCCTGGGCTACAACTTCAAGCCCTGGACCGAGCCGCAGGTGATCGCCGACGGCCACCGCATCCGCAACTACATCCGCGAGACGGCCCGCGAGCACGACATCGAAAGCAAGATCCGCTGCGGCCACAAGGTCGTGTCGGCCGACTGGCGCAGCGATTCCGCCACCTGGACGGTGACTGTGCAGAAGACCTCCGGCGAGACGGTGCAACTCAGCTGCAACTGGCTGATGATGTGCTCCGGCTATTACAACTACGAAGAAGGCTTCACGCCCGAGTTCAAGGGCCGTGAAGACTTCAAGGGCCAGGTCATCCACCCGCAGTTCTGGCCCGAGAACCTGGATTACTCCGGCAAGCGCGTGGTCGTGATCGGCTCGGGTGCCACCGCCATCACGCTGATCCCGTCGATGACGGACAAGGCCCAGCACGTGACCATGCTGCAGCGTACGCCCAGCTATGTGATCTCGGTGCCGCAGTTCGACCCCATGGTGCGCGTGCTGCTGAAGTTCCTGCCCGAGATGACGGTCTACAAGATCAGCCGGGCGCGTAACAACTTCATTACCCAGATGATCTTCAAGCTGTCGCGCAAGTACCCCAACTTCATGCGCAAGCTGCTGCTCAAGCAGGTGAAGGTGCAGGTGGGCAAGGACTTCGACATGAAGCACTT
>MHCFD02800__coassemble_1718_pt1 | contig 11319 bp, 8 predicted proteins | sample MHCFD02800__metabat2_low_PE_007 | metagenome-assembled genome bin MHCFD02800 | reverse complement strand
CACGGTTGCGCACGGCGTAGAGCTGGACGGACAAGCCCCACACGCGAGGATGCGGATCGAGCGGACCGGCCAGTTCGTGCGCACGGGGCGGGCACACGACCAGGCTCGTGGCGCCGATGGCCTGGCGTGGCTCGCCGGCCTCCAGGGCCAGACGGTGGTAGCCGGCCGGCAGGCCAGGCGGCAGCTCGATCACGGCGGGGACCAGGCGTGGGCCATCGCCCCTCAGCAGTTCGGCCGGGAAGGGCGGGGTGAGGTCGGCGGCCGAGGCCACCGAGGTGCCCTGAAGGCTCTGCCCGCCTTCGAGCGAGATGAACCACGTCACCGGCCTGCCGATCTGCTCGGCAGGCAGCCGCAAGGGGCAGGCCAGTGGCGCGGCCGAGGCCGTCACCACGAGCGCAGGTGGCAGCGTTTCGTGCTCGGCCCGCTCACGCAGGGCGCCCAGCGACTGCGCCGCCTCGTCATCGTCGGCGGCCGGGTAGCCCATGGCCTTGCAGACACGGCGCAGGGTAACGACGTCCACCGTGGTGACACGGCCCCAGGCGTCCTGGTAATCCAGCGCGATGCCCAACTGGTGGCACAACAGGGTCAGCAGCGAGGTCATGGCAGCGGATCCTCCACCAGGTGCACACGCACCGACCACGGGCCCAGGGCGCCAGGCAGCGCGCCGTGGTCGTCGCCCACGCCGAACAGCAGCGCGCCGTCCACGCGCGGCAGCGGCTCGCTGGGGGCCTCGTGCAGGTGGGCCCGAAGCACCAGCGTGCCGGCCCCTTGCGTCGGCCAGCTGACCTCGACCGTGCGTTCGCCCAGGAATCGGCTGCTGACATCTTCCGCACGGATCAGAGCCAGCCGAGGCACCACCATGTGGGCCCGCACGGCCAGGGCCTGGGTGTAGAAGGCCAGCCAGTCGCGGTGGGGGGCGGCGCGCAGTTCGTCCCAATCCAGCGTGCTCGCCCCGAACACCGTGGGATCGTTGGGATCGGGCACCGGTGGCCCACCCTCGCCTTCCGGCCCCTGTGCATGTTCCTTGCGGCGGCCTTCGCGCACCGCGCGGGCCAGGTCGCCCTGGAAGTCACAGAAGTAGTGGAAGGGCGCGATGGTGCCGAACTCTTCGCCCATGAAAAGCATTGGCACCCCCGGCGACAGCAGCTGGATGCAGGCCAGGGCCTTGAGCGGTGCAGGCGCGCTCAAGGCGGTCAGCCGCTCTCCGAAGGCCCGGTTGCCGGTCTGATCGTGGTTCTGAAGGAAATTGACAAAGCAGGTGGGCGGCAAGGCCCGGCTCGGCTCGCCCCTGGGGCCGCCATCGTGCAGGGACGGCTCGCCCTGGAAGGCAAAGCCTTCGGCCACGCAACGCACCAGCTGCCGCAGCGGCTGTTCGGCGAAGTCGCGGTAGTAGCCATGGGTTTCGCCCGTCAGCAGCACGTGGGCGGCCTGGTGGAAATCGTCGTTCCACTGCGCCTCGAACAGGCCCGGCACGCCGGGACGCCCCAGGTGATGGGCTTCGTTGCGGTTGTTCTCCAGCACCAGGTGGACCTGGCGACCATGGGTGGCTTCACGGGCACGACGCGACAGCTCGGTCAGGAAATGGTCGCCCGACTGGTCCACCATCGCGTGCGCGGCGTCGATGCGCAGGCCGTCGAAGCGGTATTCGGTCAACCAGTACAGCGCATTGTGGATGTAGAAATCGCGCACCGTGGGCGCATGCGCCGCGTCGAAGTTGATCGCATCGCCCCAGGGTGTCTGGTGCGCCGGGTTGAAGAACTCGCGCGCATAGGCATGCAGGTAGTTGCCATCGGGCCCGAAATGGTTGTAGACCACGTCCAGCAGCACCATCAGGCCACGCTGATGCGCCGCCCGGATGAAGGCCTTCAGGTCGTTGGGATGGCCGTAGGCAGGCTGGGGGGCGTAAGGCAACACCACGTCGTAGCCCCAGCCGCGCCGGCCGGGCGAGGCGCCCAGCGGCATCAGTTCGATGGCGGTCACGCCGAGCGCGGCCAGGTGGTCCAGGCGGCGCTCGGCGGCGGCATAGGTACCCTCCGGCGTGAAAGTGCCCACGTGCAGTTCGTAGACCACCGCCTCGGCCCAGGGGCGCCCTTGCCAGGCCATGTCCTCGCCCCAGTCGAAGGAACGCGGATCGAGCACCTGGCTCGGCTGGTGCACGCCATCGGGGTTGTAGCGCGAGGCGGGATCGGGCACGTCCAGCATGCCGTGCTCGGTGTCCACGGCGAAACCGTAGCGGTCACCCGCGCGGGCCTGCGGCACCTTCACATGCCACCAGCCGCCCTCGGCCTTCTCGCAGGGCAGTTCCAGGCGGCCGCCTGATGCTGGCTGGAAGACGAGGTCCACCTTCGGCGCCGATGGCGCCCAGAGCCGGAACGCATACCCGGAGCGCGTGTCGTCGGGATCGATGCGCACGGGTCCGAAGGGCATGGTGTGCAGGCACCGCCCCAGGCCGGGCACCACGGGCGCGATGGGCTCCACGTCGGAAGGCAGCGTGTCCGGCACCGGGCACCGGTCCTGGCCCAGGTCTTCGCCTTCGAGGGCGCTCACGGTGTCGGTCATCATGCGCGCAGCTGCCCCTTGCCGATGACCACGATGCCGCTGTCGCTCACATGAAAGCGCTGGCGATCCGCATCAAGGTCGTAGCCGATGCGCATGCCCGGCGGAATCACGTTGTCCGAGTCGATGATGGCGCGGCGGATGCGAGCGCCCTCGCCGATGGTGGTGCGGTCCATCACGATGGAGCCGATCACTTCGGCATTGCTGTCCACGCGCACGCTGCGGCGCAGCAGGCTGCGCTCGATCAGGGCGCGGCGCACGTGCACCCCGGCGCCGATGGACGCGCCCTTGATGGTGGCGTCGTACAGTTGCGCGGCCTCGGTGTGGTCGGGGCTGGCCTGGATGGGCCACAACGCGTTGTGCATGGAAAAGCGCGGCTGCTCGCCCAGGGTGTCGAAATTGGCTTCGTAGTAGGACTCGATGGTGCCCACGTCACGCCAATAGCCGGCCTCTTCGAAGTCATGCACGCCGGGCACCTTGTTGGTGGCGAAGTCGTAGGCCATCACGCGGTGGCTGTCGGTCAGGGTGGGCAGCACGTGCTTGCCGAAGTCATGCTGGCCGTTGGCGTGGGCCTTCTCCAGCGAAGCCAGCAGCAGGTCGGTGTTGAAGACGTAATTGCCCATCGAGGCCAGCGCACGGTCTGCGCGGCCCGGCATGGGTTCGGCATGCGCCGGCTTTTCCTGGAAATCGCGGATGCGGCCGCTGCCGTCCGTCTTGACGATGCCGAAGGACGAGACCTGGCTGAGCGGCACGGGCAGTGCAGCCACGGTGGCATCGGCGTTGTTGTCGACGTGGAACTGGATCATCTGCCGCACGTCCATGCGGTAGACGTGATCGGCACCGAACACCACCACCAGGTCCGGCTTCATCGACTGGATCAGGTGCATGTTCTGGTAGACCGAATCGGCCGTGCCCTGGAACCACTCGGGGCCACGCTGCATCTGCGGCGGCACCACGGTGATGAACTGGTTGGGCATCAGCGGGCTCATCACCCAGGTGCGCCGAACGTGCTCGATCAGGCTCTGCGATTTGTACTGCACCAGCAGGTAGACCGAATAGATCTTGCTGTTGATCAGGTTGGAGAGAACGAAATCGACGATGCGGTGACGGCCGTTGAAGGGCACCGCCGGCTTGGAACGCTCGGCAGTGAGCGGGCTGAGCCGGGTGCCTTCTCCGCCGGCCATCACGATGGCCAATACAGTTTTGCCTGCGATCATGTCAGTCTCCAATGAGGGCTCGTGGCCCTGTCGATTCAGTTGATGAGGTGACGCGGGTCATCGCGGCGCCTCGAAAAAGAGCGCGGCCAGTGGCGGCAGCGTCAAGGTGAGAGAACACGGCTGGTGGTGGTGCGGCACCTGCAATGCGTCGACGCCGCCCAGGTTGCCCACGCCACTGCCGCCATAGGTCGACGCGTCGCTGTTGAGCAGTTCGCGCCAGTGACCTTGCAAAGGCACCCCCAGGCGATAGCCGTGGCGCACCTCCGGTGTCAGGTTCAGCACCACCAGCACCGGATGGGCTTCGTCGTGGCCCTGGCGCAGGAAGGCGACCACGCCATGGTGGGCGTCGTCGCGCACCAGCCAGTGAAAGCCCTGCTCGCTGAAATCGATCTCGAACAGCGCGGGGTGGGCTCGGTACACCCGGTTGAGATCGGCCACCCAGCGGCGCAGGCCGGCGTTAAGCGGGTCCTGCAGCAGGTTCCAGTCCAGCGTGGCCTCGTGGTGCCATTCGCGCTCCACGCCCAGTTCGCCGCCCATGAACAGCAGCTTCTTGCCGGGGTGGCCCCACATCAGGCCGTACAAGGTGCGCAGGTTGGCGAAGCGCTGCCACTTGTCACCGAACTGGCGGCCCAGCAGCGAGCCCTTGCCGTGCACCACCTCGTCATGCGAGAGCGAGAGCACGAAGTTCTCGCTGAACGCGTAGACCAGGCCGAAGCTCAGGTCATCCAGGTGAAAGCCGCGGTACAGCGGATCACGCGCGAAGTGGCGCAGCGTGTCGTGCATCCAGCCCAGGTTCCATTTCAGGCCGAAGCCCAGGCCGGCCAGCCCATCGGGGTGGCCCACCGGACGGCTCACGCCCGGCCAGGCGGTGGACTCTTCCGCGATCATCTGCACATCGGGATGGCGGGCGTAGACCTCGGTGTTCAGGCGGCGCAGGAAGGCCACCGCCTCGAGGTTCTCGTGGCCGCCATGCTTGTTGGGGATCCACTCGCCGGCCTTGCGGGCGTAGTCCAGGTAGAGCATCGAGGCCACGCCATCCACCCGCAGGCCGTCGAAGTGGTAATGGCTGAGCCAGAACAGGGCACTGTCGATCAGGAAATCAGCCACCTCGTGACGGCCGTAGTTGAAGATCAGGCTGTTCCATTCAGGGTGGAAGCCCTGGCGCGGATCCGCGTGCTCGTACAGGTGCGTGCCATCGAAGGCGGCCAGGCCGTGCGCGTCGTTCGGAAAGTGCGAGGGCACCCAGTCCAGGATCACGCCGATGCCGGCCTGGTGCAGGCGGTCGACGAAACGCATGAGTTGCTGCGGCGTGCCGTAGCGGGAGGTGGCCGCGAAGTAGCCGGTGGTCTGGTAGCCCCATGAGCCGTAGAAGGGATGTTCCGTCAGCGGCATCAGCTCCACGTGGGTGAAGCCCATCTCGATCAGGTAGGGGATCAGTTCGTCGGCCAGTTCCTCGTAGCCCAGAAAGCGGCGGCCATCACGGCCGGGGCGCCACGAGCCGGCATGCAGCTCGTAGATGGCCATGGGCGAGCCCAGCGCGTTGCGGGCCATGCGATGGGCCATCCAGTCGCCATCGCGCCATTCGTAGGACAGGTCCCACAACACGGAGCCGGTGCGTGGCGGCTCTTCCGCGAGGAAGGCGTAAGGGTCGGCCTTGTCGATGGCGGGGCCCTGCTGGGGTTCGATGCGGTACTTGTAGCGCTGACCATGGTGGGCGCCCGGCACGAAGCCGTCCCAGACGCCGGAATCGTCGCTGAGCGGATGCAGCTTGTGCACCCCGCCCTGCCAGCCATTGAAATCGCCGATCACGCTGACGGCACGGGCGTTCGGCGCCCAGACCCTGAATCGGGCCCCGGCCACACCCCGATCCAGCCGCAGATGGGCACCCATGGCACGATGGCCTTGCGCGGTCGCACCGCGCGACTCGGCGTGGTGATGGGCGGTGCTGCCCTGCGATCCCGACCATGCGTCCATCAACATGACGTGCCTCTTTTGATGTGTGGGCGGTGCAAAACAAACACCGCCCATGCACTTTAAAAAGCATGGTGCTTTGCAGCAGTCGTCCAAGGATCAAAGCATCGTCAGGCAAGCGCACGGGGATTGTCAGAGAGCGCCTACGGCCGCGCCATCCCGCGTTGCACGAGGTGCGTCAGTGGGAACCCGTGTAGTGCGATGCCTACAGGATCTTGGGCTTTGGCCGACTGTGTCGAAGGGGCTTGTCGGGAACACTGGCCGACAGACGGTCAAGACCACCCCAAGACACGCCCCGAGGAGGCCCCATGAAGCCCATGCACGACGCTCCCGCCATCGCCCTCAACGCCTCCGCCTCGTGGATGCCGAACCTGGCCTCGGATGGCCACGGCGACTGCTTCCCGGTGGAAGCGATGGACAGCCGCCGCCGCGCGATGAGCTTCAATGCCATCGACCACATGCGCAGTTCGGCCGCCCGTGCCCTGGGGCTGGAGGCCGACGAGATCGGTGCGCTGGAGTCGGCACACGGCGACTGGTGATCCTGCGGCTGATGATCCTTCAGGGCGACTGCTTGAGGCATTCGCCCGGAGCATGAAAAAGGCGGGCGCTTCTCCCGCCTTTTTTCATGCCTTGGCGCCCTGCTCGTTCCGTGCGGCCTGCCCCGTGGCCGAGATTTCCCCACGCCGCAGCGCATCGACCAGGTTCTTGACCAGCGTGGTCGATGCCGCATCCGTGCCCGAGACGAACAGCAGCGCCGAGCGCCCCGTCACCTCGTAGACATCGCCGGGGGCGTACTCCGGGATCTCGCGCTCCAGCGGAGCATTGGTGTCGACGATGCGCGTCCACCTGGCCACCCCGTGGTGGGCCGGCATGGTCCACAGCACGAGATCGTGGTGGGCGTTGACCACCAGCAGCGTGGTCACGCCATGCTGGCCTGTCGGCTGGCGCCCTTCGAGCAGGGCGCGCGCGTCGGCGAGCATGCCGATGCTGCGCATGGCCGCATCGTTCCATTGCCCGGGCTGCAGTTCCCGGCCCGCGGCATCCACCCATGCGACGTCGCGGATGCCTGCGCGGGTGGGGTGGCGCCCGCGCGCATGGCGGCTGGGCCTCAGCACGGCCAGCGTCTCGCGCAGCCACAGCAGCTTGCGCACGAAGTCGGTCAGGCTGTCCTGCTCCTCGTTGCGCTCCCAATCGACCCAAGAGATCTCGTTGTCCTGGCAATAGGCGTTGTTGTTGCCCTGCTGCGTGCGCCCCGCTTCGTCGCCGGCCAGCAGCATGGGCGTGCCCTGCGCCAGCAGCAGGGTCAGCAGCAGGTTGCGCTGCTGGCGGGCGCGCAGCTTGAGCACCTCCTCGTCGTCGGTCGGGCCTTCCGCACCGCAGTTCCACGAGATGTTGTTGCTGTTGCCGTCGCGGTTGTTCTCGCCGTTGGCTTCGTTGTGGCGGTCGTTGTAGGCCACCAGGTCGGCCAATGTGAAGCCATCGTGCGCGGTGATGAAGTTGACGCTGGCCCAGGCCCGGCGACCGCGGTGACGGAAGCGATCGGCCGAGGCGGTCAGGCGCGAGGCCAGGCTGGGCACCTGCTTTTCGTCCCCCCGCCAGAAGGCGCGCACCTGGTCGCGGAAGGCGTCGTTCCATTCGGCCCAGCCTGGTGGGAAGCCGCCCACCTGGTAGCCGCCGGGGCCGCAATCCCAGGGTTCGGCGATGAACTTGAGCGGGCTGAGCACCGGGTCCTGGCGCCAGGCCTGGAAGAAGCCGCAGGTCTGGTCGAAGCCTTGCGGCTCGCGGCCCAGCACCGTGGCTAGATCGAAGCGGAAGCCGTCCACCCCCAGGCTGGCCCAGTAGCGCAGGCTGTCCATGATCATCTGCAGCACGCGCGGGTGGTTGGCGTTGACGGTGTTGCCGGTGCCCGTGTCGTTGATGTAGTGACGCGGGTGCTGCGGATCCAGGCGGTAGTAGGAGGCGTTGTCGATGCCCTTGAAGCTCAGCGTCGGGCCCAGGCCGTTGCCTTCGGCCGTGTGGTTGTAGACCACGTCCAGCAGCACCTCCAGACCGGCGTCGTGCAGGCGGTCCACCATCTCGGTGAAGTCCGCCAGTTGGCCGTCGGCGAGGTAGCGCGGGTCCGGCGCGAAGAAGGCGATGGTGTTGTAGCCCCAGAAGTTGGACAGGCCATGGTCGTGCAGGTGCGGCTCGTCGGCGAAGGCATGGATGGGCAACAGTTCGACCGAACTCACGCCCAGCGAACGGATGTAGGCCACCACCTCCGGGTGGGCCAGGCCCCGGAACTTGCCACGCGCGTCCTGCGGCACGGCGGGGTGGCGCTGCGTGAAGCCCTTGGCATGGGTCTCGTAGACGATGGTGCGGTCCCAGGGGCGGCGCCAGGCCCCGCGCGCGGCGCTGGTGCGCGGGTTGTCCGCCAGCACGCGGGCCTTGGGCATGGCGGGAGCGCTGTCCAGTTCGCAGAAGGACAGGTCGGCATCCGGGTGCCCGAGCTGGTAGCCGAACAGGCTCGGCCCCCACTGCAGTTGGCCGACCAGCGCTCGCGCATAAGGATCGAGGACCAGTTTGTGGTGATTGAAGCGGTGGCCCTTGTCGGGCTTGTAGGGGCCGTGCACGCGGTAGCCGTAGACCAGGCCGGCCTTGGCGCCGGGCAAGCGGCCGTGCCAGACCTCGTCGGTGTGCTCGGGCAGGTCGATGCGGTGGAGCTCTTTCGTGCCGGTGTCATCGAACAGGCACAACTCCACGCGCGTCGCGTGCGCCGAGAACAGCGCGAAGTTGACACCGTCCTCGTCGGCGGTGGCGCCCAGGCGGTGCGGGCTGCCGGCCTCTGCCGGCGCCCATTTGGAGGATTTTTTCATTGGGGTCGGGGCTGGGTTCTGGATCACCCAAGGGTGCCCCAACGCCCGACAGCCGGCCTGTCGGCGGGCTCGGAAACTCGCGTCAGCGGAGGCCGACACGCCTCGCGGCGCGCCTGCCCTGTATGCGTCAGCCTCCCAGGTCCATGACCAGGCAGGTGGTGCTGGCGTGGGCGTAGAGCTTGCCGTCAGGGCCCACCAGCCGGCCTTCGGCCGTGGCGGTGCGGCCACCCACGTGAATGACCTGGGCGATGGCCCGCACCAGGGGCACCTTGTCGGTCAAGGCGCGCACGTAGTTGAGCTTGAGTTCCAGCGTGGTGTAGGTCTTGCCGGCTGGCAGCGAGGTGTGCACCGAGCAGGCCACGGCCGAATCCAGCAAGGTGGCGATCCAGCCCCCATGCACCGTGCCCAGCGGGTTGTAGTGCGCGAACTGCGGGCGGCCCTGAAACTCGACCCGGCCCACGTCGGCCTCCACCAGCATGAAATCCAGCGTGTCGGAGATGGGGGCACGCGGCATCTCGCCCGCCAGCATCGCGCGGAACACCTCGATGCCGGCGCGGCCGATGAACTGTTCGGGCTTGCCAATGCCGATCTGGTGGTTGCGGCGGCGGATCTCTTCGTCTCGGGCGTGCCAGGCTCTGAGGGTGTCGGCGGCGGTGTCGGGCGTCAGCAGGGCCTGGGCGGCGGCGGGATGGGTCATGGGACTGTCCAAATCATTTGCAGTTGCAATGATTGTAGATACAATATTTCAACCATGGCAAGTGATCCCGCCTCGCCCGTGAAGCCACAGGGCTGCACCAACCTCAAGCTGCGCCAGCTCAGCCGCCGCGTGAGCCGGCTGTACGACGAAGCCATGGACGCCACCGGGCTCAAGGGCACGCAGTACTCGCTGCTGTCGCACGTGATCCTGATGGAGCCGGTGCGTCCTTCCGACCTGGCCGCGCGCATGACGCTGGACGCGTCCACGCTCACGCGCAACCTGCAGCCGCTGGTGGCCCAGGGTTGGGTCGAGATCGGCGCAGGCGAGGACGGGCGCAGCCGCCTGGTCACGTCCACCGAGGCTGGTCGCGCCAAGCGCCAGCAGGGGCAGCGCGCCTGGAAGCAGGCGCAGCTGTCGATCAATGCCCGCCTGGGGGAGGCACGCGTGGTCGCCCTGCACGCGCTGCTCGACGACTGCGCCACCCTGCTGGCCCCCGTGTCGGCCGACGCCCTGGACGATTGAACGCCACGGCGTGGCGACCCGCCTGGCCGAGGCTCAGGCCGCCTCCGCCGTCAGCGACAGCCTGCCGTCGATCCAGCTTAGCAGGTGCCCGTCATTGCCGGCGGTCTCCTGGCGCGCCAAGGCCCAGGCCCGCTGGTGCAAGCCGGCCACCTCGGCCCAGGGCAGGCCCAGTTCGGCCTCGCAGTTGCCGGGCCCCAGCACCAGCGGACGCGCGCGCGCACCGCCCAGGTCCACCGGCAGGCTCGTCAACGTCGCCAGCCTGGCCTGAACCCGCTGGTTGTAGGCGGCATCCAGGCCCAGTCGGTCGCTGTCGATCACCATCGACACCTCGGGCGGAATCGCCAGCACCTGCAGCAGCCACAGCGCGAGGAAGGCCCGGTAATGGGCGGAGGCGCTGCGCGCCCGCACCTGGTCTGGGCCCTCCAGCCGCGCAGGCAAAGGGCACTCCAGCGCCGACAGCACCCGGGCCACGCGCGGCACCCCGCGATTGGCGCACAGCACCTGCAGGCCCATCTCGAAGAAGCCCGGAGCGTCGTGCGCCAGCAACTGCGTACGCATCGAGGCGTATTGGTCGATGGGGTGGCGCAGCACAGCCACATGCGTGGCGTGGGGATAGCGCCGCATCATCCAGGCCATGCGGCCCATCGAGCGGCAGAACTTCAGCACCGGGGCACGGCCTTGCCGGTGTGCGTGCTGCAGCAGGTGGTCCATGTAGCGTGCCAAGGCGTCGGCATCGGCCGGCACGGGATTGAAGCGATCGATCTCGAAGGCCGGTTTGTAATGCCGCACCCCCTCGGTCCGCCCCCAACGCCGGGCGCGCCACCAATGGCGCTGCATCAAGGGCAGGAATTCTTCGAAGTAGGGCGCCTGCATGTCCGGATGCCCCGAGGCCCAACCGTCCGATCGCGGACGCATCAAGGCCTTGGGCTTGGCCGCCAGCAGGGCATGCAGCGGCTCATAGTAGGCCGTGACCTCGGGCAGGACCCTGAAGCGCGACCACAGCCAGGTCCCCGCGGACCGCCAACCGGTATGCAGGAACACGGGCCGGGCTGGCGCCGCCCGCCGTGACGGCCATGGCCACACCGGCGCCCCGCTGCCGGCTGGCGCCAGCCTTTCCTCCTGCCCGAGGGCAATCCGCTCGATCATGGCGTGGCCTCCTGCAGTTGGGCGGACAGCAACACATCGAGCAGGCAAAACGCGCCTTCGGTCACTGTCAGGCGGGCGGTGTCCAGCGAGAGGTCGGGCGCCGGTGGCACCTCGTAGGCCGACGACACGCCGGTGAACTGCCCGACCTCGCCCTGGCGCACCCGGGCGTACAGGCCCTTGGGATCGCGCCGCTCACAGGTGGCCAGATCCGCCTTGACGTGGACCTCGCAGAAGCGGGCGGCGCCGATCAGCTGGCGCGCGGCCGCCCGTTGCGCCTTGAGTGGCGAAATCATCGCGACCAGCACGAAGATACCCTGGTCGTTGAGCAGGCGGGCCATTTCCGCCGCACGCCTGA
>MHCFD02800__coassemble_1716_pt1 | contig 11377 bp, 9 predicted proteins | sample MHCFD02800__metabat2_low_PE_007 | metagenome-assembled genome bin MHCFD02800 | reverse complement strand
AGATGCTGCGTTTTGCGGGTGGCGATTGGCGGGATATCCACCGCGTGGATTTTCCCTATGCCGCTCCGCATGCCCTGCAAAGCCGCTATGCGGCCTGCTTCGGCGAGCAGACATTCTTCTTGCAAGGCGAGTGCGGCGTGAGCTTCGATGCGCGGCTGCTCGACAAGCCGCTGCCATCGCACGACCCGCTGGCTTACGTGGCCGCGCGCACACGGGCGGAATCGGCGCTGGCGGCGATGCAGAACCGTTCGGACACGGCAGAGCGTGTGCGCCAGTGGTTGCTCGATGCGTTTCCGCGCCAGCCATCCATGGCCGACACGGCAAAGCATCTTGGCATGACTGAACGCACGCTGCGGCGTCACCTGGCCTTGCTCAACACGTCCCACATCGAGGTGGCTCAGGACTGCCAGCGCCTGATGGCCGAGCGCCTGCTGGCAGAAGGGGTGCTGTCGATCAAACAGGTGGCCGACGAACTGGGATTCGCATCGGTGAGCACTTTCCACCGGGCGTTTCGGCGGTGGACAGGGGCGACCCCGTCCACCTGGCGCGCGGAGCGCCTGGCGCCCCAACGCTGATCGGGCGTCCGAGCACCGCCTTCAGGTTCAGGCCTGCAGCGTGGAGGCCGCGTCGACGACTTCTTCCTTCTGCCGCTTGGCCTGCACAGCCAGCAGAGGTCCGGCTGCATCGTGCTCCTTCGCCAGGGTAGACCACATCGTCGGGTTGAGCAGCTTCATGGAGTCGGTCATGGAGCGGGCCCATGCATTGGCGGCGTCTGACAAGGTGGCTTGCAGCGCCTCGGCCGAATCGACGACCTGGGCCAGAACTTCCTCCGTCGGCGCTGCCACGGCCTGAGTGGCCAGCGTGGCGGGCACCTCGATGAGGTCCTCGGAGCGGTCCAGAAGGCCGGCAGAGCGGCGCAGCGTCGTCAGCATATCGGCTTCTATCTCTTGCACCACGGCGTCGTCACCCACACCATTTGGATAGTGCAGGGTGTAGACGAGGCGGGTGCGTCGACCGCCATCGAGCGGCGTGAACAGCACGGTCGCACGGCAATCGACGTCCCCACAGCGCGCGTGCCAGCTGATGAGTTGGCCCGGGCGCTGCTGGACATCATCGATGAGCCATTCACCGTCGTCCTTCAGCCACTTCCAGCCTTGTTCGCCGAGCGAGCGCACCTGGCGCACGCTGGGCATGATGTCGGCATACAGCGCGACATGGGCCCAACGGGCCTGGATCTCCGGCAGCGGGGTGTCGGTTTCGAGGGTCTTGACCAGCTTGGTCGCCATGATGGTTCCCTTTCGTTCAGTGCGTGACAGCGGGCTGTCACCTTGAACTCATGGTCCCACCATGGCGGCTTGTATACAGCCGGCACACGCCGATGCGTATTGTCGGCACGTGCCTACGTCCACGCCGAGCGATCGGATCAGCGCGTGCCGCTGCCGGCCGGGCTGCCGGTACCCAGCCCGGCGCCTGAACCCGAGCCTGCAGAGCCCGAGCCCGAGCGCGGCGTGGTGCTGTCATTGCTGCTCGGCGATCCCAGGGTGTCGCTGGGCGAGCGGTTGCGTTCATCCACCGAACGCGAGAGCGAGCCGGCATCGGGCGAGACCGGGCCGCTGGCGCCAGGCAATGGGCTGGCCGCGCTCGTGCCGCTGTCGGTAGCGCCCGGCACGTTGGGTGTGGGCGAACCGCCGCCGCCCGGCGTGGTGCTCACGCCCGGTGCCACGATGGTGCCGGGTGGCGATGTGCTGCCGGAGGCGCTCGATTGCGCTTGCACCAGGCCCATGCCTGCGGCCAGCAAGGTGGCCAGGCCAGTGTGGATCAGGGATGTCTTCATGGGGTCTCCTTTCCATGAGAGGGGGGGAACCTTCACTGGGCAAGCGGCATGCCCCGGGCTCTTCTCACACCCCTGATCCTCTGCTTTACAGACCCTTGAGCTTCAGCCGGTTCGCCTGCGTGCGGTAGAAGGCCACCGGATCGGGGGCGCCCTTGCCCAGCAGGCCGAAGATGTGGTTCATCTCGTCGATGTGGTTCCACGGGTAGTCGTCGCGCAGCACCTTGCCGAAGTGGGCCGAGCACACGGCGATCACGCCGTCGCTGGGCGTGGCACCTTCCAGCATGGCCGCGTCGGAGAGGTCCCAGGCATTGGTCTTGGGCTTGTTGCCGGTGACGGAATAAAAGTAGATGCCGCCTTCATATTCCTTGCCGTCCAGGCCGCAATAGGTGCTGGGCACGCCCAGCGGGAAGCGCGTGGCGAAGGCGTTGACCTCGTCAGCGAAGTTCTTGATGGCGTCCACGTCCTGGGGCAGCTTGGACTGGCCCGAGATCCACGCGACGAACGAGCCGAATCCGCTGGTGAGCTGGCTGTAGTTGTTGATCAGGTCGTTGACGCTGTTGTCGGCGTCCGAGGCCGTCATGCGGGCGGGGCTGGCCACCGTGGTGATGCTGGCCACCAGTTGCGGCGCGACGCCGGCCACGTAGCGGGCCGTGGGTCCGCCCTGGCTGTGCCCGATGAGGTTGAACTTGGTGACGCCGTCTGCGGCGGCCCACTGCTGCATTTGCTTGAGCAGTTGCTCGCCACGGACCTCGCTGCTGTTGACCTGCGAGACGGCGGCCACGTAGACCTTGGCGCCGTTCTTGCGCAGGTCGTCGGGCACCTGGTAGAAGTAGTCGACGCCCAGGATCTCCTTGAAGCCCATGAAGCCGTGCACCAGCACGATGGGGTATTTGGTCTGCGCAGTGGTGCTGGTGGCCGTGGCCGCGTGGGCTGCCGGGGTGGCGCCAAGCAGCAGGGGCAGGGCGATGCTGGTGGCCAGCAGCAGAGAGCGAATGGTCATGTCGTGTCCTCCGGGGGGGCGCCAAAAATTGTTCAATTGGTGAACTATTGTTGGCTGCAGCCGGCTCCTCGTGAATCAGGACAAGTACGGACCACGTTCAAGGGGGAGGGGCGGCCGGGTGGGCCAGGGCGCCTGGATGGACCGGTCGCGGCCCTGGTGCTTGGCCTCGTAGAGGGCGGCATCGGCCCGGTCGATCAGCTGGTCAATGCTTTCGTCCTGCGCCCATTCGGCCACGCCGGCCGAAAAGGTCACGCGCATCTGGGGCTCTTCTTCGCTGAAGGGCGTCTGGCGCAGGCTGGCGCGCAGGCGGCCCAGCGCGATGCCGGCCTTGTCCACCGGTTCGGTGTCCGGCAGCATGATCAGGAACTCCTCGCCGCCCCAGCGCGCGATGGTGTCGGTCTCGCGCAGTACGGCCTGGGCCTGGCGCGCGAAGGTGGTCAGCACGTCGTCGCCCATGGCGTGGCCGTGGCGGTCGTTGATGAGCTTGAAGTGGTCCAGGTCGATCAGGGCCACGCAGAAGCGGTGGCCACCGGCCCGGGCGCGTTCGCGCTCGGCCTCCAGGCGTGTCTGCAGGTGCTGGCGGTTGTACAGGCCTGTGAGCGGGTCGTGCTGCATCAGCACTTCGACTTCCTTGAGCGTGGCGGCCAGTGCCTTGCGGTCGGCCGACATGCGCTGGCGCCGTCTGGCGAAGCCGTGCGATTGCCAGCTCAGCAGGCCCAGCGTGAAGCAGGTGGTGAGGATGATCAGCGTCTGCAGGCGCGGGTCGAAGTGCGGCTGCCCGGTCAGGATGCACCAGGCCAGCATCGTCAGCAGCATGGCGACCATGCCGATGCCTGACCACATCGCGGCGCGCGGCGTGAGGCTCAGGAAGCCGAACACCATGATCAGCGCCATGGTCTGCAGGCTGACGGCTCGCCCCACGGGCGACACGGCGTAGCCCACCACCAGCACCAGGCAGGCCCACACGATCTGCGGCACGACGAGGCCCGGATCGGCCCAGTGGCGCGTGAGGCCGCTGCGCACCAGCGGGTAGAAGGTGACCAGTGCGATGAACTGATGGGCCATGAAGAACTGGCCCACCTCGCGCGAGACCAGGCCGCGCGGGATGATGAAGAGCGGGATGAAGATGAACCAGCCCAGGTACAGCGCGTTGGCCAGCAGGCACATCACCAGGCGGTTGCGCAGGCGGCGCTCGGTGCCCAGCAACGCATCGCCCAGGCGGCGTCGGAGTTGGGGCAGGCTCATCGCGCTCATGCCGGCTCCTTGGCGACGGTGCGGTCGCGGCCAGTGGCCTTGGCCTCGTACAGGGCCTGGTCGACGCGCTCCAGCGTGCGATGGATCTCGTCGGTGGGCACGCTCTGACAAAGCCCGGCCGAGAAGGTGACGGCTTGCAGGCCGTTGGCCAGCGCGTGCCAGTCTGACTGGGCCATGGCCTGGTGCAGGCGCTGCAGCACCCCATGCGCCGGTGCCAGCGTGGTGTCGGGCAACAGCAGCAGGAACTCCTCGCCGCCCCAGCGCGCCAGCACGGCCGTGGGCGGCAGCAGCGGGGGCAGCAGGCGGGCCACTTCCCGCAGCACGGTGTCGCCGGTGGCGTGGCCATGGCGGTCGTTGATTTGCTTGAAGTGGTCGATGTCCAGCAGCCCGACGCAGAAGGGCCGATGGTTGCGGCGCTGGCGCAGCAGCTCTTCACCCAGGCGTTGCTGCAGGTGGCGGCGGTTGTACAGGCTGGTCAGGCCGTCGCGGATGGCCAGGGCCTGCGTGCGCTCCAGGGCCTGGGCCAGTTCGGCCCGGGTCTCCAGCATCTGGCGGCGCACGCGGCGGGCCGTGCCCGACACGATCAGCAGCACGGGCACCATCACGGCGGCCATGCCCAGGTTCACCACCTCGGTGTCGACATCCACTGTGGCCAGGCCCAGCCTCCAGGTCAGCAGCAGCGTGGCCACGATCAGCAGCGGCGCGGCGATGGCCGCCATGCGCACCTGCCGCGTCGTGAGCCGGTTCATGTCGAAGACCAGGATGATGCACAGGTACTGCAGCGCCAGGCCGCGCGCGGGCTCCAGCAGGGCATAGGCCAGCGCCACGCAGCCAATGCTGAAGAGCACCCGGGCGAAGGCCAGCGTGGGCTCCTGTCGGCGCAGGGACCAACCGCTGCGCATCAGCACGTAGAACACGGCCAGGCCGGAAAAGCTGCCCGTGGCCAGAAGGATGATCTTCCAGGCAGGCATCAATCCCATCCACGAGGCCATGCCCAACACGGCGCAGCTGAAGGCATAGGCAGGCACCAGCCAGGCCAGGCGCGCGAGGGCCTGCCGAGTGAGCGGGTGAGTACCCAGCAACCAGACCAGCCCCGTGGCGGCCGGTTCGTCGCCAGGCAGGGGAAGATCGTGGCTGCTCGCCATGGGGCCCTGGGTTCCGGTTCCGTTTGACTGCGGATATGCCGGTTTTTCGGCGGGTGTGCAAGCCGGCTTGAGCGCAAGGCCCTACAGGCTGCGTGGAGGGCTCAGGTCCGCGTCAGATATGACGGCCCGGCCTTGTCAGGCCGCGGCGGCGGGGCGGCTGCTGAACTGCACGAAACGGCGGATCGCGCCGGCCATCTCGCCCGGATGCGAAGCAGGCATCCAGTGCCCGGCGGTGTACTCGCGGCGCCAGAGCTTGTCGGTCCAGCGGTGCAGGTCTTCGGTCAGCCAGGGGCTGACGTACAGGTCGCGGCGGGGCACCAGCACCTGCACGGGCACGGTGGTATAGCGGCTGCGCGGGCGCAGCAGGCGAGGCAGCATGTTGGCGCGGTACAGCTGCACGCCGTGCACGCCGTCGGCCACCTGCGTGGGATTGGTTTCGACCTTCGTGCCTTCAAGCAGGCGCACCAGCTTTGGCCAGGCGCGGCCTACACCGGCACGCCACAGCAGCCCGGGCAGCAGCGGCAACTGGAAGAAGTAGATGTACCAGGACTTGACCGACTGGATCAGCAACTGCTTGACGTTGCGCCAGGTGGGGTGCGCCAGGCGCTGGCGGAACCAGTGCCCGATGTGGTCCAGGCAGGGGCCGGAGCAGCTGGTGAAGGACAGAATGCGTTGCTGCAGGGCCGGCTCGGTCACGGCCTCCCAGCTCTGGATCGAGCCCCAGTCGTGCGCCACCAGGTGAACGGGCCTGCCGGGCGCCGCGTGGTCGATCACGGCGACGAAATCGTCCTTGAGCTTGTCGAGCTTGTAGTCCCGGATGCGGCTGGGGCGGTCGGACTGGCCGGCGCCGCGCACGTCGTAGGCCACCACGTGGAAATCACGCGCCAGCAGCTCGGCCACCGGGTGCCACACGGCGCTGTTGTCCGGGTAGCCGTGCACCAGCACGATGGTGGGGCGGCGGGGGTCACCCCATTGCTTGACGGCCAGCCGCACAGGGCCGGACATCACCGTGGACAGGCGCGGGACCGGGCCGGATGCAGGGGCGTGGGTGGCGGTGCCGGAGGGCAGGGCGGCGGACATGGCGGGTGGCATGGCAGTCGGATCGTGTTGGATCAAGAGCCGCGACTGTAGGAGCTTGCCTGAACCCTCGTCCATGATGCGAGGCGACAGCAAGGAACACCCCGCGACAGGCAGGGGTGTTCACGGAGGGCTGTTTGCCGCAACGCGAATCGCGCCAGGGCTGCGTCACCGTTCGTGTCAGGCCGCCGCGGCTTCGGGCGCGCCCACGCCGTGCTGGCTGGCGTCCTTCAGGCCCAGCAGTTGGCGGGCTTCGGCCGGGCTGGCGATCTCGCGGCCGGCGTTGCGGGCGCATTGGGCCAGCGCCTCGATCAGCTGGCCGTTGCCGGTGGTGCGGGCGCCGCCGGGCAGGTAGAAGGTGTCTTCCACGCCGGTGCGCAGCATGCCGCCCAGATCCGCCGTGGCCTGATGCACGGCCCAGATTTCTTCACGGCCGATCAGCGTGGTCTGCCACACGGTGCCGGGCTCGCGGTACTTGACCAGCAGGGCCAGCAACTCGGCATCGACCGGCATGCCCGAGGCCACGCCCATCACGAAGTTGTACTCCAGGTGGTCGGTCATGCCGGCCTTGCGGTACATGCCCACCGAGCGCACGATGCCCACGTCGAAGCACTCGAACTCGGGGCGCGTGCCGGTTTCATGCATCACGTCGATCATGGACTTGACCTTGTCGACCGTGTTGTCGAACAGCATGGGAGGCCAGGCCCACTGGCCGTTGTCCTTGATCTTGAGGTAGTTCAGGCTGCCGGCGTTGCAGGCGGCGATCTCGGGGCGCACGCGGCGGATGCAGGCCACGGGGCCGGAGATGTCCTTGCCGACCACGCCGGTGGTCAGGTTGATGATGACGCCGGGGCAGGCGGCGCGGATCGCGGTGTCGATCTCGGCGGCGACGTCCGGATCCCAGCTCGGGAAGCGCCCCATGCCGGGCGTCTGCTGGCGCAGGTGCACGTGCATGATCGAGGCGCCGGCATCGAAGGCCTCGCGCGCGGCGGCGGCCATTTCGGCGGCCGTGACGGGCACGGGGTGCTGGGCGGGGTCGGTGAGCACGCCGGTCAGCGCGCAGGTCAGGATGGCCTTGTCCATGGTGTCAGTCCTTGTTCGTCTCAAGTTCGATGTCGATCAGCAGGGCCTTGGCCTGCACCTGGTCGCCCACCTTGGCGTGCACGGCCTTGACGGTGCCGGCGGCCTGGGCGGTGAGCCACATTTCCATCTTCATGGCCTCGATGCTCAGCAGCTGCTGGCCTTCGGCCACGGTGTCGCCGGGTTTCACCAGCACCTGGGCGACGGTGCCGGCCACGGGGGCCAGCGCGCGGCTCGGGTCCTGCGCCGCGTTCTGGTCGGGCCAGGGCGAGGCCTCGGTGAACACGAAGGTGGCTGCGTCGATCACCAAGTGCAAATCGGTGCCAAGTTGCACAGCCAGCACCTTGCGCTGCACGCCGTTCAGTTCGTAGCGCACCAGGCCGCCACGGATGTCCGCGCCCTGGTCGATCAGGCGCAGCGCTTTTGCTGCCTCGGTGGGTGAGGGCTGCACGTGCACCACGCCGTTCGCATCGGGGCGGGTGCGCAGCGTGCGGCGCTCGCCTTCGTGCACCAAGGGCAGGTCGTAGGCGGTGACGCTGTCGGCGCGCAGGGTGCGGGCGGGGGCTTGGCCTCCAGCCTGCCGGGCGGCGAACAGCGCGGCGGCCAGCAGCCAGGCGTCTTCCGGCGCCTGCGGCTTGTTCAGCAAGGCCTCGCCATCGGTCTGCCACTGGTCGATCAGCGTGGTGGTCATCGTGCCGGCGCGAAAGCGCTGGTGGTCCACCAGATCGCGCAGGAAGCGGGCATTGTTCTTCAGGCCCAGCAGCGGCGCGTCGTCCAGCGTGGCGATCAGGCGGCGGATGGCGTCGGCACGGTCGCGGCCGTGCACGATCAGCTTGGCCACCATCGGGTCGTAGTGCGGCGAGACCTCGCCACCCTCGCGGATGCCGTCGTCGATGCGCACGCCGTCGTACAGCGCAGCGGCGGGGCGCCACCAGGCGATGGGGCCGGTTTGCGGCGCGAAGCCGGTGTACGGATCTTCCGCGTACAGACGGGCCTCGATGGCGTGGCCGGTGTAGGTGATCTGGTCCTGCGTCACGGGCAGGGGCTGGCCGTCGGCCACGCGCAGCTGCCACTCCACCAGGTCGAAGCCGGAGATCATCTCGGTGACCGGGTGCTCTACCTGCAGGCGGGTGTTCATCTCCAGGAAGTAGTAGTTCAACTCCTGGTCGACGATGTACTCGATGGTGCCGGCGCCGCAGTAATTGATCGACTTGGCGGCCAGCACGGCGCTGTCGCCCATGGCCTTGCGCAGCGCGGGGCTCACCACCGGCGAGGGCGATTCCTCGATCACCTTCTGGCGGCGGCGCTGCGCAGTGCAATCGCGCTCGCCGATGTACACGGCATTGCCATGGCCGTCGGCGAAGACCTGGATCTCGATGTGGCGGCCGTTCTCGACCAGGCGCTCCAGCATCAGCGTGCCGTCGCCGAAAGCGCTCTGCGCCTCGCGGCGCGCGCTGGTGATGGCCTGGGCCAATTCGCTGTCCTGGTGGACGAGGCGCATGCCACGTCCGCCACCGCCGCTCACGGCCTTGACCAGCAGTGGGTAGCCCAGGCGCTTGGCCTCGGCGATCAGCGTGTCGTCGTTCTGGTCGGCGCCCAGGTAGCCAGGCGCGGTGGGCACGCCAGCCTTGATCATCTCCTTCTTGGCGCCGGCCTTGTCGCCCATCACGCGGATGGCTTCGGGCGAGGGGCCGATGAAGGTGACGCCGGCATCCGCACAGGCCTGCGCGAAGCCCGCGTTCTCCGACAGAAAGCCGTAGCCGGGGTGGATGGCGTTGGCACCGGTGCGGCGGGCCGCATCGAGCAGCGCATCCACCTTCAGGTAGGACTCGGACGCGGCGGCCGGGCCGATGCACACGGCCTCGTCGGCCAGCGACACGTGCGGCGCGTTGGCGTCGGCCTGGCTGTAGACGGCCACGGTGCGGTAGCCCAGCTTGCGGGCCGTGCGGATCACGCGGCAGGCGATCTCACCCCGGTTCGCGATCAGGATCTTGGTCAGCATGGTCGTGTGTGGTTCAAGCGGTCTGTGGGACCCACTTGGGTTTGCGTTTCTGCATGAAGGCGCTGGTGCCTTCCTGGCCTTCGTCGCTGAGCACGGCGCGCGAGAAGATCGCGGCGGCTTCGTCGATCAGGGTGTCGGCTGGCTCCAGGCGTGCGCGCGACAGCAGCGCCTTGGTGGCGGCGATGGCACCCGGAGCGCAGGCCTGGATGCTGGCGATGGTGCGTTGCAGCGCGTCGTACAGCGCAGCGGTGTCGGGCGCCACTTCGTGCACCAGGCGGATGGTGAGCGCCTGCGCGGCATCGACCTTGGCGCCGGTCACGGCCAGGCGCTTGGCCTCGGCATAGCCGATGCGTTCGACCAGGAAGGGCGCGATCTGCGCGGGGATCACGCCCAGCGCAGTCTCGGGCAGGCGGAAGGCCACGTTCTCGGCGGCCAGGCTCACGTCGGACACGCACGCCAGACCAAACCCGCCACCCATCACCGTGCCTTCGAGCACCGTGATGATGGGCAGGGTGGAGCGGGCATAGGCCAGGCACAGGCGGCCGAACTGCGCGTTGAAGGCAGCGACCGGATCGGGTGCATCACCCGCCAGCGAGCCATCGGCCTGGGCCTGCGCCAGCTTCATGCGGGCCTGGGCCATGTCGGAGATGTCGCCGCCGGCACAAAAGTGCCCGCCCGCGCCGCGCAGCACGACCACGCGCACGGCGCTGTCGCTCTCGGCCTGCTTGAGCGCATCGAGCAGCTCGTTGACCATGGCCAGCGACATGGCGTTGCGCACCTCGGGCCGGTTCAGCAGCAGCGTGCAGACGCCGGCATCGACCGTGGCCTGGATGGTCTTGAAGGACGAGGCATCCATGGTTCAGCGCACCTTCTTGGGCAGCGTGCCTTCGAGCTTGGCGATGATGCCCAGCATGATCTCGTCGGCGCCGCCGCCGATGGACACCAGGCGGCCGTCGCGGTAGGCCTGCGAGATCGGGTTGTCGTAGGTGAAGCCCATGCCGCCCCAGTACTGCAGGCAGCTGTCGGCGACTTCGCGGATCAGGCGGCCGCACTTGAGCTTGGCCATAGAGGCCAGGCGGGTCACGTCCTTGCCGCCCACGTACTCTTCGACGGCGCGGTAGGTCAGCGAGCGCAGGGCCTCGACCTCGGTGCGCAGCTCGGCCAGGCGGAAGTGGATGACCTGGTTGTCCAGCAGGGGCTTGCCGAAGGTGTGGCGCTCACGGCAGTACTCGATGGTCAGGTCGATCAGATTGTCGAGCATCTTCAGCGAGTTGGAGGCACCGTACAGGCGCTCTTCCTGGAACTGCAGCATCTGCATCATGAAGCCGGTGCCTTCGATGCCGATCAGGTTGCGCTTGGGCACGCGCACGTTGTCGAAGAAGATCTGCGCCGTGTCCGACGAGTTCATGCCGATCTTCTTGATCTTCTGCTTGGTGATGCCCTTGGCATCCATCGGCACCATGATCAGCGACTTGTTCTCGTGCACCTTGCCTTCGGAGGTGTTGGCCAGCAGGCAGCACCAGTCGGCCTGCATGGCGTTGGTGATCCACATCTTGCTGCCGTTGATCACGTAGTCGCCGCCTTCGGTGCGGGCCGAGGTCTTGAGCGCGGCCACGTCGGAGCCGCCACCGGCTTCGGACACGCCGATGCAGCCGACCATGTCGCCAGCAATCGCCGGTGCCAGGTATTCCTTCTTCAGCTCATCGGAGCCGAAGCGGTGCAGGGCCGGGGTGCACATGTCGGTCTGCACGCCGATGGCCATGGGCACGCCGCCGCAGGGGATCGCGCCCAGCTCTTCGGCCACCACCATCGAGTATGAGAAATCCAGGCCCATGCCGCCATAAGCCGTGTCGTACTTGACGCCCAGCAGGCCCAGGTTGCCCATCTTCTTGAACAGTTCGTGCGCCGGGAAGATCTCGGCTTCTTCCCATTCCTTGATGAAGGGGTTGATCTCCTGCTCGCAGAAGCGCTTGACGGTTTCGCCC
>MHCFD02800__coassemble_1715_pt1 | contig 11398 bp, 7 predicted proteins | sample MHCFD02800__metabat2_low_PE_007 | metagenome-assembled genome bin MHCFD02800 | reverse complement strand
CCGCCCCCTTTTTCAGGAGCCGCCATGGAGCCCATCCAGGCAGCTGTACCCTCCGCCGAGCAGTCCAACGCCCTCCCGGGCTGGCTGCCGGAGGTGGGCGACATGGCGCGGGCCTTGCGGGCGATGGAGTGGGCCGCCACGCCCCTGGGGCCGCAGCCGGGCTGGCCCGAGGCACTGCGCACCGCCGTGGCGATGGTGCTGGCCGCACCCATGCCGATGCTGCTGGCCTGGGGCCCGGCCCTGGTCCAGATTCCCAACGAGGCCTGGTTCCGTTTGCACTGGCGCCTGCGCGGCAGCGAGCCGCTGTCGATGATGGGGCGCCTGCTGCCGCAGGACTGGTCGGGCGTGTGGCCGCGCGTGCACGGGGCGATCGAGCAGGCCTGCAGCGGGCATGCCTGCATGGTGTCGTCCTTCATGCCGCCGGTATCGCCCGGACATGTCGATGGCGCGGTGCCCGGCTCGCCGCTGCACACGCTGGCCGTCAGCCCGGTGCCCGATGACCAGGGGCGGGTCGGCGGACTGCTGCTCACGCTGACCGAGGTGGCCGACGACCACCAGGACGAGCTGGCCCGCCTGCGCCGCCAATGGGAAGAGGACGTGCGCAGCGTGGCGCGCGCCAAGACCGAGTTCCTGGCCAACATGAGCCACGAGATCCGCACGCCGATGAACGCCGTGATCGGCATGACCACGCTGCTGATGGGCACCGAGCTGTCGGCGCAGCAGCGCGAGTTCGTCGAGACCATCCGCAACTGCGGCGACCACCTGCTCACCATCATCAACGACATCCTGGACTTCTCCAAGATCGAGGCGGGCAAGCTTGCGCTGGAGCGCCAGCCCTTCGACCTGGCCGACTGCATGGAGGGCGTGCTGGACCTGGTCTCGGGCCGCGCCTCGCAGAAGGAGCTGGAGCTGCTGCTGGACATCGCGCCCGGCGTGCCGCGCCAGGTGGTGGGCGATGTGTCCCGCCTGCGCCAGGTCGTGATCAACCTGGTGGACAACGCCGTGAAGTTCACGCCGCAGGGCGAGGTGGTGGTGCAGGTGCGCACCACGCCCGACGAGCCGGGAATGCTGGAGTTCTCCGTGCGGGACACCGGCATCGGCATCTCGCGTGATCAGATCAGCCGGCTGTTCCAGGCCTTCGGCCAGGCCGATACCTCCACCACGCGCGTGTACGGCGGCACGGGCCTGGGCCTGGCCATCACGCGCCGCCTGGTCGAGCTGATGGGCGGGCAACTGCGGGTGGACAGCCAGCCGGGCCAGGGCTCGCATTTCCAGGCGCGCCTGCCGCTGCCAGGCGTGGGGCTGCCCGACGCGCCTTCCACGGCATCATCGCTGGACGGCAAACGCGTGCTGCTGGTGGACGACAACGCCAGCAGCGCCCGCATCCTGTCGCAGGCGCTGGCCTCGTGGGGCATGCAGACGCGCACCTGTCCCGGCAGCCTGGAGGCGCTGCAGCTGCTGGCGGGGGGCGCCGAATTCGACGTGGCCCTGCTGGACTACCAGATGCCCGAAATCAACGGCGTGCAATTGGCCGGTGCGATCCGCGCGATGCCCTCCGCGCAGGAGCTGCCGCTGATCCTGCTGAGCCCGGCCACCGTGCCGCGCACGCAGGCGCGTTTCCAGGCCGTGGTCACCAAGCCCATCAAGCAGGACCTGCTGCACGACGCGCTGCTGCGCACCCTGATCGGCGAGGATTCCGCGCCCGCCCCCCTGCTCGACGAAGCGCCGCTGGCCGAGCGCTGCCCGCTGCGCCTGCTGGTGGCCGAGGACAACCTGGTCAACCAGCGCGTGATCCGCCTGCTGCTGGACAAACTGGGCTATGCCGCCGATGTGGTCGCCAATGGCCTGGAGGCCGTGGAGGCCGCGGCCCGTGTTCACTACGACGCGGTGCTGATGGACGTGCAGATGCCCGAGATGGACGGCATGGACGCCACGCGTGCCCTGCGTCAGCGCCCGGTGGCCGACCAGCCCTACGTGATCGGCCTCAGCGCCCATGCGCTGGCCGAGGCCCGCCAGGCCTGCCTGGAGGCCGGCATGGACGACTACCTGACCAAGCCCGTGGTGTTCGAGCAACTGGCTGGCGCCCTGCAGCAGGCCTGGGCGCGGCGCCAGCAGCAAGACGACGCACACGACGAACCGGTGCACCTGGCCACCCTGCCCATGCCGCTGCAGGACGAGGTGGCCGCGCCGCCACCGCCCGAACTCGATGAGCGCAAGCTGCAACTGCTGGACCGCCTGATCGGCAAGGACAAGGTCAATGAGCTGGTGCGCATGTTCCTCGCCGACACGGCCGAGTTGCTGGCGCAGGCCCGCGAGGCCGCCGATGTGGACGATGCCGTGGCCTTGCGCAAGCTTTTCCATGCCTTGAAATCGACCAGCGGCGAGCTGGGCGCGGCACGGCTGCACCATCTGTGCCTGGCCATCGAAAGTGGCCACCCCGACCCGGCCTGGCCCGAGCGCGTCCATGAAGCGCAGGCCCTGTTCGAGCAGGCCCGGGCACATTTGCTCAAACGTTTGGGCGCGGCCTGAAACCGTGATGCATCTCGCGTTCGGCGCGGCCAATTGCCCCCTCTAGACGTCGTGTTTCTCTTTGCACTATCATCAAATTTCGCAAAGCAGCGGACCGCTGAAGTAGCCGTATGAGCATGGCCCGCCAACGACATACGGAGGCTTCCCATGGCCCAGGACATCTGTCGTCGCAACAACGTGACGATGCAAGGTGGGAGCAGTGGCAGGACGGTGTTGTTCGCGCACGGTTTCGGCGGTGACCAGCACAGCTGGCGCCACGTGGCCCAGGATTTCGCCCGAGACCATCGGGTGGTGCTGTTCGACTACGTCGGCTGCGGTCGCTCCGATCTGCAGGCCTGGTCGGCCGAGCGATACCACACGCTCTCAGGTTACGTGCAGGATCTGCTGGACGTGTGCGATGCCTTGCAGCTCTCGCGCGTCACGCTGGTGGGCCACGCCATCAGCGGCGTGATCGGCCTGCTGGCTTCATTGCGGCGCCCGGATCTGTTCTCGCAGCTCGTGATGGTGGGCCCCTCGCCGCGCTACCTCAACGACCGGCCCGATTACCACGGCGGTTTCGAGCGCGAGGATGTGATCGGCCTGCTCAACTTGATGGAGCGCAACGCCAGCGCCTGGGCCGAGGCCATGGCACCGATGGCCGTGGGCGCCGGGGCCGCGCATGAGCTCGGGCAGGAAGTGGCTTGCGGTCTGTGCGCCACCGATCCGGCCATCTGCCGGCATTTCGCCGAGCGCGTGCTGATGGCCGACAACCGCGCCGACCTGCCCAAGGTGCGTGTGCCCTCGGTGATCCTTCAGGGCGCGCACGATGCGCTCACGCCGCCCGAGGTCGGGTACTACATGCACGAGCACATGCCGGGCAGCACCCTGCAGATGATGCCGGGCATGGGTCACTGTCCGCAGTTGAGCCATCCGCACGACACCGTCGCTGCCATCCGCGACCACCTGCTGCCGCACTGAGCCTCCAACGAAGGCCGGGCGCCGCGCCAGCGCCCCCATGCACTGGCGCCGAACGGGGGAAATCATGAGCTGTCTCCAGGAGATGCTGATGACGATGCACGAAGTGCCCTGCGGCGTGCTGGCGCTGCAGGACGACGGGCGTATCGTCGCGGCCAACCGCGCGATGATCGACATGCTTGGCGGCGATCAGCCCGACCTCGTCGGACGCCACATCGACGAACTGCTGCCACCGGCCTCGCGCCTGCTCTTCCACACCTACCTGTTCCCGCTGCTCAAGCTGCAGGGCCATGTGGAGGAGATCGCGCTGCCCTTGCGCCGCGCCGATGGCCACGGCATGGACGCGCTGGTCAACGCCTCGCGCGTGCTCGAACCCGATGGCCGCGCCATCGTGCGCTGCGCGGTGTTCCGCCTGCGCGAGCAGTGCCGCCTGGAAGACCAGCTGCTGCACGCCAAGCGCGCCGCCGAGCAGGTGCCCGGCCTGCTGTTCCACCTGCGGCGCGAGCCCACGGGCGAACTGCGCTTTCGCTACGCGAGCGATGCGCTGCGCAGCTTGTTCGGCGTGGCCCCGCGAGAAGCCGCGGTCAGCGCCAACCATGTGCTGGCCGCCATCCATGCCGACGACATCCAGGCCGTGCTGGTGGCCCTGCAGCAATCGGCCGACCGGCTCGAGCCCTGGCGCATGGAGTACCGGGTCTGCCTGCCCGCCGGCGTGCAATGGCGCGAGACGCACGCCACGCCGCAGCTCGACAGCGATGGCGGGATCTCGTGGCATGGCTACACCTTCGATGCCACCGAGCGCAAGACCATGGAGGGCGTACGCCGCGACAAGGACGCGGCCGAACGCGCCAGCCGCGCCAAGAGCGAGTTCCTGGCCCGCGTGAGCCACGAACTGCGCACGCCGCTCAACGGCATCCTGGGCTTCGCGCAGATCCTGCTGATGGACCCGCGCTCGCCGCTCGACGAGCACCAGCGTCGCCGTGCCCTGTGCATCGAATCGGCCGGCCAGACCCTGCTGGGCCTGATCAACGAGGTGCTGGACATCGCCCGCATCGAGGCGGGCGGCGTGCGCGTGGACATGGCCGATGTGGACGTGGGCACCGTGGTGCGCGAGGCCGCCGCCTTGATCGAACCCATGGCCGCCCGCCGGCAGGTGCACATCGCGGTGGACGTGGGCGCGGCTGGCGTGGCCCGCGCCGATCCCCAGCGCCTGTCGCAGGTGCTGATCAACCTGCTGAGTAACGCCATCAAGTACGGCCCTGAAGGCGGGCTGGTGCGTGTGTACGCCGCCACCGAAGGGCCGTGGATGCGCCTGATGGTCAGCGACCAGGGCCCGGGCCTGAGCCCCGAGCAGCAGACGCAACTCTTTCAGCCCTTCAACCGCCTGGGCGCCGAGCGCACGCAGACCGAGGGGCACGGCCTGGGCCTGGTTATCACGCGCGGGCTGGTCGAGATGATGGGCGGGCGCATGCTGGTCAACAGCACGCCGGGGCAGGGCGCGGTGTTCGGCCTGCTGCTGCGGGCCTGCGTGTCCGCGCAGGCCGATCCGCTGGCCGGTGGCGCGCGCCTGCAGCCGCAGGTGGCCGAGCCCGACGACGACCTGCCCGAGGCCCGCGTGCTCTACGTGGAAGACAACCCCATGAACGCCGAGCTGATGGTGTCGCTGTTCGCGATGCGCCCCAGCTACCGGCTGCTGGTGGTGGACACGGCCAGCCGCGCGCTGGCCGTGGCGCGCGATTTCCAGCCCGACCTGCTGCTGCTGGACATGCAGCTGCCCGACATGGAGGGCCGCCAGTTGCTCGACGGCCTGCGCCACGTGCTGGGCGATGAGCCGGGCGGCCACTGGAACCCCGGGCACGTGCCGCCGGCTGTGGCCGTGTCGGCCGATGCGGTGGCCGGGCACGTGGCCCAGGCCCGTGCCGCCGGCTTCACGGACTACTGGACCAAACCGCTGGACGTGCCCCGCCTGCTCCCCTGTCTGGACGGGTTGCTGCGCACCAGGCTGTCCGCTGGCGGCACAATGGCGGTCTGAGCGCCCCGGCGCCGGCATGGCCGGCCTGTCGGGGCCGGCCGTTCACCCGATTCACCCGCTGCTTCCCGCCGCCGCGCCGACATGACCTCCGCCCTGCACACCTCCAGCCTGCAATCCCTGCCCCTGCTTGCCCGCGGCAAGGTGCGCGACAACTACGCCGTCGGCAACGATCGCATCCTGATGGTGGCCTCCGACCGCATCAGTGCCTTCGACGTGATCATGGGCGAGCCCATCCCCGGCAAGGGCGCGCTGCTGACCAAGATGGCGCTGTTCTGGTTCGAGCTGCTCAAGGATGTCGCCCCCAACCACCTGACTGGCGACGACCCCGTCAGCGCCGTCAAGCCCGAGGAGCGCGCCCAGGTCGAAGGTCGCGCCATGCTGGTCAAGAAGCTCAAGCCCCTGCCCGTGGAGGCCGTGGTGCGAGGCTACCTGGCCGGCAGCGGCTGGAAGGAGTACCAGCACAACGGCGAGGTCTGCGGCGTGAAGCTGCCCGCCGGCCTGCAGAACGCCAGCAAGCTGCCCGAGCCCATCTTCACGCCCGCCACCAAGGCCGAGGTGGGCGACCACGACGAGAACATCAGCTACGACAAGATGGTCGAGATCATCGGCGCCGACCTGGCCGAGCAGGTGCGCGCCCTGGCCATCAAGCTGTACAAGACGGCCGCCGACTACGCCCTGACCAAGGGCATCATCATCGCGGACACCAAGTTCGAGTTCGGCCTGGATGAGCAGGGCACGCTGACCGTGATGGACGAGGTGCTGACGCCCGATTCCTCGCGCTTCTGGCCGGTCGAGGGCTACGAGGCCGCGTTCAAGGCCGGGGCCAACCCGCCCAGCTACGACAAGCAGTTCGTGCGCGACTGGCTGGAGCAGGCCACCGTGAACGGCCAGCCCTGGGACAAGACCGCGCCGTCGCCGGCCCTGCCGCAGGACGTGATCGAGAAGACCGCCGCCAAGTACCAGGAAGCGCTCACGCGCCTGCTGGGTTGAGCGGCCTCGGCCCGGAAGGCCGGTGGGTCGCTTGCTGACAAGGCCTGATCAGGCCTCGTCCGTGTCTTCGTGGTCGTCGAGGGGCTCACCGTCCTCGGCGTAGTCCTCATCGGGCGCTGCGGCCAGGCCATGCGCCGCCGCCAGGGTCTGCGCCAGCTCATCGGACGCCGCCCAGCCTTTCAGGGTCTCGGCCACATCGCTCACGCCGATCTTCTTGAGCGCGGAGAACAGCGTCACGCCGATGTCGGACTCCTCGGTGCTGAGCTCGCCCAGCACCTCCTGGGCCTTGCGCAACGCGTCGGTCGATTCCTTGCGGTTGAGCTTGTCGGCCTTGGTCAGCAGCACCAGCAGCTTGACCTCGCCGTTGCGCACGCGCGGCGCGATGAAGCCCAGCAGCTGCAGGTCCAGCTCGGTGAAGCCGTGGCGCGAATCGACCATCTGCACCACGCCTGACAGGCTGCGGCGCAGCTCCAGGTAGCGGGCCATCACCTCCTGCCAGCGCAGCTTGGCCGCGCGTTCGACGGCGGCGTAGCCATAGCCCGGCAGGTCGGCCCAGAGCATGTTGGGCGCGTCCTGCGGGCCCAGATGGAACAGGTTGATGTGCTGGGTGCGGCCGGGCTTCTTGGAGGCGTAGGCCAACTGGCGCTGCTGCGCCAGGGTGTTGATGGCGGTGGACTTGCCCGCGTTGGAGCGGCCCACGAAGGCGATTTCCGGCAGTTCGTTGAACGGCAGCTGTTCGATCTTGGCGGCCGTGGTGTAGAAGCGGGCGCTGTGGGCCCAGGCCAACGCGAGCTGCCCGGGCGTGGCCGGACCGCTGCGCGGCGCCTGTGGTGTCTTGTGCACGGGACGCGGGGCGCGCTTGGAGGCCGGGGGGGATGCTCGATTCATGGGGCATTGTAGAATCCCTCGAAGCGGTGTTGACATTGCTCAATGCCCCGATCACCCCCACTGATCAAATCATGCTCATGCGCTTTTATCCCCTGATTGCCGCAGTTGCCATGACCGCCAGCCTGTCCGGGCTGGCCTACGCCGCTGAACCCACCAAGGCCGCCAAGCCCGATCTGGCCGCCGGAGAAGCCAAGGCCACCCAGGTGTGCGCCGCCTGCCATGCGGCAGATGGCTCCCGGGGCCTGACCGCCAACCCCATCCTGCAGGGCCAGCACCCGCAGTACCTGGCCAAGCAGCTCGAGGACTTCAAGTCCGGCAAGCGCAAGAACGCCGTGATGACAGGCATGGCCGCGCCCTTGTCCGAGGCCGACATCCGCAATGTGTCGGCCTTCTACGCGGGCAAGAAGGCCAAGGACGGCTTCGCCACCAACAAGGACCTGGTCGGCCTGGGCGAGAAGATCTACCGCGGCGGCATCGCCGCCAAGGGCGTGCCGGCCTGTGCGGGCTGCCACAGCCCCAATGGCGCCGGCATTCCGGCCCAGTACCCGCGCCTGGGTGGCCAGCACGCCGAGTACACCAAGACCCAGCTCACGGCCTTCCGCCAGGGCGAGCGCCACAACAGCGCGCCCATGGTGACCATCGCCGCCAACCTGAGCGACAAGGAAATCACCGCGCTGGCCGACTAGATCGCCGGCCTGCGCTGACGACGCTGGATCAGCGCATCCGGGTGAACCCGGAGCGCTGGGGCGCCTCCAAGCCCCGAGGAAACCCGGTATCCCGGGTTTTCACTTTTGTCTGCTGGAGGCACGCCCGCGTCGGTGTTATCCCTTGATTCGTCGCATGAGCGACGGTAGCGGGGGCGGGCACACTCCTACAGTGCCCGCTGTCCCGATCTGCCCCCGCCATGACCGCCGCTGTTGATTCCCTGCCGCCCATGCCGGCCCGTTCCGCCCGCGCCGATGCGCTGGAGTTGCTGGCCTCGATGCGCTTCGCCATCGCGCTGCTGACGGTGATCTGCATCGCCTCGGCCATCGGCACGGTGCTGCAGCAGGGCCAGCCGCTGGTCAACTACGTCGATGCCTTCGGGCCCTACTGGGCCGAGGTGTTCGGCGCCCTGGGCCTGTTCCACATCTACAGCTCGCCCTGGTTCCTGGTGATCCTGGCCTTCCTGGTGGTGTCGACCAGCCTGTGCATCGCGCGCAATGTGCCCAAGATCCTGGCGGATCTGCGCACCTACAAGGAGAACGTGCGTGTGAAGGCGCTGGACGCCTTCCACCACAAGGCGCACGGCGTGGCCGATGGCACGCCGGCAGCCGTGCGTGACCAGGCGCTGGCCACGCTGGCCGCACTGGGCTGGCAGGTGAAGGCGCAGGAGCGGCTGGGCGGTTCGGTGGTGTCGGGTGCCGTGGGGGCTGATGCTTCTGTGCGCACGGCTGGCGCTGCCGCCGAAGCCGGCACGATGATTGCCGCGCGCCGGGGCCGGGCCAACAAGCTGGGCTACATCGCCGCGCACTCGGCCATCGTACTGGTGTGCCTGGGCGGCCTGTTCGATGGCGAGATGGTCACCAAGGCCCAGGCCTGGTGGCAGGGCCTGGAGCCCTTCAAGGGCAGCGCCCCCGGCCCGAAGAACAGCCTGGGCGTGGACAACCCCGCCTACCGCGCGCAACTCTTCGTGCCCGAGGGCGCGCGATCGGGCGCGGCCGTGCTGAACCTGGAGCAGGGCATGCTGCTGCAGCCGCTGCCTTTCGAGGTGGAGCTGCGCAAGTTCATCGTCGAGTACTACGCCACCGGCATGCCCAAGCGCTTCGCCAGCGAGATCGTGGTGCACGATGCGCGCGACAAGTCCACGCACGCGGCCACGGTCGAGGTGAACAAGCCCTTCGTCTACGACGGCGTCACGATCTTCCAGTCCAGCTTCGAGGATGGCGGCTCCACGGTGGAGCTCAAGCCTTACCCGCTGTATGGCCAGCGCGTGCAGCCCGGCGAGGTGTTCAAGGGCATCGTGGGCGGCGAGTCGCTGGCCGTGCCGGCGCCGCTGGGCCAGGGCCAGCCGCTGAGCCTGGAGATCACCAGCCTGCGCCCCGTGAACGTGGAGGACCTGGCCCAGGCCGATGGCAGCGAGCCGGGGCCTGACACGGCCACCGCCGGTGCTGGATCGACCGACGCGCGCGGCGTGAACTTCCAGGAGCTGGGCCGCCAGTTCGGCGCCGACCACCAGGCCGCCGAGAAGAAGCTGACCAACATCGGCCCCTCGGTGACCTACAAGCTGCGTGATGCCGCAGGGCAGGCGCGCGAGTACCAGAACTACATGCTGCCGGTGCACATCGGCGGGCAGCCCTTGTTCCTGCTGGGTGTGCGCAGTTCGCCGGCCGAGCCCTTCCGCTTCCTGCGTGTGCCGGCCGACGACCAGATGCAGCTGAGCGGTTGGCTGCGCCTGCGCGAGGCCCTGGCCGATCCGGGCATGCGCCAGCAGGCGGTGCAGCGCTTTGCCTCGCGCGGCGCGCCCGAGGGGCAGCACAGCGAACTGGCGGCGCAGCTGGCGCTGTCCTCGCAGCGGGTGCTGGAGTTGTACGCCGGCGTGCACAACGTGGTCGATCCGTCGCGGCCTGACGGCGCGCCGCCGGCCGCGCCTACCGCCGGCTTCCAGGCGCTGACGGACTTCATCGAGAAGGCCGTGCCCGAGGCCGATCGCGAGCGCGCCTCCGGCACGCTGATCCGCATCCTCAACGGCACGCTGTTCGAACTGCTCAACGTGGTGCGCGAGCATGATGGCTTGAAGCCCCTGTCGCCCGACGCGCCCGCCACGAGTGCCTTCATGACGCAGGCCGTGCTGTCGCTGTCGGATGCCAACGCCTACCCGGCGCCCTTCATCCTGCTGCCGGCCGCCTTCGAGCAGCGCCAGGCCAGCGTCTTCCAAGTCACGCGCACGCCGGGCCGCAACGTGGTCTACCTGGGCTGCATCCTGCTGATCGTCGGCGTGTTTTCCATGCTGTACGTGCGCGAGCGCCGCGTGTGGGTGTGGGTGCGGGCCGATGCCGCGCAGCCTGGCCGCACGGCGCTGACGCTGGCGCTGTCCTCCACCCGCCAGACGCTGGACACCGACCACGAGTTCGAGCGCCTGAAGCAGGCTTTGCTCCCGCAAGGGACCAGCGATAACATCGCCCACGCGGCTTCCCCGGCAGACCCTGCCACGCCGCCCAAGGCCGACCACGACGAGGTCATCTGACATGACAACGACCGCCCACCCCCTGCCACTGGCCGCCCACCCGGCGCGCCGCACCGCCTTCGACTGGGTCTTCGCCGCGCTGGTGGTGCTGGCCGCCGTGGTCGGCTTCCAGCGCTACGGCGCCTCGATGGACGTGTACGAGAAAGGCATCGCCGCGTGCGCCGTGCCCGCGGCCATCGCGCTGGGCTGGTTCTGGGCGCCGCTGCGTCCGCTGATGATCCTGGCGGCGCTGGCCGCCGGTGGCGCGATGACGCTGTACCTGCGCGCCACGGATGATTTCGGGGCCGACCTGGCCAAGGGCGAGCAGGTGTTCTGGCTCAAGTACATGCTGTCCAGCCAGAGCGCCATCCTGTGGATGAGCCTGCTGCTGTTCATGAGCACGGCCTTCTACTGGGCGGGCCTGGCACTGCGCCGCGACACGCCCACGCTGCTGGGCAGCAAGCTGGCCTGGGGCGGCGTGTTCATGGCGCTGGTGGGCACCTTGGTGCGCTGGTTCGAGAGCCACCAGATCGCGCCGGACATCGGCCACATCCCCGTGAGCAACCTGTACGAAGTGTTCGTGCTGTTCTCATGGCTGACCACGCTGTTCTGGCTCTACTACGAGGACCGCTACCGCAAGGCCGGCCAGCCGCTCGGCGGCCTGGGCGCCTTCGTGATGCTGGTGGTGAGCGCGGCCGTGGGCTTCCTGCTCTGGTACGCGCTCACGCGCAACGCGCATGAGATCCAGCCCCTGGTGCCGGCGCTTCAAAGCTGGTGGATGAAGATCCACGTGCCGGCCA
>MHCFD02800__coassemble_1712_pt1 | contig 11472 bp, 9 predicted proteins | sample MHCFD02800__metabat2_low_PE_007 | metagenome-assembled genome bin MHCFD02800 | reverse complement strand
CGCGGCAGGCTGACATTGGCCGGCACGGCCTCCGCCGGAAAGTAGCGCGGTGCACCGCCGGCACTGGCCCGCGACAGGTCGTGGCAGAGCTTTTGCAAGGCATCGACCAGCAGTGGCAAGGGCCAGCCAGCCCAGGCGCCGGCCACGCCGCCTGCCACATCCTTGGGCAAACGTTGCCAGGCGGCGGCCGTCCAGCCCAGGCCCAGCAGTTCTGCCGCGCCTTGCGGGCTGCCGCCGGCGGCGGCCAGCAGGATGCGCGCGTCTGGCGCGGACAGGCCCTGGTGCGCGGTGCACAGCCAGTCCAGCACGGCATCGCCTTCGGGCAATGGCAGGTGCCAGGCTTGGCAGCGGCTGCGTACCGTGGGCAGCATGTCGTCGATCGAACCGCAACTGAGCAGGAAGCGCACACGGCCAGGCGGCTCTTCCAGCGTCTTGAGCAGGGTGTTGGCCGACACCGTGTTCATGCGGTCCGCCGGGTGGATCAGCACGACCTTGGCCCGGTCACGCGACACGGTCGATTGGCAGAAGGCCACGGCCTGGCGGATGGCATCGACCTTGATCTCCTGGCTGGGCTTGCGCTTCTTGGCGTCGCCCTTGTCGGCATCGGCATCGTCCGCGCCGAAATCCCAGCCCAGGCTGGGCTGCATGGCCTCGGGCACCAGTACCTTCAGGTCCGGGTGGTAGCCGGTGTCGACCAGATGGCAGGCCGGGCAATGGCCGCAAGCCGGTGCATTGCCGCCTGCCGCCAACGATGCGGGCGATTCGCACAACCACGCCTTGGCCAGGGCCAAGGCCAGTTCAAGCTGCCCCGAGCCAGGCTGGCCATGGATCAGGGATGCTGGCGAGGTCAAGCGGGACAGGGCATCGCGCAGGACACCGTCCTGCCAGGGCAGCAGACGCAACAGACTCACCACCACCCCCGTTGGGCCAGCACGACCTGCACCTGCGCGGCCACGCCGGCTGGCGGTTGTGCCGCGTCGATCACGGCATAGCGCGCGGGCTGTGCTTCGATGCGTTGCTGGTAGCCCTGGCGCACCTTCTGGAAGAAGGCGGTGTCCTCGGCCTCAAAACGGTCCGGGCTGCGCGCTGCGCTCAGGCGTTGGGCGGCAATGGCCGGGTCCACGTCGAAGACCAGCGTGAGATCAGGGTGTCGGCCGGCCTGCACCCATTGCTCCAGGGTCTGCAGGGGCGCCAGATCGAAACCGCGCCCCGCACCCTGGTAGGCGAAGGTGGCATCGGTGAATCGGTCGCACAGCACCCAGGCGCCACGGGCCAGGGCGGGTTCAATCACCGTGGCCAGGTGGTCGCGGCGGGCAGCGAACACCAACAGCGATTCGGTCAGCGCATCCATGGGGCGATGCAGCACCAGTTCGCGCAGCGATTCTGCCAGGGGCGTGCCGCCGGGCTCGCGCGTGCGAACCACGTCGCGGCCGGCCTCGCGCCAGCGCTTCTCCAGCTCGTCGAGGTGGCTGGTCTTGCCCGCGCCGTCGATGCCCTCGAAGGTGATGAATCGGCCGGCTGGCACGTGGGAAGTCCCCGAAGACTGGGTCATGGACGTTTGCGCTGGTAGCGGTTGACGGCTCGATTATGTTCGGCCAGCGTCTCGCTGAAGACACTGCGGCCATCGCCACTCGCCACGAAGTACAGGGCGCGCGTGGCATCGGGCCGCACGGCGGCCAGCAGCGCGGCCCGGCCGGGCATGGCGATGGGCGTGGGCGGCAGGCCCCCGCGCAGGTAGGTGTTGAAGGGCGAGTCCGTCTGCAGATGCACCTTGCGCAGGTTGCCGTCGAAGGCATCGCCCAAGCCGTAGATCACGGTGGGATCGGTCTGCAGCGGCATGCCGATGCGCAGGCGGTTGTTGAACACGCCGGAGACCATGCCGCGGTCTTCGCCGTGGCCGGTTTCCTTCTCGACGATGGAAGCCAGGACCAAAGCGTCCTGGGGCGTTTTCAGCGGACTCGCGGCGGCGCGCTGGGCCCAGGCCTCGGCCAGTTGCTTCTGCATGGCGCGGTGAGCCCGGCGGATCACGGCGATGTCGGTGCTGCCCTTGGAATAAGCATAGGTGTCCGGAAAGAACTGGCCTTCTGCGGGCACGGCGGGCTCGCCCAACGCGGCCATCACCTGGGCGTCAGTCCAACCACGTGTCATGGGCTGCAGGCCATCGGCCTGGGCCAACTCCTGCCGCCAGCGCTTGAAAGTCCAGCCCTCGATCAGCTTGACGGTGGACAGCGATTCATCGCCCTGCACCATCATGGCCAGCAGGCGATCCGGCGTGATGCCTTGCGAGATCTCGTAGCTGCCAGCCCGGATCTGGCGCGCCTGCCCCGACCAGCGGAACCACTGGTACAGCAGCCAGGGCGAGGTTTGCGCGCCCGCGTTGACCCAGCCCTGGGCCACACCGCGTGGCGTGACGCCCTGCTCCACCGACCACTCCACCGTGGGAGCGCTCAGGGGAATCGGTTGGTGCGCCCACCACCACAGGCCACCCACGGCGCCAGCGACGGTGATGGCGGCCAGCACGATGAGCGTCGCCAGCAGGCGCATCAGCGCACCGCCACGTTGTGCGGCGCGGGTGGATGCGCAACGGCGGGAAATATCGGTCGGGTCAAAAGCCCGTGCAAAGTCAGGGAAGTTCACGGCGGTGATCATAATCACCCCATGGACAAGATCTCTCTGCCGCACGCGCCGACCTGGTCCGGCGTGGTCGCACTGCCTCACCTGACCTGCCTGCACGCCGATGGCCCCGAGGCCGCCAGCTTCCTTCACGGCCAACTCAGCCAGGACATCGAAGGCCTGGGCGAAGCCGAAGCCCGCCTGGCCGCCTACTGTTCGCCCAAGGGCCGCATGCTGGGCGACGCCCTGGTGCTGCGCCCCTCGCCGGAGCGCATCCTGCTGGTACTGAGCGCTGACGTGGCGCCGGCCGTGCTCAAGCGCCTGTCGATGTTCGTGCTGCGCGCCAAGGCCAAGCTCAGCTCGGCCGCGCACGATGTGGTGCTGATGGGTCTGCTGGGCGAACACGCTGAACAAGCCCTGGCGGGCGCAGGCCCGCAGGATGGCGCGGTGGTGCCGCATGGCGGCCCGGGCGCCAATGCGTGGGTGGTTCGCCTGCCCAGCGTGCAGGGCCTGGCCCGCGCGCTGTGGCTGGGCCCGGCCGCGCAGGCTCCCACCGCCAGCCATGGCGATGTCGTGCCTCCCAGCGCCTGGCGCTGGCTGGAAGTGGCCAGCGGCGTGCCGCGCATCGAGCAACCCACGGTGGACCAGTTCGTGCCGCAGATGGTGAACTACGAACTGGTCGGTGGCGTGAACTTCAAGAAGGGCTGCTACCCCGGCCAGGAAATCGTCGCCCGCAGCCAGTACCGTGGCACGCTCAAGCGGCGCCTGTACCTGCTGCACACGGCCGCCGAAGCCCAGCCGGGGCAGGAGATCTTCTCAGCCGATGATCCGGGGCAGCCTGCCGGCCTGGTCGTCAATGCGGCCCCGGTGCCTGGCGCTGCCGGCGCCAGTTCGCTGCTGGCAGAACTCAAGATCCAGCATGCGCAGAGCGCTCTCACCCTGGGTGCGGCCGATGGCCCGGCCTTGCAGCTGGGCGAGCTGCCCTATGCGGTCGTGCAGGACGCCTGATCCGGCTGGCGGGGCCTTCTCCGTTTTCGCGCACTCTGCCACGTGATGCTGCGCCGCCGCAACAGATGTTGACGGCATTGGCCTGATCCTGGCGCAAGATGCCGCCCATGAGCGCTTTGTACATCTACTACCGCGTCCAGCCCGGCCGCGAGCAGGTGCTGGCCGACGCCATCCATGGCATGCAGGCACGCCTGCGCGCTGGCATGCCCGGCCTGGCGGCGTCGCTGCAGCATCGCATCGAGTGGAGCTCGGGGCAACCGACACAGTCGCCTGGCCCGACGTGGATGGAGACCTACCACTTCAACGGCCATGCGGACCACCGCGCCTGGGCCGCCTTCGAAGCGGCGCTGGCCCGTGAGCTACCCACCCTGCCCGAGGGCATCGACGGCACTCGCCAAACCGAATGCTTCAGCCCCTTGTCGCCGAGCAAGGCCGGCGCGCTTTCGACCCGCAAGGAGTGACCCATGTGCCTGGCCAGCATCGCCCTGGACCTCAGCAGCCGTTTCCCCTTCGTCCTCGCGGGTAACCGTGACGAGTTCATGGCCCGCCCCGCCGCCCGCCTGGGCTGGTGGGAAGACACGCCCGGCCAGCCGCCCATCCTGGGCGGGCGTGACCTGCAGGCCGGTGGCACCTGGATGGGCCTCACCGCCCAAGGGCGCCTGGCCTTCGTCACCAATTACCGCAACCCGGCCAAGGAAGACCGCACCGCCCCCTCGCGCGGCGACATCGTGCCTTTGTGGCTGCGTGGCGAGCACTCGATGGACCGCCTGTGGCCGCAACTGGCCATGAGCGGCTACAACGGATTCAACCTGGTCGCGCTGGATTTCGCCGAGGGTGAATGCTTCTGGGTGTCCAACACTGCGCGCTACCCGCAGCGGCTGGAAAAAGGCGTGTATGGCCTGTCCAACGGGCACCTGAACTCGCCCTGGCCCAAGGTCAACCAGCTCAAGGCCAGCACCAAGGCCGCGCTCGCCGAGGCCGATTCGGTGGATGACCTGGCCAACCGCCTGTTCGAAGCCCTGGCTGATCCCACCGTCGCCCCGGACGACCAACTGCCGCACACCGGCATCTCGCTCGAATGGGAACGGGTGCTGTCGTCCGCCTTCATCCGCACGCCGGATGGCAGCTACGGCACGCGCTGCTCCACGCTGGTCATCACCGAACGCGTCAACAAGCGCCTGGTGACGCACGTGCTGGAGCGCACCTACACGGCGGGCGCCAAGATGGCGCTGCTGCGGCGCGTGACGCTGAAAAACTGGCCACCGCGCCACACGATGCAGGCAGAGCAGCTCGCCAAGCTGGAACAGACGCTGACGCCGGCCGCCCTGCGCCAGGACGAGCGCTTCGAAAGCAGCGATGTGCACGAGGAAGACAACCACGCGCTCTCCGACGAGCCGGCACAGCGCAAGACCCGCGCGCGCAGCCTGATCAAGAGTGGGCGCAGCCGCAGGACGGAGTGAGCCGGGGCGCTCAGGCGAGCGCCTCTACCTGTTCACCGCTGAAAATCCAGCCGCATGGCGATGTGAGGAATCCCCACCTCGTCGAATACATCGCCGTCGGCCTTGAACCCTTGCGATTCGTAGAAGCGCCTGGCCGAGGTCTGCGCATGCAGCGTCACCGTGCGGGTGTCCTGCGCGCGGGCCGCATCGATCAGGGCTTGCAGCACCTCGCGGCCAACACCCGCACCGCGCATCGAGCGCAACACCGCCATGCGGCCGATGCGCGCCTGCCCTGCCGGCTGGCCGATGGTGATCAGTCGCCCCGTGGCCAGGGGCAAGCCGGCCGCATTGAGCACCACGGCGTGCAGGGCATGCGCATCGTCGGCATCCCATTCCTCGTGCTCGGGGATGTTCTGCTCGCCGATGAAGACGATCTTGCGCACGGCACCGGCCTGCTCGCCGACCTCGCTCCAGCGGCCCAGGCGCAACTGGGTCACAGGGCGGCCTTCGGCCTGCGCCTGGATCTGATCGCGCACGGAGGTAGGCACGGGCTCGGGCCGTCGCGTGGCCAGCGAGGTGTGCACGTAGATGGCTTCGCCAGTCACCAACAAGCGGTGGTCCGACCACACCGCCCAGCCGATCTTCATCGACGAATTGCCGATGTGTTCGGCGCGCACACCCACGTCCAGCCAGTCGTCCAGCACGGCGGGCGCGTGGTAGGCCAGCGTGTGCTGGCGCGCGTACATGTCGCCGCCATGGTGCGTGAAGCCGTCCGGGTACGGCAGGCCCACGGCCCGCCAGTATTCGGAGATCGCGACGTCCAAGTAAGTCAGATAGTGCCCGTTGAACACGACCTGCTGGGCATCGACCTCCTGCCAGCGCACGCGCAGCCGGTGGATGAAGGGAAAGTCTTCTCGTTTGGCCATGCCTGATTGTGTGGCCAAAAACGACACAGCCCGCCAGCCGGTGAAGGCATGGCGGGCTGTGGTGACAGGGCAAGGCTTGAGCGCCCTGCCCCGTCACTGCATCACTTGCTGTCGCGCAGTTCGCGGCGCAGGATCTTGCCCACGGGCGACTTCGGCAGCTCGGTGCTGCGGAACTCGACGATGCGGGGGATCTTGTAGCCGGTCAGGTTCTTGCGGCAGTGCTCGATCACGCTTTCCTTGGTCAGGCTGGCGTTGCGCGGCACGATGATGACCTTCACGCGCTCGCCGGCCACGGAATCGGGCACGCCGATGGCGGCCACTTCCTTGACGTCGGGGTGCATGGCGACCACGTCTTCGATCTCGTTCGGGTACACGTTGAAGCCCGAGACCAGGATCATGTCCTTCTTGCGGTCCACGATCTTCAGGAAGCCGCGCTCGTCCATCACGGCGATGTCGCCCGTGGCCAGCCAACCGTCCTTGTCCAGCACTTCGGCCGTGGCGTCAGGGCGCTGCCAGTAGCCCTTCATCACCTGCGGGCCGCGCACGCACAGCTCGCCTGGCTCGCCGATGTTGGCCCAGGTGCCGTCATCGCGGCGGCAGCGCACTTCGGTGGAAGGCACGGGCACGCCGATGGAGCCGGTGAAGGTGGGCTGTTCCTTGGACAGGTCCACCGGGGCTTGCGACACGATGGGCGAGCATTCCGTCAGGCCGTAGCCTTCGACGATGGAGGTGCGGGTGACCTCTTTCCAGCGCTCGGCCACGCCGCGTTGCAGCGCCATGCCGCCGGCGATCGACAGCTTGAGCTTGGAGAAGTCCAGCTTGCCGAAAGCAGGGTCATCGAGGAAGGAGGCGAACAGCGTGTTCACGCCGGTGATGCCCGAGAACTTCTCGTTCTTCAGGATCATCATCACGCGCTTGGTGTCGCGCGGGTTGGCCACCAGGATGTTGCGGCCACCCAGGGCCATGAAGATCAGGCCGTTCACCGTCAGCGAGAAGATGTGGTACATCGGGATGAGCGTGACCACGGTCTCCGTTTCGCCCGTCAGCTGGCCTTCGGCGAAAGCGAGTGCCTGCTGGCAGTTGGCCAGGATGTTGCGGTGCGTGAGCATCGCACCCTTGGCCACGCCGGTCGTGCCGCCGGTGTACTGCAGGAAGGCCAGGTCATCGGGCTCGACCTTCACGGCCTGGACCGTGACCTGCGCGCCCTTGGCCAGCGCCTCGCGGTACCACACAGCACCAGGCAGGCTGTAGGCCGGCACCATCTTCTGCACCTTGCGCAGCACGAAGTTCAGCGCCCAGCCCTTGGGGTTGAACCAGCCTTCGGCCAGCAGGTCACCGATCTGCGTCAGCACGATGTGCTTGAGCTTGGTCCCCTTCTTGGCGTCTTCCAGCGTCTTGGCGAAGGTCTCCATCACGATGATGACCTCGGCGCCCGAGTCGTTCAGCGTGTGGTTCAGTTCACGCGCCGTGTACAGCGGGTTCACGTTGACCACGACGGCGCCCAGGCGCAGCACGGCGAACAGCGTGACCGGGTACTGCAGCGTGTTGGGCAGCATGATCGCGACGCGATCGCCCTTCTTCACGCCCAGGCTCTGCAGGTAACCGGCGAAGGCCTTCACACGGCGCTCGAACAGGTCGTTCGTCATCTCCGTGCCGATGCTGACGAAGCCAGGACGGTCGCGGTACTTGTTGATGCACTCGTCGAAGTAGTCGTTCAGCGAACGGTACTTGTCGAGGTCGATGTCATGTACCACACCCTTCACATACGACGACAACCAGATGCGGTTGGTCGTGCCATCCGGGTTGACGATGGACTGGGGCGTAGGCTCGACGGCCGCCGCGGCTGCTTGACTCATCAGAAATCTCCTCGGTACCTGCTGGCCCGTTGTTATCGCCGTTGTCGGCTTGTCTTGGGATTTGGATCCCTTTGTGCAGGGAACGTCCCGTAACAATCCGCAAAAGAGGAAAATTTACGCCAATACCCCAGGGTTTTCATCTAGGTGGAACCCTGGGGTACCAAGGGCGACGGGATCAGCGTTCCAGGATCGCGACAACGCCCTGGCCGCCAGCGGCACAGATGGAGATCAGGCCACGGCCCGAGCCGCGCTGGTTCAGCATCTTGGCCAGCGTGGCCACGATGCGGCCACCGGTGGCGGCGAAGGGGTGGCCAGCTGCCAGCGAGGAGCCGTTGATGTTCAGCTTGCTGCGGTCGATCGAGCCCAGGGGGGCGTCCAGGCCCAGCTTTTCCTTGCAGTACTTGGCGTCTTCCCAGGCCTTCAGCGTGCACAGCACCTGGGCGGCGAAGGCTTCGTGGATCTCGTAGAAGTCGAAATCCTGCAGGGTGATGCCGGCGCGGGCCAGCATGCGCGGCACGGCGTAGGCCGGGGCCATCAGCAGGCCTTCCTTCTGCGGGCCGAAGAAGTCAACAGCAGCCACTTCGCTGAAGGTGATGTAGGCCAGCACGGGCAGGTTGTGCGCCTTGGCCCATTCTTCGCTGGACAGCAGCACGGCGGAGGCGCCGTCAGTGAGGGGTGTCGAGTTGGCGGGCGTGAGCGTGCCCTGGCCCGGGGCGACCTTCTTGTCGAAGCAGGGCTTCAAGGTGCGCAGCTTTTCGATCGTGATGCCTTCGCGCAGGTTGTTGTCCTTGGTGACGCCCTTGTACGGCGTCATCAGGTCGGCGAAGAAGCCTTCCTTGTAGGCGCGGGCCAGGTTCTGGTGCGAGGCCAGGGCCAGCTGGTCCTGCTCTTCACGCGGGATGCCCCACTCGCGGGCCATCAGCTCGGCGTGCTCGCCCATGGAGAAGCCGGTGCGCGGTTCGCCGTTCTTGGGGATGTTGGGCTTGACCAGCATCGAGGGGCGGATCTTGGACAGCGTCTTGAGCTGAGCGCTGGTGCTCTTGCCACGGTTGGCTTCCAGCAGGATCTTGCGCATCTTCTCGTTGACGCCGATGGGGGCGTCGGACGTGGTGTCCACGCCGCCGCCGATACCGACTTCGATGTGGCCCAGGGCGATTTTGTTAGCCACCAGCATGATGGCTTCCAGGCCGGTGCCGCAGGCCTGTTGCAGGTCATAGGCCGGGGTCTGGGGCGACAGCGTGGTCGACAGCACGGCTTCGCGGACCAGGTTGAAGTCACGCGAATGCTTCATCACGGCGCCGGCGGCGACATCGCCCAGGCGCTCGCCATGCAGGTTGAAGCGATCGACCAAGCCTTGCAGCGTGGAGGTCAGCATGTCCTGGTTGGACTCGTGCGAGTAGACGGTGTTCGAACGGGCGAAGGGGATGCGGTTGCCACCGAGGATGGCGACGCGACGGACGGTGCTGCTCATGTGTGAATCCTGGAATCTGAGGAAGATGGAACGTGAAGTGAGGGCGGCAGGCGGGATCAGAAGGTGACCCGGCCGCGCAGGTGGGGCTTGTCGCCCTTGGAGTTGCGAACCTCGAACAGGCTGCCCGACTCCTGGCGGGCGGCCCACAGCGAGGCCTTGGCCGGCAGGAACAGTGGCGTCTTGAACTCGACGACCACTTCGGCCTGATCGACGGCCTCGCGCGGCATCAGCATGGCCAGGGCGCGGGCCTTGGTCCACATGCCATGGGCGATTGCCTTGCGGAACCCGAGGAACTTGGCCGTGAGCGCCGACATGTGGATCGGGTTCACGTCGCCCGAGACCAGTCCGTAGCGCCGGCCGATGCCCGCCGCGGCGAAGAAATCGGCCTGATGGGCGATGGGCGTTTCATCGGCCAGCGCGCTGGTGAAAGGCTCGCCCTTGGGGTTGCGCACACCCATGCGCAGCAAGGTCCAGGTGCTTTCCCACACCACCTCGCCAGCGCGCAGGGCGCGGGCGTTGAGCGTGAAGACCTGGCCCTTGTCATGCGCGAAGAGCTCGCCCGTGGTCATCTCGATGCGCAGCTCGTCGCCCACGTTGATGCGCTTGAGCAGCCTGGCGCTGTTGGCCAGGTGCACCAGGCCCATCGCGGGCCACGGAAAGCGCCGCGAGCCGAACAGCATCATGGCCAGCGGAAACGCGTGCAGGTGCGGGTACAGCATGGGCACGCCGTGCGCCTCGGTGAAGCCGCAGACCTTGGCGTACTTGGCCACATCCTTGCCGTCGATCACCACCCTGGGCCGCACGTAGGTGACCTGGGGCAGTGCCTCGACCACGCCGGGGCGCTTGCTGCTCGAGCGCAGCGCACCGATGTTGAGCGACAGCGCGCTGGGCAGCTTGTTGACTTCGATGAACTTCATGTCGGCGTTCCCGCGTCAGCCGTCAGGCGCCGATCAGGCTCTGGCCGCAAACGCGGATGGTGTTGCCGGTCAGGCCGCTGGAGGCCGGGCTGGCGAACCAGCCGATGGCCTCGGCGACGTCGACCGGCTGCCCGCCCTGGCTCATGGAGTTCATGCGGCGGCCGGCTTCGCGGATGGCGAAGGGGATCGCGGCCGTCATCGCGGTTTCGATGAAGCCCGGGGCCACGGCGTTGATGGTGATGCCCTTTTGCGCGTAGATCGGCGCATTGAACTGCACCATGCCGACCACGCCGGCCTTGGAGACGGCGTAGTTGGTCTGGCCCATGTTGCCGGCGATGCCCGAGATCGACGACACGCAGACGATGCGGCCACCGGCCTTGAGCGCGCCCGACTCGACCAGCGCGTCGTTGATGCGCTCCTGAGTGGACAGGTTCACGTTGACCACCAGCTGCCAGAGGTGTTCCTTCATGTTGGCGATGGTCTTGTCGCGGGTGATGCCGGCGTTGTGCACGATGACATCCCAGCCGCCGTCGGCCTTGGCGGCCTCGACCAGCTTCTGCGGGGCGTCGGCGGCGCCGATGTCCAGCGCGATGGCCTTGCCGCCCAGCTTCTTGGCGACTTCATTGAGGCCTTCTTGCGCCTGGGGCACGTCCAGCGCGATCACGTCGGCGCCGTCACGGGCCATCACTTCGGCGATGGCGGCGCCGATGCCGCGCGAGGCACCGGTGACCAGCACCTTCTTGCCGGCCAGGGGCTTGGCCCAATCGGCCGGGGTGACCACGTCGCTCACGGGCTTGCCCACGCGCACGACCTGGGCCGACACGTAGGTGGAGCGCGCCGACAGCAGGAAGCGAAGGGTCGATTCCAGGTTGGCTTCGGCGCCTTCGGACACGTAGACCAGCTGGGCCGTGGCGCCCTTCTTGAGCTCCTTGCCCAGCGAGCGGCTCAGGCCTTCCAGCGAGCGCTGCACAGTCGCCTTGCGCGGCGAGCTGCACTCTTCGGGCGGGCGGCCGATGATCACCACGCGTCCAGACGGCAGCACCGAACGGGCGGCATCGTGGAAGAACCAGTAGAGGGCGTCGCTCTGGGTGCTGTCGGCCAGGCCGGTGGCGTCGAACACCAAGGCCTTGACCTTCTCGCCGGGCTGGCCATTGCTGCCCCAGCGGCCCGTGGTCAAGCCCACCTTGTTGGCCGTGGCGATCCACTGCGGCACGCGCTCGTGGGCCAGGGTCTGGGCGCCGA
>MHCFD02800__coassemble_1705_pt1 | contig 11527 bp, 8 predicted proteins | sample MHCFD02800__metabat2_low_PE_007 | metagenome-assembled genome bin MHCFD02800 | reverse complement strand
TGTCAATCCTCGTTCTTACCGCGAGAGAAAGCGACGCGGAACGCATCACCTTCGGCACCACCTGCAGCCTTGTGTTCTGCGTCGTGTTTGAAGGCTCGGAAGCCTTGATTCGCAAGCTTCTGAGCTGGCGTATCCAGGGTTTCAAGCGCCTCCACCTCAAACGACTGCCCACTGACTAACTCAATGCGGTAGGTCTTTACACCATCTTGGTGTTCCCATAGAACTGCGCCACGTTCATCGGCAACTCCTTTCTGCAACAACCTTCCATCGGCATACAGCCTATAAGGCTCACCGGCGTACCCTGAGTTAATGGCGGCGGGACCAGGTAATGCATTTAATTCGAAGCGAGCCTTTCGCTTGAGCGAACTAGATGTCGCATCCGGAAATTCTTCGATCTTGACATCCACTCTTTCCGGCCCCACAAAACTCTTCTTCCCGGCCTTGATCGTCAGCGTGGCCGGGCACTCGACCGTGATGTTCCCGCCCTCGATCGTCACGCTCGCTCCACCCGCCGTCGCGATCACGATGCGCTTGGCCGCAGCCCAGTCCACATGCGCACTGCGGCTCATCACCTCTACCAGCCCTTTGGCCGCCACTTGCATCGGCCCGCCGTGTGCCTGCAGGTTCACATCGCCTTGCGAGGCGATCATCGTGAGCCCCCTGCCCACGGCTTGCGTGCCAGGCTCGATGGCGCCGGCCAGCATGCCGATGGCCTGCCCGGTGTGCAGACGCGCCGCCCCAGCCGTGGCGATGTGCGTGTCTCCGCCGCTGGCCAGCGTGATGCCTTCGCCGGCCGCCACCTGGATGTCCTGCCCCGCCACCATCGCGATGCCGGCCTTGGCGACCATGGTGACCAGCGGATCGGTGGCGTGAGGCACTTGCCCTTCCTTGGGCTCGGTGTTGCCGCTGGCGGCATCCGACAGTGCTTGCTCCAAACCGCCGCCCAAGGGCTGCGCCCTGCCCTCGACCATGCCGCTCAAGGCGGTGTGCAGGGCCTGGTTCGGTGCCTGCTGGTCATTCAGCGCGCAGGCATTGGCGCGGTGCGTGCCGATGTGGCTGCTCAGTTGCACCGTCTGGTGTGTGCGGGCGGCTTCGCTCATGGCCTGCCCCAGCAAGAACATGCGCCGCGCCAGCGCCATGCCGGCCACGTTGTCTCCCGCGGGCTCGGCGCTGCCCGTGTGGCCAGCAGCGCCGATCAGGCCGTAGGTGCTGAGCATCACGCCCCGGCTGGCACGGATCGCGCCATAGGCATCGGTGCGCAGTTCAAAGCCCTCGCCACGGAAGCTGCCCCGGTGGTTGTCAGCCTGGTGGATCAGGTGGCCCATGTTGAGCTGGGTGGCGTGCTGTGTGGTGGCCAGTTGCACGCGCAGTTGATCGTCGCTGTCGTCGAACACGAGCTGGTTGTAGTGCTCGGCCTGGAGGCCGAAGCCCTGTGTCTTGAAGCCGGACAGGGCCGCCGCATTGCGTTGCCCGCCCTGCGCCAGTTCGCCCGCAGCCGCACCGTGCCATGCCGGACTGTGGCCACCCGTGCCCGAGCCGATCAGGTTGCCTTGGGCCGAGGGGCGGTGGTCGCCTGACTGCGCGAAGACCTCGTCGTTGCCGGCACCTGATGCGGAGCCTTGCAAGGCTTGGCCACCCGGTGTGGGCACGACGCCGCCTTCGCCCCGGCCGTTGTAGAGCGCCCCCAGCACCACGGGCCGCTCGGTGCAGCCGTGCTGGAAGCCCACGAGCACTTCCTGCCCCACGCGTGGGATGAACTGCATGCCCATGCCCGGTCCGGTGAGGCTTTGCGCCACGCGCACCCAGGTCGAGCCAGGGCTGGTGCGCGGCGCGGCCTGGTCCAGCAGGCCGCTGTCTTCGCGCTGAAAATCGAAGGCGATGCGGATGCGGCCCAGGCGGTCCATCGCGATCTCCTGGGCGCCGCCGGTGGCGCCTTCCAGGTCGACCACCGTGGCGGTGAGCACGCCTTCGATGCTCGGTGTATCGGCATGGTCCTTGGGCAAGGGCTTCGGGCGCCAGGGACGGTGCCGACGCACCGCAGTGAAGTGGTTGCCGTGGCCGTGGTCGGCGGCCTGCTGGCGCAGGGCCTGATCAACCCAGGCTGGCAGCACCTCGGCGCCAGTGCGGCCCATGCCAGCCGCGATGCGTTGGCTCGCATCCTTGGGCAGGTTGTTGATACCAGCCTGCGTCAGGCTGGTGAGCACGAAGCTTCGGGCGGCCAGATCGGCCGGCAGGCGCACGCCAACGATGCTCAGCTCGTCCAGTGTGGACTGGGTGACAGCGAAGTGGGTGCCGCATGCCAGGGTGCGCACGCTGGACCGGCCCATCCATTGCTCCCAGCGACATTCATGGGCCTGCTGGCGCAACAGCGCGGCGCGGTCGGCCTGGGCCGAGGTGGCGAAGGCGTAGGGCGGCAGCGTGCGGTAGTCTTCCAGCACGCCGAAGGGGCGTGAGGCCGTGGCAGTGTTGGCGGTGATGGAGGCCTCGGGCGCATCAGCCATGAGGCCATTGGCTTCGCGGCGCAGGCGCGGCCAGTCGGTGCTGGCGCACCCGGTGACCATGCGACGCGCCTTGTAGTCCCAGCTGCTGAGCGTGGTCTTGTCGGGCACACCTTCGATGCGCTGGGCCAGGGCCTGGATGGCATCCTGCACCTCGACCGCTGCTGCGCGGTGGAAGCGGATGCCAGAACCGCCCAGGGCCGATGAGCTGGTGGCGTCTTCCGGGCAGCTGTCGGCATTGGCGCTGTCGGCGAAGATGACGAGGCGATGACCCATGGGTGCGGCCTCGTCCTGCTCGAAGCGGTAGGACAGGCCCTCTTCGCTCAGCAGACGCTGGACCATGCCCAGATCGCTCTGGCGGTATTGCATGGTGTAGCTGCGCAGGCCTCTGCCTTCGCCCTCATTGCTGCGGTTGGCGGGGCTTTGCGCGAGGTGGTCGGCCACGTCGTCGGCCCAGCGCCAGGCGGCGAAACGCTGGTAACGCGCGAAGATGCTTTCCACGATGTCGACAACGGCGCACTCCTGCCAGACCTGGCTGCGCGTGGTGTGCGCCAGCAGGGCCAGCCAGGGGCGCACGATCAGGCGGTAGCGCGTGAGGCCACCGTCGCTGTCGAGTCGGGCGGCGCGGGTGACCAAACCGCTGCGGGTGTGTTCCTTGCCATCGCTCAGGCGGGTCAGCAGGCTGAGGGGCTGCCCGGGCAACTGGGTGAAAGGAACATGCGCGCTGGTGCTCAGCACGCTGAGTTCGAGCTCCCAGGGCTCGTTCAAGGCTTCGCGCAGGGCCCAGGCCTCGACCAGCAGACCATCAAGCGCAGGCGCGCCCTGCAGGCGGTACAGGCGGGTGGCGTCGTCGAAGGTGATGCCCAGAAGGCTCAGGACCGGCGACAGCGCGGACGCCAATCCAGAAGGCGGCGCGGAGGGCAACGGCCATGAAGGCCCCTGCCCGGCGAGCGGCATGGTCATCGTCTATCCCTGCGAGTTTTTGAATATCGCGGGATTCTAGAAGACCATCCGCCGCCTCAGCCCCCTCCGAAAGAGGGGATCCGGAAACAAGGTGTCACAAAGTGACGGCCGCCGGGCTCAGCGCTCAGCGCGCCTGCGCCGCCGCGTCCCGCAGCGCCTTCTTCAACTGCTCGCCGATCTCCGGCTTGCCAACGAAGGGATCGGTCGGGTTGCGCACCTGCACCACGTCTTCCAGGCGCGTCTGCACCATGGCCAGGGCCTGCGGGTGCGTGTACAGGTAGAACTTGCGCGATTCCACGCCGTTGAACACCAGGTTGGCCACGTCGGTGGCGGTGAGCTTGCCGGACGTGACGGCCTTGCTGCTCATCACCTGCGCGATCATCTGGCTGGCCGTGGGCTTGGCATCGCTGCGCAGCTCTTCAGGGCGGTTGCGGTGCGACTGGTGGATTCCGGTGGGCACGAAGTACGGGCACAGCACCGAGGCGCTGACCTGATCCGTCACCAGGGCCAGATCCTGGTAGAGCGTTTCGCTCAGGCTGACCACGGCGTGCTTGCTCACGTTGTAGGCGCCCATGTTGGGCGCATTGAGCAGGCCGGCCATCGAGGCCACGTTGACGATGTGGCCCGTCCACGATGGGTCCTTGCGGGCGGCTTCGAGCATCAGCGGCGTGAAGATGCGCACGCCGTGGATCACGCCGAACAGGTTCACGCCCAGCACCCATTCCCAGTCACGCTGGGTGTGCTCCCAGATCAGGCCACCATGGGCCACGCCGGCGTTGTTGACCACCAGGTGCGGCACGCCGAAGCGCTCCAGGCACAGGTCGGCCAGGGCCTGGATGTCTTCGGCACGCGAGACATCACCGCGCAGCGAGACGACCTTGGCACCGGCCTGGGTCAGCTCGCTCACGATGGCGTCGAGCGCATCGGCCTGCACGTCCGTCAGGACCAGGTTCATGCCGCGCGAGGCGCCCAGGCGCGCCAGTTCCAGCCCGAAGCCGCTGCCGGCGCCAGTGATCACGGCCGTGCGGCCGGCTTTGAGTTCCAGTGTGGACATGGGAAATGCTTTCCTTGTTCGTGCAGGTCAGATGGACGTGTCAAATGGACGGTCAGCTCAGCTTGACCAGTTGCTTGCCGAAGTTCTTGCCCTTGAGCAGGCCCAGGAAGGCCTCGGGCGCGCTGGCGATACCATCGGCCACGGACTCGCGGAACTTCATCTTGCCGGTGGCGACCATGCCGCCGAGTTCCTTGGTGGCCTCGGGCCAGACCTCGGGGTGCTCGCTCACGATGAAGCCTTCGATCTTCAGGCGCGACACCAGGATCATGGCGGGGTTGGCCAGCGGCAGCGATTGGCCGTCGTAGCCGGCGATCATCCCGCACACGGCGATGCGGCCGAAGGCGTTCATGCGCAGCATCACGGCGTCCAGGATCATGCCGCCCACGTTCTCGAAGTAGCCGTCGATGCCCTTGGGCGTGGCTTCCTTCAAGGCGGCGTAGAAGCTCTTCGGGTCGCTGTGCTGCTTGTAGTCGACGCAGGCATCGAAGCCCAGCTCCTCGACCACGTAGCGGCACTTGTCGGCGCCGCCGGCCACGCCCACCACGCGGCAGCCGCGCGCCTTGGCCAGTTGGCCGACCACGCTGCCCACCGCACCGCTGGCGGCACTGACGACGACGGTCTCGCCTTCCTTTGGGTTGATGATCTTGACCAGGCCGTACCAGCCCGTCACGCCGGGCATGCCCACCGAGCCCAGGTAGGCCGACAGCGGGATGTGCGTGGTGTCGACCTTGTGGATGGCGCCGCGCACATTGGCATCGACCACCGAATACTCTTGCCAGCCGCCCATGCCCAGCACCTGGTCACCCACGGCGAACTTGGGGTGCTTGCTGGCGACGACCTCGCCCACGGTGCCGCCGATCATCACGCTGCCCAGCGGCTGGGGCTCGGCATAGCTGCGGCTGTCGTTCATGCGGCCGCGCATGTAGGGGTCGAGCGAGAGGAAGTGGTGGCGCACCACGACTTGGCCGTCGGCCAGCTCGGCCTGCGAGGGCACGGGTTGCTCGACCAGCTTGAAGTTGTCGGTGCTGGCTTCGCCCTGCGGGCGCGAGACCAGCTGGATCTGGCGGTTGATTTGGCTCATGGTGTTGTCCTCGGCGATACGTTGCGGGGTTGTTCGGTGTTGATCCCGTGTCGAGTCAATCAGACCCGGGGCCTTGCAGGATCGGCTTGGCCGCGGGGCGCGCCTCCTTGCCCGAGATGGGCAAGGCGCGCAGGAACTTGAAGGTGGCGGTGGCGTGGGCGCACAGCTCGCCGTCGCCACCGAGGACGCGGCCCTCGCAGAAGGCCAGCTTGGCCGTGCTGTGCAGGATGCTGCCGTGGGCGGTGAGCAGGCCCAGGCCGGGGCGCATGAAGCTGGTCTTCATCTCCAGCGTGACCAGGCCCGGCCCGCCATCGGGCAGGTGACGATGGATGCTGCGCGCGGCGTGCGCCATGACCACGTCTAGCAAGGTCATCAGCACGCCGCCGTGGGCCACGCCGAAGGAGTTGGTGTGCGCGTCCTCGCGCAGCTGCAGGGTCAGCTCGGCCTGGCCGCCTTCGTAGCGCTGCAGCTCGGCGCCCAGCACGTTCACGAAAGGGATGTTGACGGCGAAGGGAATGGCCATGGTGCTTTGCCTCGGTGCCTCTGTCAGGGCTCAGCCGCCCGTGCAGGCGCTCACGCCGCCATCGACCGCCAGGATCTGGCCGGTGATGTGCTTGCCGGCATCCGATGCGAGCAGCACGGTCGCGCCCTTCAGATCCTCGTCATCACCCACGCGCAGCAGCGGTGCGTGCTTGGCAATGTTGTCTTCGCCGACGGCGCCCAGCAGGCCCGCCGTCATCTTGCTGGGGAAGAAGCCCGGCGCGATGGCGTTGACGTTGATGCCCAGCTGGCCCCATTCACAGGCCAGCGCGCGCGTGAAGTTCACGACCGCGCCCTTGCTGGTGTTGTAGGCGATGGTCTGCATGAAGGGCGGGTTGCCGCCCAGGCCGGCGATCGAGGCCACGTTGATGATGCGGCCCTTCTTGCGGGCGATCATGCTGCGCTTGGCAATCGCCTGCGACAGCAGGAAGTAGCCGCGCACGTTGAGGTTCATCACCTTGTCCCAGGCTTCGAGCGGGTGATCTTGCGCGGGGGCGCCCCAGGTGGCGCCGGCGTTGTTGACGAGGATGTCGACATCGCCGACGCGCTCCAGCGTCTCGCCGACCAGGCGCTCGATGTCATCGGGGTTGCCTGCGTCAGCAGCGACCCAGCGGGCGTCGATGCCCGCGTCCTGCAGCGCGGCCACGGCCTGCTCCAGGTCGGCGGCCTTGCGCGAGCTGATCACGACCTTGGCGCCGGCTTCGCCCAGCGCGTGGGCCATCTGCAGGCCGAGGCCGCGCGAGCCGCCGGTGACGAGGGCCGTGCGGCCGGTCAGGTCGAACAGTTGCTGAACCTTGCGGGTGGGGTTGCTCATCGTTGATTCCTTGTACTGCGGCTCGGTCAGATGTTGTAGTCCAGCACGTGGCGGGCCGAAGCCATCTCGCGGATCTGCTTGACGACTTCCTGGTGGTGCGGGTGCGGCTGGTAGGCGTCGAGCGCATCGGCATCGGCGAAGGTGGACACGAGCACCACGTCGCAGTTGGCGTCCAGGCCATCGGTCTTGATGCCGATGTCGAACTCATGGATGCCGGGCACCAAGGTCTTGCAGCTTTCGAGCAGGGCCTTGACCTTGGGCGCGTCTTCGGGGCGCTTGAGGGTGAACATCACGATGTGTCGGAGCATGTCGGGTATCCCTTTGAATGATCAGAACCAGTCGGCCTGGGCCTTGGCACAGGTCAGGTCGCGGCGCGAGACCACGCCCAGCCAGGCGTCGATCTTGGGCAGCTCGTAGCCGAAGAAGTAATCGGCGGCGGCCAGCTTGCCCTGCAGGAAGCCGGGGCCTTCGGGGCGCTTGTCCCACTCGCCTTCGGCCTGCGCGGCCTTGGCGGCCAGGGCCAGCTCCAGCCAGATCCACGCGAGCACCGTGTGGCCAAAGGCCTGCAGGTAGGGCGTGGCGTTGGCCAGGGCCTCTTCGGGCACGCCGGTGGCCCAGGCGGCCTTGGTGGCAGCGCCCACCTTCTGCAGCGCCTGTGCGAGGGCCGTGCCGTGCTCGGCCAGGCCTTGCACATGGCCGGCCTTCTGGATGGTCTGGCTGATGCGCTCGGCCAGCACGGCCAGGGCCTTGCCGCCGTTCATCACCACCTTGCGGCCCAGCAGGTCCAGGCCCTGGATGCCGTGCGTGCCTTCGTGGATCATGTTCAGGCGGTTGTCGCGCCAGTACTGCTCCACCGGGAAATCGCGCGTGTAGCCGTACCCGCCCAGGATCTGGATGGCCTGGCTGTTGGCCTCTTGCGCCCATTCGCTGGGCCAGCTCTTGGCGATCGGGGTGAGCAGCTCCAGCAGCAGGCGGGCGTTCTCGCCCTGTTCTGGCGAGCCGGTGTGTTCGTCATCGACCAGCTGCGAGCACAGCAGGCCCAGCGCGAGGCCGCCTTCGGCCACGGCTTTCTGCATCAGCAGCATGCGCTTCACATCCGTGTGCTCGATGATGGGGATCTGCGGCGCGCTGTGGTCCTTGCCGCCGGCGCCCATGTGGCGGCCTTGCGGGCGCTCCTTGGCGTAGGTGAGCGAGGCCTCGTAGCCGGCGTAGCCCAGCATGGTCGCGCCCAGGCCCACGCCGATGCGCGCCTCGTTCATCAGCGTGAACATGCACTTGAGGCCCTCGCCCTGCTTGCCGATCAGGTAGCCCACGGCGCCGGGCTGGCCGTTCACCGGGAACTTGCCCTCGCCGAAGTTCAGCAGCGTGTTGACGGTGCCGCGGTAGCCGCACTTGTGGTTGAGGCCGGCCAGCGCCACGTCGTTGCGCTGGTTGGTGATGGTGCCGTCGGCCTTGACCAGCTTGCGCGGCACGATGAACAGCGAGATGCCCTTCACGCCGGGCACGGGCTTGCCGTCTTCACCGGGGATCTTGGCCAGCACCAGGTGCACGATGTTCTCGCCCATCTCGTGCTCGCCGCCCGAGATCCACATCTTGTTGCCCTTGAGGCGGTAGCGCTGGCCCAGCGGGTCCTGCGTCCAGTCGACACCGCTGCCATCGCCGTTCACATCGGGCACGGCGCGCGTGCTGATGTCCGACAGGCTGGAGCCGGCCTGCGGCTCGCTCAGGCACATGGTGCCGAAGGTGCGGCCTTCCAGGCCCGGCTTGGCGAAGGTCTCGATCTGCAGCGGCGTGCCGTGCGCCACGATGGTATTGGCATTACCGCGCGTGAGCATCGGGTAGGCCGCCAGGCCCACGCTGGCCTTGTAGAAGAAGCTCATCGAGGCGATCTCGACGACGGTGGGCAGCTGCATGCCGCCCAGTTCCACATCTTTGCTCGCGCCCACCAGGCCGGCTTCCCCGAAAGCCTTGAGCGCCACGGGCGTCTCGGCCGGCAGTTTCACGGCCACGCCATCGAACTCGGGCTCGTGGATGTCGATGAGGCGGTTGTGGGGCGCGAACTGCTCGGCCGCGAGCTTCTCGCTCAGGTCGAGCACGGCGTCGAAGGTCTCGCGGCTGTGCTCGGCATGGCGCTCGCGGTCGCACAGGGTGTCGGCGTGCAGCCAGTCGTGCAGCAGGAAGTCGATGGTGGCGCGGTGGGTCATGGTCTCGTCGGGTTCGGTGTTGTTCGGTGCTGTCTTGTCGGCCGTGCCCGTGAGCCTGGCTGGGCTCGGCGACCGTTGAACAAGGCATCGCGGGGCGATACGGGGCGATACGGGGCGATAAGGCGGAAAAAAAGGCCTGCAGACCTCAGTGAGCTGCAGACCTTCTTGTGGACACGACCGTGTCGATGCCTGTTGAATGACCTGTCGGCCAGGCTCAGCCGTTGAAGGACTTGCCTTCGGCGGCCAGCTTGGCCAGCAGCGGTGCGGGTTCCCAGCCCTTGGCGTCGTCCAGCGGGTTCTGCTGGAACTTCTTCATCGTCTCGACCACGGTCTTCAGGCCCAGGGTGTCGGCATAGAACATGGGGCCGCCGCGATAAACCGGGAAGCCGTAGCCCGTCAGGTAGACCATGTCGATGTCGGAAGCGCGCGAGGCAATGCCTTCCTCCAGGATGTAGGCGCCTTCGTTGGCCAGGGCCAGGATCAGGCGGCCGACGATCTCTTCATCGCTGATCTGGCGCGGCGTGATGCCCTTCTCGGCGCGGTGCTTGGCCAGCATCTCCTCGACCACGGCCGAGGGGATAGGCTCGCGCTTGCCGGCTTCGTAGTCGTACCAGCCGGCGCCGGTCTTCTGGCCGAAACGGCCCAGCTCGCACAGCTTGTCGGCCGTGGCGCTGTAGCGCATGTCGGGCTTCTCGGTGTAGCGGCGCTTGCGGATGGCCCAGCCGATGTCGTTGCCGGCCAGATCGCCCATGCGGAACGGGCCCATGGCCATGCCCCACTTCTCGACGGCCTTGTCCACTTGCTGCGGGCTGGCGCCTTCGTCCAGCAGGAAGCCGGCCTGGCGGCTGTATTGCTCGATCATGCGGTTGCCGATGAAGCCGTCGCACACGCCCGAGACCACGGCGACCTTCTTGATCTTCTTGGCCACGGCCATCACGGTGGCCATCACGTCCTTGGCGGTGTGCTTGCTGCGCACCACTTCGAGCAGGCGCATCACGTTGGCCGGGCTGAAGAAGTGCAGGCCCACCACGTCGGCCGGGCGCTTGGTCACTTCGGCGATCTTGTCGACGTCGAGCGTGGAGGTGTTGGAGGCCAGGATGGCGCCGGGCTTCATCACTTCATCGAGCTTGGCGAAGACCTGCGACTTGACGCCGAAATCCTCGAACACGGCCTCGATGACCATGTCGGCCTGGGCGATGTCGTCGTAGCTAAGGGTGGTGGTGAGCAGGCTCATGCGCTGCTCGTACTTGTCTTGCGACAGCTTGCCCTTGGACACCTGCGCTTCGTAGTTCTTGCGGATGATGCCGACGCCGCGGTCGATGGCTTCCTGCTTCATCTCCAGCAGCGTGACGGGCACGCCGGCGTTCAGGAAGTTCATCGTGATGCCGCCACCCATGGTGCCGGCGCCAATCACGGCGATCTTCTCGATCTTGCGCAGGGGCGTGCTCTCGGGCACGTCGGGGATTTTGCTGGCGGCGCGCTCGCCGAAGAAGGCGTGGCGCAGGGCCTTGGCCTGGTCGCTGGTGACCAGCTTCTCGAACACCTCGCGCTCGAACTTGATGCCGGCGTCCAGGTCGAGCTTCACGGAAGCCTCGACGCAATCGACACAGCGCTGCGGTGCTTCCAGGCCCTTGCGGGTCTTGGCCAGCTCGGCGCGGGCCTTGGTGAAGGCCTCGGCATCGGCGGGGGCGGCCACGGTCAGGTCGCGCACGGAGGGCAACGGGCGGGCTTCAGCGACCTCCTTGGCGAAGGCGATGGCGCCTTGCAGCAAATCGCCGTCGATCACGCGGTCGAACAGCTTCTGGCCGGGGGCCTTGGCCAGTTTCTCGCTGGGCACCGAGGCACCGGTGGTGATCATCTGCAAGGCGGCATCCACGCCCAGCACGCGCGGCAGGCGCTGCGTACCGCCGGCGCCCGGCACGATGCCGATGTTCACCTCGGGCAGCGCGATCTGCGCTCCGGGCACCACCACGCGGTAGTGGCAGCCCAGGGCCAGCTCGAGCCCACCGCCCATGGCCACGCCATGGATGGCGGCCACGACCGGCTTGGCCGATTTCTCGACCGATTCGATCACGACGTGCAGGTTGGGCTCGGCGCCGGCCTTGGGCGAGCCGAACTCCTTGATGTCGGCGCCGCCGCAGAACACCTTGCCCGAGCCCGTGATGACCACGGCCTTCACGGCGGCGTCGGCATTGGCTTTGGCGATGCCGTCGACGATGCCGGCGCGGGTGCTCTGGCCCAGGCCGTTGACGGGTGGGTTTTCCAGCGTGATGACGGCCACGCCGTCGTTGACGTTGTAGGAAGTGCTCATGGCTGTTTCTCTGGCAGATCGGGGTGTCTTGGAGCGCTCGGGGCGCCGCGGAAAATGGTACG
>MHCFD02800__coassemble_1698_pt1 | contig 11683 bp, 10 predicted proteins | sample MHCFD02800__metabat2_low_PE_007 | metagenome-assembled genome bin MHCFD02800 | reverse complement strand
CCGCCGCATCCGGCACTGCCGAGCAGCCCTCTGGTGATCGCCGTCAGGACATCCTGAACGCGGCGCTGGCCTGCTTCGCCGAGGGCGGCATGGAGGCCGTGTCCATCGAGATGGTGCGCCAGCGCTGCGGCGCCAGCGTGGGCAGCATCTACCACCACTTCGGCAGCAAGGAAGGCGTCATCGCCGCCTTGTTCTTCGACATCCTGGCCGAGCAGTCGCAGGGTGTGCAGTCGCAGCTGGCCAAGTCGAAGGATGTGCCGGCCGGCGTGAAGGCGCTGGTGATGGGCTACCTGGACTGGGTGGTGGCGCATCCTGATCGGGCGCGCTTCCTGTTCCAGGCGCGCAGCGTGGTGGCCGGTGGCCCGCGCGCGCAAGAGCTGGCCGCGCACGCGCGTGAGCGCAACCTGGCGCTGCTGGCCTGGTTCGAGCCGCACCGCCGCGCGGGCGTGCTCGCCGACATCCCCTGCGAGGTGATGCCTTCGCTGGTGATGGGCCCTGTGCAGAGCTACTGCCGCGCCTGGTTGGCGGGCAGCACGGGCATGCCGTCGCCAAAGAAGTACCGCGACACGCTGGCACTGGCGGCGTGGAAGGCCGTGGCGGCTTGAGCAGATCTTTCAAGCACCCATGAAAAAGGCACCCCGCGGGGTGCCTTCGTCGATCACGGTGCCTGGTCAGGCCAGGCCGATGATCACAGGGCCTTGGCCTTCAGGCGCCAGGCGTGCAGCAGCGGCTCGGTGTAGCCGCTGGGCTGCTCCTTGCCCTTGAAGACCAGGTCCAGCGAGGCCTGGAAGGCCACGCCGTTCGGGTTGGCCACCAGGGGCTTGTAGACCGGGTCGGCGGCGTTCTGCTTGTCCACCACGGCGGCCATGCGCGTGAAGGTCTCGCGCACCTGCGCTTCGGTCACCACGCCGTGGTGCAGCCAGTTGGCCACGTGCTGGCTGGAGATGCGCAGCGTGGCGCGGTCTTCCATCAGGCCCACGTTGTGGATGTCGGGCACCTTGGAGCAGCCCACGCCCTGGTCGATCCAGCGCACCACGTAACCCAGGATGCCCTGGATGTTGTTGTCCAGCTCCTGCTGCTTGTCGGCGTCCGACCAGTTGGCCTGCTCGACCACGGGGATGGTCAGCAGCTTGTCCAGCAGCGATTGCGGGTCTTCGCCGTTCTTCTCGATGTCGGCCTGGATGTCGGCCACGCTCACCTGGTGGTAGTGCGTGGCGTGCAGCGTGGCGGCGGTGGGCGAAGGCGTCCAGGCGGTGTTGGCACCGGCCTTGGGGTGGGCGATCTTCTGCTCGAGCATGCCGGCCATCAGGTCGGGCATGGCCCACATGCCCTTGCCGATCTGGGCGCGGCCGCGCAGGCCGGTCTGCAGGCCGATCAGCACGTTGCGGCGCTCGTAGGCGGCGATCCAGGCGCTGTTCTTGATGTCGCCCTTGCGCATCATCGGGCCGGCCAGCATGGCGGTGTGCATCTCGTCGCCGGTGCGGTCCAGGAAGCCGGTGTTGATGAAGGCCACGCGGCTCTTGGCGGCCACGATACAGGCCTTCAAGTTGACCGAGGTGCGGCGCTCTTCGTCCATGATGCCCAGCTTCACGGTGCTGTCGGGCAGGCCCAGCAGCTGCTCCACGCGGGTGAACAGTTCGGCGGCGAAGGCCACTTCGGCCGGGCCGTGCATCTTGGGCTTGACGATGTAGACCGAGCCGGTGCGCGAGTTGCGGATGGGCTGGCCGTTGATCTGGCCGCGGCCCTGCAGGTCGTGCAGGGCGATGGTGGTGGTCACCACGGCGTCCATGATGCCCTCGGGGATCTCCTTGCCCTCGGCGCCCCACAGGATGGCCGGGTTGGTCATCAAGTGGCCCACGTTGCGCACGAACATCAGCGAGCGGCCGTGCAGCTTCACTTCGCCGCCGGAGGCAGAGGTGTAGACGCGGTCGGGGTTCAGCGCGCGCGTGAAGGTCTTGCCGCCCTTGCTCACGGATTCGGTCAGCGTGCCTTGCTGGATGCCGAGCCAGTTGCTGTAGCCCAGCACCTTGTCTTCGGCGTCCACGGCGGCGACGGAGTCTTCCAGGTCCAGGATGGTGGACACGGCGGATTCGAGCACCAGGTCGGCCACACCGGCGGCATCGGTCTGGCCGATGGGGGTGTTGCGGTTGATCTGGATGTCGATGTGCATGCCGTTGTTGACCAGCAGCACGCTGCTGGGGTTGGCGGCGTCACCCTGGTAGCCCAGGAACTGGGCGGGGTTCTTCAGGCCGGTGGTCTTGCCGCCAGCCAGGGCGACGACCAGCTTGCCGCCGACCACGGTGTAGCCGGTGGAATCCTTGTGCGAGCCGGCCTCCAGCGGGGTGGCCTGGTCCAGGAAGTTGCGCGCCCAGGCGATGACCTTGTTGCCGCGCACTTCGTTGTAGCCAGGGCCCTTGGCGGCGCCGTCGGCCTCGCTGATGGCGTCGGTGCCATACAGGGCGTCGTACAGGCTGCCCCAGCGGGCGTTGGCGGCGTTCAGGGCGTAGCGGGCGTTCAGGATCGGCACCACCAGTTGCGGGCCGGCCTGCGTCGCCAGCTCGGCATCGACGTTGGTGGTCGTGGCCTTCACGTCACCAGGCACGGGCACCAGGTAGCCGATCTTTTCCAGGTGGGCCTTGTAGGCGCCGAAGTCCTTGATCGGGCCCGGGTTGGCGGCGTGCCAGGTGTCCATCTCGGTCTGGATGCGGTCGCGCTCGGCCAGCAGGGCGGCGTTCTTGGGGGCCAGGTCGCTCACGATCTGGTCGAAGCCCGCCCAGAACTTGGCGCTGTCGACGCCGGTGCCCGGCAGCACCTTGTCTTCGATGAAACGGTAGAGCTCGGTGGCCACTTGCAGGCCATGGACGGTGGTGCGTGCGGTCATGGGTAACCTCGTCGAATAGGGAAGATCGAAAAAAGGGGAGTTTGAGGGAAACCGAGGGCGCTGTGGCGGCCGTGGCCGAGCCTCCTCTTTTCCATGTCGCCAGTTTATTCGATACTTGCCTGAACATTACCGGGGTTAAAAGTCATGGGATTCATGACTTTTACGCAAAGATCGGGCAGCATCCGAGCCCATGGACCGACTCAAGCAGATCGAATCCTTCGTGGCCGTGGCCACCAAGGGCAGCCTGACCGCCGCGGCCACCGCCGAGGGCGTGGCGCCTGCCGTGATCGGCCGCCGCATCGACGCGCTCGAAGAACGCCTGGGCGTGAAGCTGTTGGTGCGCACCACGCGCCGCATCAGCCTCACGCACGAGGGCGCCGCCTTTCTGGAGGATGCCCATCGCCTGCTGGCCGACCTGGCCAGCGCCGAGGCCAGCGTCAGCGCCGGGGGCGTCAAGGCCAGCGGCCACCTGCGCATCACCGCGCCGGCCGGCTTCGGGCGCCGGCACGTGGCGCCGCTGGTGCCGCGCTTCGTGGCCCAGCACCCCGAGGTGTCCATCTCGCTGAACCTGGCGGACCGGCTGGTGGACCTGGTCAACGAAGGCTTCGACTGCGCCGTGCGCGTGGGCGACCTGCCCGACTCCAGCCTGGTCAGCGTGCGCCTGGCCGACAACCGCCGCCTGTGCGTGGCCAGCCCCGATTACCTGGCGCGCCACGGCCGTCCCATGGTGCCGGCCGACATCGCCCGCCACGATTGCCTCACGCTCAGCTCAGAGGCCAGCCAGACGCGCGGCTGGGCCTTCACGCTCGATGGCCAGCCCGGCTACGTGCGCCCCGCCACCAAGCTCGACTGCTCCGATGGCCAGGTGCTGCACGCCTGGTGCCTGGAGGGGCTGGGCCTGGCCTGGCGCTCGTGGTGGGAGGTCGAATCCGATGTGCGCGCCGGCCGCCTGGTCAGCGTGCTCGACGACTTCGCCGCGCCGCCCAACGGCATCTACGCCGTCTTCGCGCAGCGCAAGCACCTGCCGGTGCGCCTGCGCCTGTGGATCGATTTCATCAAGGCCACGTATGGCGACACGTCATACTGGGCCCAAGCCCTTCAGGAGTCCCCTTCATGCTGACCGAATCGCTGCTGGCCTACGCGCACTTCGTGGCCATCCTCACGCTCGTCGTCTTCATCACCAGCGAGGCCGCGCTGTGCCGCCCCGAATGGATCAACGCCGCCGTGGTGCGCCGCCTGGCGCGCGTGGACATCATCTACATGGTGGCGGCCATCGCCGTGCTGGCCACGGGCTTCGCGCGCACGTACTGGGGCGTCAAGGGCTTCGGCTGGTACTGGCACCAGCCGCTGCTGCACATCAAGGTGACGCTGTTCGTGATCGTGGGCCTGATCTCGATCGCGCCGACGCGGGCCTTCATCCGCTGGCGCAAGGCACTGGACGCGAACGGCGCGCTGCCGGCCGAGGCCGAGGTGCGCAAGGTGCGCAAGCTGATCATGGTGCAGGCGCACATCGTGATGCTGATCCCGCTGGCGGCCGTGCTGCTGGCGCGCGGGGTGTGGGCGCGCTGATCGTCCCGATCAGGCAAAGCCCGAGAGCAGGTCAGGCCCGCAAGCCTGACCTTGTCGCCCAAATTACTTCGAAGCGGCCGGGGCGGCACCCGCGGCAGCGTCCTTCTCGCACTTCTTGACGAAGCTGTTCTTGGCCGCGCCCTTGAGCTTCTTGTCGGCGGCGGCGGTGGCGCAGGTGTCCTTCGCGGCGGTGGCGGCCGAATCCTTCTCGCATTTCTTGACGAAGCTGGTCTTGGCGGCGCCCGCCAGCTTCTTGTCGGCCGCCTTGGCCTCGCAGGTGGCATCGGCGGCATGGGCCAGGCTGGCGGTCAGGGCCAGGGTCATCGCGGCGATCATCAAGCGCATGTGAACTCTCCGTCAGGTTTGCAAAGGGGTGGCGCGGTCAGTCTAGCGGCCGGGTGTGCTTGGCGCCAGTGCTTGACTCAACGCGCCGCACCCATGGCCCGGATGACAGATCGCCCCTAAGCGTAGGGATGGGGAATTCGGCCCGCCGTCATTAGCCTTCATCTCCCATTCATCCAATGAGTCGGAGTTCGTCATGACGTCCATCTTCAACAAGGGCGGCGTGGCGCGCCGCAGTCTGGCCGCCGTCATCGCCATGGGGGCTGCCGTGGTGGCCCCGGCTCAATCCATCCAATATTCCACGGGTCAGGTCGCCATCGACTTCGATCCGAGCACGTTCTCGTTCACCAGCGACACCGTCTACAGCGGGCCACAGGGCGTGTCGCCCGCCATCAGTCAGGTGGGACAAGGCGTCACGCTGAACTTCGCCGGCACCCTGGCGGCCTATGCGAGCAGCTACCAGTACTACACCCCGGATGCCCGCCTCGCCTCGTTCAACGCCTTCATCAATTTCACGGCGGAGGCGGGCTATGCCATCACGGGCTACACCGTCACCTACACCGGCGGCTACTTCGTCGAATCGCCGGCCAGCGTGGGCTTGAACGGGCAGTCCGGCACCATCCTGCTGAACGGCAATGTGGGCGGCGACAGCTTCAGCCTCAGCAATTACCAGGGCGGGCCTGCCGCGCCGCAGATCACGGGCGAGCTGTCCGCCTGGGCCGACATCACCTACATCCAGGTTCTTGATCACTACGAGAAGGTCTATTCGCACGACGAGCAGGTGCTCGATTACTGCGAACCCGACGATCCGGGCACCTGCTATTACCACCCCGAACCGGTCTACACCGATGAGCCCGTCTACCGTTACGAAAGCGATCTGGGCGAAGGGCAGATCTACCTGAGCACCATCGAGGTCCAGGCGCACGTGGCGGCCGTGCCTGAGCCCCGATCGCTCGCGCTGGGCGTGGCAGGCATGGCGGTGCTCGGCTGCTGGATGCGCCGCCGTGCCACAGGCCAGCCCAGCGCGATGGCTTGAGTCCCGGTGGATGAGCCCCGGCGCGGAGCCTCAGCGAGCCTTCTGGTGATGGCGCGCGGCGCGGCCCGGGCAGGTTCCGGGATCGCTGGCGTAGGCTGATTCACCCAGGGTGCGCAAGCGGTCCAGATAGCACTCGTAGCGATCGGCCCAGCGGTAGGCCCGGTCGTCGGCCAGGATGCCGCGCACATTGCTGGCCTCGGCCTCGGCCACCATCAGCGTGTCGCTGCGGGCCGTGCGCATCAGGCCTTCGACCAGCAGCATGTCCGACATCAAGAAGCCCGCATGCTCCGGCGGCAGGCCGGCGGCGGCGCTCAGGGCCTGTCCTGACTGGCCGGCCCAGGCCTCGATGGCCGCGCCCAGGTCGGTGCGGGCCAGCGTGTCTGCGGTGGGTGTGCGGCGCAGCTGGTGCACGGCGGGGGCCACGCCCCGGCTCACGGGCCGGGTGATGGCGGTCATGTTCACGGGCGTGCCCAGCGCCTGGGGCAGGCCTTGCAGCTGTGCATCGGCCAGGCGGCGCGCGCTGGCCACCTCGGCATCGGACATCGGCTGCAGCGCGCAAGGCACCACGTCCCCGCGTCCCAGCGCCTGGCACAGCAGCCGGTGCCAGGCCTTCTGTCCCAGCGGCACGCCGAACACGGCCTGAGGGCTGGTCACCTGCAGGCTGCCGCCGCCGATGTCCAGCACGTGGCGCCCGCCCAGCTGGCCGCCCAAGGCACGTTGCGCGCCGTCGTAGCCGTAGTGGCCCTCCTGCGCGGGCGATGCCACCAGCAGCGACACGCCGCTGGCCCGCCGGATGTCGCGCAGCGCCCGGATCAGGTCCTCGGGCTCGCGCTGCAGCGACAGCCGCCAGGCCGAGAAGCCCACACCCACCTGCCCATGGCAATCAGGCCAGCGGCCCTGGGTTCGCAGCACCCGCAAGGCCACGGCGGTGTGCGGCACCACCGCGTCGATGCCCGGGCGGCTGTTGACGGCGGCCAGCACGTCCAGGTCCATGCGAGGCTCGAACGTCGATTCGGTGCTGCCCGCGCGGATGCCGGACGAGCCCAGGTCGAAGGCGATGCGGCAATCCGTGCTGCCGTCTGCCGCCCAGCCCGTCGCGGTGGTCCAGGCCACGGCGATGCCGCATGCCCACCGCAGCGTTCTTGGCAGCAGGCGGGTGATCGTCATCGGTTCAACAGCCTCAGGCGCCCAGCACGGCCGCCGCGCCGGCGATCAGGCCCAGCGCGCCGGACACATACACCGTCCACAGCATCCAGCGCTTGCGCGACAGCAGCGTGATGGCCGACAGGCCGATCGCGATCTGCAGCAAGGTGGTCGACAAGGCCCAGCGCTCGTGCACGTGCATGGCGTGTTCGCTCTCGTGGTCGGCCTCGTGGGCCTTTTCCTCGAGCTTCTCGGCGTCGCGCTTGATGTCTTCCTTCTCCTTGGCGTAGCGCTGCACGGCCTGCTTGAAGTTGGCCTGCGCCTCACCCGTGGTCAGCGTCACCGACAGCTCCGCCAGGTTCTGCTTGTTGCTCTTGGCCTGGTAGTAGTTCCACTGGTTCGAGGCCGAGGTCTTCTGGATCGCCGCCTCGTTCTTGAACATCAGCGCCTCGTTCTGCGAGTGCCCGCCCATGTAGCCGAAGATCGCGCCGATGGTCGACAGCACCGCGGTCAGCACCGCCACGCGCGAGGTGAAGTTGTCACCGCCATGCTGGGCCACGTGTTCGATCTCGTGGTCGTGCGGGCCGTGCACGTGGAATCCATGACCTGACATCTTCAGCGCTCCTGTGATTGGTCGTCTCGGGTGTCGCGGATTCTATCGATCCGCCATCCAGCCCGACTGAACCGGAGCTACATGATCCGCCGGGGGTGCGCCAGCGCCTCGTGCGCGGCATGAAGGCGCCGCACCAGCACGCGGATGAAGGCCTCGTCGAACAGGTGCCGGCAGTTGGGGCTGAGCTGGCTCAGCGTTTCCGGCGTGAACGAGATCGTCGTCGCCGGCTCCGACACCATCACGTCGGTGCTGTGCCGGCGCAGCTCGGGGTTGGGCGCCAGGTAGGCCATCTCGCCCACCGAGGTGCCCGCGCCCAGCAGCGCCACGCGCTTGCCGCTGCGGAACACCTCCACGCTGCCCTGCGCGATGATGTGGAAGGTACGCCCTTCCTCGCCGCGCTTGTACAGCGAATGCCCGAACGGGAAGCGCTGCCACTTGGCACGGTGCACCACCTCCCACAGCTCCACGTCGCCGAAGCTGATGAAGAAGTCCAGCGAGCGCAGCAGGTTGAAGCGCTCCGAGTCCAGCACGCCCTGCAGGTGCCCGCGTGGCACCTTGTGGCTCACGATCAGGTCCGACAGCGCCTCGGCGAAGGCGTCCCAGTGCGGGTAGCGGTCGTCCTTGTTCTTGGCCAGCGCCTTCTGGATCACGTCGTCCACGGCCTGGTTCACGCCCGCCCGCAGGCCCGACAGGCCCGCCGGTGTCTGGTTGTAGATCTGGTTCATCAGCACGGCTTGGGAGTTCGCCTCGAAGGGCGGCCGCCCGGCGATCAGGTGGTACAGCACGGCACCCAGCGAGTAGATGTCGGCCCGGCTGTCCAGCACCTCGCCTTCGAGCTGCTCGGGCGACATGTAGGCCAGCGAGCCCACCTGGTGCACCTGCGTGGCATCGGCCTGCAGGTTCAGCACGCTGCCGAAGTCGGTGATCTTCACGTCCGTCACCATGCCCTGGGCGTTGGTGATGGCCAGGATGTTGGCGGGCTTCACGTCCCGGTGGATCAGGCCCTGCTTGTACACATAGCTCAGCGCCATCGCGCACTTGAAGCCGATTTCGACGATCAGCTCCAGTGGCAGCAGGTGGTCCGGCCGGCAAAAGCTCTTGAGCGTGGTGCCCGGCACGTACTCCATCACCACGTAGGGCGCCACCGGGTCGGCCACCGCGTCGAAGATCTGGACCACGTTGGGGTGCTGCAGGCGGCCCACCAGGGCGGCCTCGGCGGCGAAGAAGCGGGCGTAGACGGGGCCGTCCACCGCGTCCATCAGCGCGGCTGAGCGCACGCGCTTCAGGGCCACTTCGCGCTGGAAGAAATCGTCCTGGCACAGGAAGACCTCGCTGGTGGCGCCTTCGCCCAACCGGCGGATCAGCTGGTACTTGCCGATGCGGCTCGCACCCAGTTCGATGTCGATGGCTTCCATGAATGACCGTGAACGGTGTTGGCCCCCATCTTTCCACGCCAGCCTGGGGTTTCATGGCACGAAAAGCCCACCCCGGCACCGGCATTTCGTGACATTCTGCCGATTGGGCGCCCGCCAGGGGCCACCCCGTAAAATGCCCCCATGATTCAAGCCAAGCGTGATCTCCTGAAGGCCCTGGGTGTGGCCTTGCGCCAGGCGGCGCCCGACGCCGATGCGTCCTTCACCCCCGTGTTCGAGGCGCCCAAGCAGGCCGCCCATGGCGACCTGGCCGTCACGGCCGCCATGCAACTGGCCAAGCCCCTCAAGAAGAACCCCCGCGAGCTGGCCACGGCCCTCGTCGCGGCCCTGCAGGCCCAGCCGGCCGTGCAGCAGTGGGTCTCGGCCGTCGAGATCGCCGGCCCCGGTTTCATCAACCTGCGCCTCAAGCCCGAAGCCAAGCAATCCATCGTGGCCGATGTGCTGTCTGAAGGCGAGCGCTTCGGCCGCCAGCCCGCCACCGACCGCAAGGTGCTGGTCGAGTTCGTCTCGGCCAACCCCACCGGCCCGCTGCACGTGGGCCACGGCCGCCAGGGCGCTTTGGGCGATGCCCTGTGCAACCTGTTCGAGACGCAGGGCCAGCAGGTCACCCGCGAGTTCTATTACAACGACGCCGGCGTGCAGATCGCCACGCTGGCCAGCTCCACCCAGGCGCGCCTCAAGGGCCTCAAGCCCGGTGACGCCGACTGGCCCGAATCGGCCTACAACGGCGACTACATCGCCGACATCGCCGCCGATTTCCTGGCCAAGAAGACGGTGAAGGCCGACGACCGCGAGTTCACCGCCAGCGGCGACGTGAACGACCTGGACGGCATCCGCCAGTTCGCCGTGGCCTACCTGCGTCACGAGCAGGATCTGGACCTCAAGGCCTTCGACGTCCGCTTCGACAACTACTACCTCGAATCCAGCCTGTACACCTCGGGCCGCGTCGAGGCCGCGGTGGGCAAGCTCGTCGCCGCAGGCAAGACGTTCGAAGACGGCGGCGCCCTGTGGCTGCGCAGCACCGATTACGGTGACGACAAGGACCGCGTCATGCGCAAGTCCGACGGCGGCTACACCTACTTCGTACCCGATGTGGCGTACCACATCGCCAAGTGGGAGCGCGGCTTCGTCCAGTGCGTGAACATCCAGGGCTCCGACCACCACGGCACCATCGCCCGCGTGCGCGCCGGCCTGCAGGCCGCCGGTGTCGGCATCCCCCAGGGCTGGCCCGACTACGTGCTGCACAAGATGGTCACCGTGATGAAGAACGGCGAGGAGGTCAAGATCTCCAAGCGCGCCGGCAGCTACGTCACCCTGCGCGACCTGATCGAGTGGACCAGCAAGGATGCCGTCCGCTTCTTCCTGATCAGCCGCAAGGCCGACACCGAGTTCACCTTCGATGTCGACCTGGCCCTCAAGCAGAACGACGAGAACCCCGTGTTCTACGTGCAGTACGCGCATGCCCGCATCTGCTCCGTGCGCGCCCAGCACGCCGACAAGGGCGGCGACCTGAACGCACTGGCCGGCGCCAACCTGGCCCTGCTGGCCGCGCCCACCGAACTCACCTTGATGAGCAAGCTGGCCGACTACCCCGACATGCTCACCCAGGCCGCCGTGGGCCTGGCGCCGCACGATGTGGCGTTTTATCTGCGCGACCTGGCTGGGGCCTTCCACAGCTACTACGCGGCGGAACGATTCCTGGTCGATGATGTCGAACTGACCCGCGCGCGCGTCGCGCTGTTGTCGGCCACCGCCCAGGTGCTGCGCAACGGCCTGGCGCTGCTGGGCGTCGGCGCACCGGACAAAATGTGATCCCCAACAAAGGACGCTCCTCTATGAAATCCCAACGCGGAGGTTTCTTCCTCGGCATGATCGTGGGCCTGTTGATCGGCCTGGCGCTGGCGCTGGGCGTGGCCCTGTACGTCACCAAGGTGCCGCTGCCCTTCGTCGACAAGGTGCCCCAGCGCACCGCCGAACAGGACGCCGCCGAGGCCGAGCACAACAAGAACTGGGATCCCAACTCCCCGTTGTACGGCAACAACCCGGCCAAGCCCAAGCCGGTGCCCAAGCCCATTGTGGAAGACGTCGCGACCGATCCGGCCAACGCCGCATCCGCCCCGGCCTCGCCCGCATCGGCCAAGCCCGCGCCCGCGGAGCCCGCCAAACCGGCCAGCGCGCCGGCCTCGGCCGCCTCGTCTGTCCGCAATCCCGCGGCCATCCTGTCGGGCAGCGAGCCGGTGTCCACCAACCCGGCGGCCGATGCGTTGAGCTTCTATGTGCAGGCCGGCGCCTATGGCAGCTCGGCCGAAGCTGAACAGCAGCGCGCCAAGCTGTCGATGCTGGGCCTGGAGGCCCGCATCTCCGAGCGCGAGGTCAACGGCCGCACCATGTACCGAGTCCGCCTGGGGCCCTTCGCCCAAAGGGAACTGGCCGAGGAAGTCCGGGTCAAGCTCTCGGGCAGCGGCATCGACACGGCACTGGTGCGCGTCCAGAAGTGAACAGAAAGGACACCGTCTAGATGAACCGCCGAGAGTTTTCCAAGCAGACCGCCGCGATCGCCGGCATGGGTTTGGCCACGGGCCTCGCCCCTTGGCAGTCGGCCCATGCGCAAGGGCCGGTCGAAGGCACCAACTACGTCAAGCTCTCGCAGCCTGCCCCTGTGTCAG
>MHCFD02800__coassemble_1694_pt1 | contig 11742 bp, 6 predicted proteins | sample MHCFD02800__metabat2_low_PE_007 | metagenome-assembled genome bin MHCFD02800 | reverse complement strand
CGTTGACCTGCGTGGTGGCGCTGCTGCCGCCACCGTTGCTGGTGATGACCGGGGGCAGCAGACCCAGGGCCAGGGTATGCGCCCAACTGTCCTGGGCCTCGCTGCTCAGCGCGGCGCCGTGTTCGATGGCGCCTGACCGGACTTCCAGTACCCAGTCACCCCCCAGGGCTCGCTGGCCCGTGCTGTCGCTGCTGGCGGCCACGTCGGCCCCGGTGAGGGCCGCCAGGTCGCTCACCAAGGCCTGGCCATTGGCGGAGGCGGCCACGTCGCAACCGTAGATCAACAGGTCGCCGTCGGTGGCGAACGCGCTTCCCCAATGGGCGACCTCGCTGGCCCGTTGCAGCAGGGTCTGTGCATCGAGCACCGTCTGGCCCAGCTGGATCTGGCCGTCGCCGCCGTGGCTGATCAGGTGGACGGCGGCCACATCCTGCCGGGCGGCCAGGGTGTTGCTGATGCGGGCCAGACCGTCTTCGTCGGTTCGGATGACGATGACCTCGATGTCGCGCCCCGCAGCGGCCTGGGCGGCGAAATCCTGTTGGAGGGACGCCAGTTCCGGAACGGATGCATCGATGAAGACGACCTCGTGCGTCGCTGCGCTGAGCTGCTGGTTCGCGCTTTGCGTTGCCACGCTCGCGCCATCGGCCGCGATGGCCAGCGCCGCCAGGTCGGCCGAATACAGGAGCTTGGGCTCCAGCGGTTCGACGACGGGGCGGTGGTGGGCGCGCATGAGGACGTCGGCGCGGTGCGGTGTTCAGTGGTGGGGGGACAGCGTGAGGCTGTAGGCCAGCGGTGCCTGGGCCAGCACCACCGCGCCTGACGGCGAGGCGATGGCGGCGGGTTGGGCGGCCTTGTGGCGGGGACGCGCGTGCTGGCTCAGGTTCAGGGAGGGACGCAGGCGCAACCCGTCGGCCGGGCCATGGCGGTCCGGGTGCCAGCTCACGGCCTGTACTGTCGCGCGGGCCGTAGGTGATCCTTGCGATGGCACCGGGCGCGAGATGGCCGGCTGGACGCCAGTCGCTGGCCCTGGCGTGGGTGTTGGTGTCGCCTTGGCCTGGCGGCTATTCCAGTCGGCCTTGCACCGCAGTCCGCCGGGCAGGCGGTTGCCCGGGTTGGGCAACGACAGGCGCACACGGAAAGTGTTGCTGGCCGCATCCACCACCTTGTCCACGTACTGCACGGTGGCGCGTACCGCGTCCAGGCCCGGCAGTTCGGGGCGGATGCTCATGGAGTCGCCCACGGCCACCTGGCCATACTGGGTGATCGGCACCATCAGCGAGACACGCAGCGGGTCAATGGAGGCCACGCGCACCACCGGGCGGTCTTCCACGCGCTCGCCGACATTGTTGTAGCGCTCCACGATCACGCCCCGGATGGGGCTGCGCAAGGTGCGAAGGCCCAGTTGAGCCTGTGCCACAGCCTGCTCCTGCCCGTAGATGCGTTGCTGATTCTGGGCCATCTTGAGCTTCTGCGAGGCCACTTCGGCCTCGGCCACGGCTTGCTCGACCGCCTGCGCCGAGACGAAATCCTGGGCGAGCAGCTGCCGTGCGCGGTCCACCTTTTGCCGGGCCAGCACCACATTGGCCTGGGCGGCCTTGACTTCTGCATCGACCTGGGAGCGCAGGGCCGCCACGCCGGCATTGGCGCGTTCCACATCGGCGCGCAGCACGACCAGCGGCTGGCCCGCGTCCACCGTGTCGCCGAGGGCTACGGGCAGGCGCTCGATCACACCAGTCACGGGCGAGCCGACATCGGCCACCTGTTCCGGCTCGATCAGGCAGCCCGAAGGCTTGGCGGCCTGGGGGGCGGCCACCGCGGAGGCCATCATCCAGACGACCCCCAGCATCCCCCAACCAACCCTCACCGTCGTGCTTGTTGCGAACGTACTTCCCATTGCTGGTCCTGCTTCAGAAGGTGCCGGCGCATGGCCGACTGACGCTGCTCCTCGATCCACTGCTGCAGCCGCACGGTGATTCGCCGCCCCCATGACGCCGTTCGAACAACGGATTCCGTGACGGATGAACTGCACCGCGTCAGCATAGGGTCACTGATGGGGGGGGAGTCCGCCGAATTGCCGGAACAAATCCACGTTTCTGTGCTTCCTGGCTGCCCTTGGCGGCCGGCGCGGCCCAGCAACTGCCGGTCCATGCGGCGCGATTCGTTGCGCTGGCAGTGGATGACGTGCAGGCCGCCGGCCGCCAGCGCGGCCTCGTCGAGTGCGATATCGGTGCCTCGGCCGGCCATGCGCGTGGCCACCGTGACCTGGCCGGCACGCCCTGCCTGGCCGATGATGTCGGCCTCCTGCCGGTCGTGGCGGGCGTTGAGGACGGCATGGGGCACGCCTTGCCGGGTCAGATGCCATGACAGCCGTTCCGAATCCGTCACCGTGTCGGTGCCGATCAGCACCGGCTGCCCCTGCGCGCGCAGCCGGGCGGCGGCGGCGGCGGCGGCCTGCCAGCGTGCCTCGGCCGAACAGAAGTGGCGCACGGGCCGATCCTGGCGGCGCGACGGCTGACGCAATGGCATGCGGTGCACCGTCAATCCGTAGACTTCGCGCAGCTCGCCTCGGGCCTCTGCCAGGGTGCCGCTCAAGCCGGCCAGATGCCAGTAGCGCTGGAAGAAGCGCTGGTAGGTGATCTGGGCCAGCGTGTCGGTGGGTGCGCTGGGTGGGCAGCCTTCCTTGAGTTCGACCAGGGCCTGCAGCCCCTGCGTCCACGCGCGCCCCACGGCCACGCGGCCCGTGAGCTGGTCCAGCAGTTCGATGCGTTGTTCACGCACGAGGTAGTGCCGTTCGCGCACCAAGGCGTGCCGGGCCGTGAGCGCCAGCCGCAAGAGCTCATGGCGCGTTCCGGGCCGGCGCCACGGGCCGCCCAGCGGCTGTGCCAGCCGGGCGGCTTCGGCCTGTCCTTCGTCGGTCAGTTGCAGGTCGAGCTGGCCGCCATCGTGATGGAAGTGCGTGTTCGCCGCCAGGCCTTTCGAGAGCTGATAGGCCTGCCACCACAACGCGCGCCTGGCCGCTTGTTGCGCAGGCTTTTCCGGCAGGCTGCCCGAGATCACCAACGGCACCACTGCTTCGTCCAGCAGGATGCTGTCGGCTTCATCGAGCAGGGCCATGCACAGGCCGCGCAGCACGGGTGTTTCATGGCCGCTGCCGGGCAGTGCCAAGCCGTCGCGCAGGTGGTCGAAGGCCAGTTCGCGGGCGGCCGTGAAGACGATGTCCCGGCCGTAGACCTCGCGCCTGGTGGCGGGGGCCATGCCGGGGGCCACATGCCCCACGCGCAAATTCAGGCGTTCGCACAGCGGTTTGAGGGCCTGTGCGTCGCGCTCTGCCAGGTAGTCGTTGGCTGTGATCACGTGCACGGGGACCCCGGCCAGTGCCGCGACGCATGCCGCGGCGGCCATGGCCAGCGTCTTGCCTTCCCCAGTGGACATTTCCACGAGTTGCTGGTTGAGCAATTGGCCGGCTGCCAGCAGCTGCAAGGGGTGCAGTTGCCGGCCTGCGCTCAAGCCCAAAGCGACCTGCACGCAGGCCATGGCCTGCGCGGTGGCCCGGGCTTCGAAACCATGTCTGCGCAAGGCCATGCGGGCTTCGGCGAGGGTATGCATCCAATGGGCGCAGCCCTGCGGGGTGCCGCAGGCCACCTGAGGCGCCAACGCCTGCGCCAGGGCGTCCACCTCACACTGCCAGGCGATGTGGCGACGGGTGTTCAGGCCTGGCACGGCTCGATGCCACCACGCGGTCGGCCACAGTGGTGCCGTGCGTGGGGCGGCAGCGCTCTCCGGTCTGAGGGGATAGGCGCCCCAACGGGGGCCGGGGCGCGGCAAGGCGGCCATGTACTGTCACCTCGCCGGATTGAAGCGTTCGCCCACGCGGCGGCGCAGCCAACGCCAGGCTTGGGCCACAGGCGATGCCCAACCCTGGTCAAAACGCACCCAGGCGCGGGCGCCCAGCGGCAGGGACGGGGCAGCCGCCGTGTCCAGTCGCACATCCAGCAGCACGACGGGGCGCAGCGTGCGCAGGTGAGCCTTGTCGGCGGGGTCGGTGGCCACGTCTCCACCCATGTCACGGCTCAAGGCGGCGCTGGGCAGCTGCATGTCCGCGCCACCGCCATCGCGCAGCAGGGTGGCCTGCATGGGCACGGCGTCACGATCAGCAGGCTGAACCGTCACACCCCGTGCAGACAAACGCAGATCCTGCATGTCCTGCTCGTTCAGGGCAACCCGCAGCAAAGGCCGCTCGCCCGGCGGCATGACGTGGCCCAGCAGCTCGCCCCGTTTCAGATAGCGCCCCGGCAGATCCTGGGCCTGGGGCAGTACCAGCAGGCCATCCCGATGGGCGCGAACTTCCAGCTGCGCCATCTGGCCATCCAGGTAGGCCAGACGTTCGTTGAGCCGCTGCACCTCATCGCCCGCCTGGCCCGCCTTGCTGCTGTCCGCCCCCATCTGACTGAACTGGCTTTGCTCGGCCTGGGCCAGCCTGGCCTGGGTTTGATCGCGGTCGGCGCGCAGGCTCGGGTTGTCCAGCGTGATCAGCAAGGTGCCGGCCCGGACGTGGCCGCCCGGGGGCTGATGGACCTGCAGCACGAAGCCATCGACGTCCGGCCGCACCAGCGCCTGATCGGGTGCCCACACGATGCCCTGTGCCACGCGGGCATCGGGCCAGGGCACGCACAGCGCCAGCAGGGGCAAGCCCAACACGGCGCCCCTCGTGTACAAAGCCTTGGACGTGGTGCCACCCACGCCGCCTTGCGACAGCAGGCCTTGCCACACCACCCGGGCCCCATTCACGGCCGGTTTGCCCACCAGTTGCCATGCGGCGATGGTGCCGGCCAGCAGCCCCAATGGTGTGGAGATCCCGCCGATGAACCAGGTCATGCCGCACCACAACACCAATTGGCAAGCCCAGGCCAGCGGGGCATAGGCCAGCAGCCAGGGGCGTTCGCCCGGGCTGGGCACTGGCGCGCCGGCCATGTGGCCGGCTGTGGTCGAACGGCCGTTGAGCCAACGGGACACGCCATGCTGCCACCATTGCCGGCTGCGCTGGGCCAGATTGGGCAAGGCCATCACGTCGGTCAGCAGGTGGTAGCCATCCAGGCGCTGCAGCGGGTTGGCATTGAACAGCACGGTCGACACACCGGCAATGAACCACACCACGAAACCGAGGTCCTGCGCCAGCCCCGGTGCGCTGGCATGCCACACCCACAACCCCAGGCTGGCCAGCGCCAGCTCGGCCATGATGCCGGCCGCGCTGACCATGGCCCGCTGCCATGCGCGCTGGAAGCCATGGGCGGCGGAAGCGTCCACATAAGGAACCGGCATCAGCAGCATCAAGGTGAGTCCCGCCTCGTGTACTTCTCCACCCCAGCGGCGTACCGCCAGCCCATGCGCCAGCTCGTGCACCGCCTTGATCAAGGGGTAGGCCAAAGCGGCCAGCAGCAGGTAGCGCGGTGTTCCGAGCCACGTGTGGGCGTGCGATAGCAGCGCTGGCAGGTGCAGGATCAGGCCTGCTAGCAGGAACGCGCACAGCAGTGCCCACACCATAGCGCCCCAGGGCGAGAACAGTGCCCTGCCCAGTGGTTCGAGCCTGTCCAGCAAGCGCGTCGGATCCAGCAATGGCAGACGCCACGCCAGCAGGCTGTTGGCCGGCTTGGGTGCGGCATCGTCGGGAATGTCGGCATCATGGACAGGCCAGGCATGCGCATCGCCTTGCAAGGCAGGGCCGGTGGCCAAGTGCGGATCGAAAGCGAGCAGGCCGTGCTGCTGCAAGGTCGTCACCACGCTGATGATGTCGTCCTGGGTGGGCGTGTAGGCGCCTTCGCCGGAGGGGGCACGCCCCGACAGCATGGCCCACAGCGTCTGCAGGCTGCGGCGTCCGTCCAATCGACCGGCGACTTCGTAGGCGGCAGGATTGAGCCTGCATCCCGGACCGCTTCCAGGCAGGCGCAGCACGTGCCAGCGTTCGCCGCGCTGCCACAGACGGTGGATGGCCACGCCGTCGCACAACCGCGGGCGCCAGTCGGCCACGCGATGCCATTGCGGGCTGGACAGCGGATCGAAGGCTTCGCTGACCATCACCAGGCCCACCACAAAAAGCGCAAGCGATTCACCAGCGGCCGAGCCCAGGACCACAGCAGAGGCCTCCAGCCCACCATCACCTTGGCCTGGCCTGTCAGCCCGGGCCGGATGTCCGCGGGCAGCGGCTGGTTGAAGTCGGCCTGCACCTCGAAGACATTGCGGCCGTCACGCGCCACACCCAGCGCGGTGATGCGGACGACCTTCAGATCCAGCGTGTCCCAGGGCAGGGCGGACAGCGCGATGCTGCCCGTCTGGCCCGCCTGCAGGCGAGCGATGTCGCCTTCGTCGATGTCGATCACCACGCGAAAGCGCCGCGTGCTGGCCACGGTCATCAGGGTGTCGCCTTGCTTGACCGGGGCACCGATGGACTGGCTCAGATCGCCCTGGATCACGATGCCGTCGAACGGTGCTTTGAGCTGCGATCGTTTGAGCTGCTCGTCGATCAGGGCCAACTGGGCCTGGGCCTCCTCCAGCCGCGAGAGGCTGAGGGCGGCTTCGGCGCGGTCGGCGCGGGTCATCGCGGCGGCATAGCTGTTGTCCTGTTGGGCGACCTGGCTGGCCCAGCGGTCGCGCTCCAGCTTGAGATCCTGTTCTGCCAGGTCGGCCAGCACCTGGCCGGCCTTCACCCGGTCGCCTGGATGGACGTGGGTGGCCTTGATGAACCCGTCTGTGGGCGCGGACAGCACGCGCTGCTGCGCGCCTTCTATGCGGGCCTGGCCGCCGATGCGGTCGGGCAGAGGCACGATGGCCAGGGCAAGCAGCGCCAATCCCCCGGCTGCCCAAAGGTGCCGTTGCAGGCGAGGGGTGTCCTGACGCCAGCGTTGCCGGCGCTGGCGCCATGCCTGCCGTGCATGCCAGTGCCAGGGGCGTTCGGCGCGGCGCTGGGCCGCCAGCAATGGGGCGACGCCTGCGAGCCAGCCGCTGATGACTGGGATGCCGGGGTCGCAGGGGCCTGTGTCTGCCTGCTGCCAGAACAGCAGCACGGCGCCCATCGGATCGGCCCCCCCGGGCAGTGGCACGGTCAACACGGACTGGTTGCTGGCCTGCGCCAAGGCCTGCTGCGCGCGGTTGAGCCACTCGCCAGCATCGCCGCCTGCATCCGAGCCCACGGCGATGCCCTGGTCGATGGCCTCTTCGGCGGCGTCCCTGAGCAGGGCATCGGGCGCGGACCCATTCTGATGGCCTGAAGGCTGTTGCCCACCGGCGCCAGGGCCATGGGCCTCGAGAGCTTGTCCCGCGTGGCCATCCTCGTACCAGAGCAGCACGGCGCGTGTGGCGCCTGTGCGGCTCAGCAGGCCATGCAGCAGCGTCAACAGGCTCCGCTGGAGACTGGGTTGGGCGGCCATGGCGGCCAGCAGTTCAGCGAAGTTGCCGCCGGGAGAAACAACAACCTCGTCTGCTGCCTGCCGTGCCAAGGTAGGGGGTGTCGCGGGCGGCAAGGTGCGATCCGGGCAGCGCAAGATGCGACATCTTCACGCGACTGGGACCTTGGTGATCCGTGGAAATGCGTGGGGCCGACCGGCGTCATCGGATTTCATGGCTGGTTCAGGCTGATCGGCCACCATTGGCGATCCCCACGTCTCGTGACGCTTCATGTTGTTTCCTCGCCTGATGAGCCGTTCCCGCCGCCTTGCTCACGCGGCCGTCCAGAAGGCAAGGCCTGGCCGTCTGCGCAGCATGGGCCTGTGGCTGGCCGCCTTCGTGTCTTTCAATCTGGCCGTGCGCCTGGGGTTGGCGGCCTTCAATGGCGACGCCACGGCCTGGTCGCCGGTGCACTTGCTGCCCACGGTGCTCATCGGTGCGGCGTTCGACCTCGGCGTCGGTCTTTGCGCGCTGGCCCCGCTGGCCGTGTTGGCCGTGCTGTGGCCCAAGCGCGCCTCACGTTCGCTGGGCTGGCTGCTGACCGTGCTGCTGTGGCCGCTGTGCATGGTGATGGTGTGCGTGGGGGCCAGCGAATTCACCTTCTGGAACGAGTTCGCCTCGCGCTTCAATTTCATCGCCGTCGACTACCTGATCTACACCAACGAGGTGCTGGGCAATCTGCGCGAGTCCTACAACCTGCCCTTGATGTTTGCGCTGGCCGCCTTGCTGGCCACCGGCATGTGGTGGTGGCTGTCGGGTCGCACCCGCAGCCAGTTGCGCTCGGAGGCCGGCCAGGGCACATCCCGTCCCTGGTTTGCCCTGTGCGCGTGGCTGCTGGCGGCCTCCGCCGTGATGGCCGGGCTGGACAGTCGCTTCAAGGAGTTCTCCGACAACGCCCAGATCAACGAACTGGCCGGCAATGGCTACTATGACTTCTGGCATGCCTTCCGCACCAATGAGATCGACTACGACCGCTTCTACAAGACCTTGCCGCACAACGAGGCCCTGGCCGAGCTGGAAGAAGAGGTGCTGGTGGGTTCGCGCATGCCCGTGACCATCTCGCAGCGCCCCTATGACCGCGAGATCAAGGCCGAGGGCCCGCCACGCCACTACAACGTCGTGCTGATCAGCGTCGAAAGCCTGAGCGCCGAATTCCTGGGTGCCTTCGGCAACCGCCAGGGCCTCACGCCCAACCTGGATCGCCTGGCCAAGCAAGGCATGCTGTTTACCCACCTGTACGCCACGGGCACACGCACGGTGCGCGGGCTGGAGGCGCTGACCCTGTCCGTGCCGCCCACGCCGGGCCACTCCATCGTCAAGCGCCCGGACAACGGCCAGCTCTTCACGCTGGGCGAGGTCTTTCGCGAGCAGGGCTACGAGCCCCTGTACCTCTACGGCGGCTACGGCTACTTCGACAACATGAACGCCTTCTTCGGCGGCAACGGCTACACGGTGGTCGACCGCACGGCGCTGGCGCCCAAGGACATCCATTTCGAGAACATCTGGGGCGTGGCCGACGAGGATCTCTTCACCCTGGCCCTGGGCCAGCTCGACCAGCGCCAGGCCAAGGGCAAGCCCTTCTTCGCCCACATCATGACCACGTCGAACCATCGGCCCTTCACCTACCCGGACGGCCGCATCGACATCCCCTCGCACACCGGCCGCGAAGGCGGCGTGAAATACACCGACTACGCCATCGGCGATTTCATCGAGCGTGCGCGCCGCCACGCCTGGTTCGACAACACCGTGTTCGTGATCGTGGCCGACCACACGCACAAGGGCCGCGGCAAGCAGGATTTGCCGATCGAGAACTACCACATCCCCATGATCGTCTACGCGCCCGGGTTCGTGCAGCCCTCGGTGGTGGACACCATCAGTTCGCAGATCGACGTAGGCCCGACGGTGCTGGGCATGCTCAACGTGAGCTACCGCTCACGCTTCTTCGGGCACGACATCCTTAGCGCCGAAGGCCGCCAGCACCAGCGCGCGCTGCTGGCCAACTACCAGACGGTGGGTTATTACGAAGAGGGTCGCGTGGTGGAGCTCAAGCCCAACGCGCGTTACCGCGTGGTGGATGCAGGCTCGGGCAAGGAAATGCCGATGGATGCGCTGAGCGTGGACTTGCTGGGCGATGCGATCAGCTACTACCAACTGGCGAGCGAGGCCTACCGGCACGGTGACTTGAAGCTGTCGGTGGCTTCGACGACGCCGACGGTGCACTGACCCCTGCCCGCAAAGACTCAGGGCAGCCAGAGTTCGAAGCACACGCCGCCTTCCGGGCGGTTCTCCATGCTGACCCGGCCGACGCGTTCACCGCTGCGGTGGGCCTTGGCCACGGCCTGGCACAGCATGGTGCCCAGGCCCGTCGAATGATCGTTGGGGTCGACCGCGCCCAGCCCGGGACCGTCGTCCTCGACCACCAGCACCAGGTAGTCATCCTGGCTGCGTGCGCGCAAGGTCACGTCCTTGCGCGCGAAGCGGCTGGCATTGTGCAGCGCGGCCTCCATCGCCATGGATACCAGGCGGCGGTCCAAATACCAGAAGGGCGGGGGCGTCACGTCCTGCAGCAGGCGCACACGCGGATTGGTGGGCAGCGTCATGGCCTTGATCTGCGCCATGCGGGTGAGCGACTGCAGCAGCTCGATGGGCGACTCGTCTTCGCTGTGGGCGGCCAGGCCATCCGATGAGCCGTACACGGCCAGGAACTGCACGAACTGCCGGCGCAGTTCGGTGCAGTGGATGTAGGCCGTGTGGGCCAGCACCGGGTCGGGCTGGTCGATCAAGGCTTCCAGCTCGCCTTCCAGCGAGCCCAGCGCATTCTTCAGATCGTGGGCGATCAGAGTGAGGGTGGTGGACTCCATCCGGTGGTCCTCGATCGTCTTCAATGGGCCGTGGACGCCGCTTCCAGCGCCGCCAGCGTCTCTCGGAAGTAACGGCGCATCATGGTCACGCGGTCATGGCCGGGCATCAGCGTTTCAAGGCGCGTCAGGTACTGGCGCACCCGCTCGACCATGTCCGCCTTGAACTCCTTCTTCAGCCGCAGGGCCATGCAGTTGATCTGCGCGGCCTGGAGCAAGGCGGCGGTGTTCTCGGGGTAGTCGCGCAGCACGGTCTCGATGGCCTGCACGGCCTCGTCGATCTGGCTGTTGCCCAGCAGCTTGCGGGCGTCCTGCACGCGGGTGGTGAGCACCGCAGCGGCCGCCAGCACGATGGCGTCCATCTTGTCCTCATGGCCGGTGTCGCGCAGGGCGTTGCCGATCATCTGCTTGATCCGCGGGTTCTCGTGGTCCGCGCTGATGGCGGTTTCCATCAACTTGAGGCCTTCGTCCTCGTGCCCGGCCATCAGCTCGGCCTTGGCCAGGGCGATGGTGGCGAAATCGGCCTTGCCCTTGCGCATCGTTTCACGGGCTCGCTTGAGCGCCTTCTCGGATTCATCCGATGCGCCGGCCTTGGCATGCGCCTGGGCCTGCAGGGCCTGGGACACGTTCTCGAAGGTGGGCGTGGTCTTGTAGGCGGCCGCGCTGTCGCCCAGCACCTTCAGGGCCTCGGCGGTGTCGCCGCGGTCCACCAGGGTCTGGGCCAGCAGCAGGGTGTCCTGCGGCTGTGCGATCACGGAGCCCTTGGTGGCCTTGGCCACCTTCTGCAGGTAGTCCTTGGCCGAATCCAGATCGCCGTTGCGGTAGGCGCTCTCGCCGGCCAGGCGGTGTCGGCGGGCCGAGGGCACCACGGCCGCGGCATCGCGCAGCACCCACATCGCGGCCTGGGCATCGCCCTGGGCTTCCAGCGCCTCGGCCATCACATCGTAGGCGGCCACGTTCTTTTCGCCCTCACGCGAGCCCATGATCTGCTGGGCCAGGTGCTTGGCCTCCTCGAACTGGCCGGCGGCCTTGTGGGCGCGCGCCAGGCCCAGTTGCGCCCAGACGAGCTGCGGGCGCTTCTCCAGCGCGTGGCGGTAGACCTCCTTGGCGTCCTGGTGGCGACCCAGCTGCAGCAGGGCCTGGCCCTTGATCTGCAGCACCGCCATGTACCAGCGGTTCTGGGCGGCCAGCACCTTGTCGCACTCGGCCACGGCACCGGCCAGATCTTCGCGGGCCAGCTTCTGATTGATGGCAAGCAGAGCTTCGCGCTTGTCCAGCAGGGCCTTCAGGCGGTCCTCGATGTCGCTGGCCGTGATGGGCTTGAGCAGGTAGGCATCGGGGTGGTGCTCGGTGGCCGAGGCCACGGAGGCGTAGGAGCTCTCGGCCGTCACCATGAAGAACAGGCAGTCGGCGCCCAGGGTGCCGGTGTCGCGCAGGTGCTCGAACAGCT
>MHCFD02800__coassemble_1691_pt1 | contig 11766 bp, 11 predicted proteins | sample MHCFD02800__metabat2_low_PE_007 | metagenome-assembled genome bin MHCFD02800 | reverse complement strand
CTACTTCGCGTCCCGCCTGGGCGCGCCCACGCAGTCCCGCTGGACGCTGATGCGCCACCTGTGGCCCGGCCTGGCCCTGGCCCTGGCCACCAGCGTGCTGAGCTACCTGGTGATGGGCGTGGTGCCTTTTCCGGGCCTGCGGCAGATGGCGGTGTTCTCGGCCGTGGGCCTCACGGCCGCTTTCCTCACGGTGGTCTGCTGGTTCGCGTGGCTGGACACGGGCAAGCTGCCTGGCGGCCGGCTGGAGCACCGCATCGCCGGCAGCCTCCAGCGCTGGCCACGCTGGCGTGTCCGCTGGACCTGGGCGGTGGGCGTGCTCGCGGTGCTGTGGTGCGCCTGGGGCCTGAGCCGCCTGTCCATCAATGACGATGTGCGGCAGTTGCAGTCCTCGCCGCCCGCCCTGATGAAGGCCCAGATCCAGGTCGGCCAGTTGCTCAAGGTGCCGAGCCCGGCGCAGTTCTTCCTGGTGCGGGGAAAAGATGCCGAAGAGGTGCTGCAGCGCGAAGAGGCGCTCAAGCAGGCTTTGACGCCGTGGATCGCCTCGCAGCTGAAGGGTGGTGCGGATGTCGGCCTGGCCGCCGTGTCTGACTGGGTGCCTTCGGCCGCACGTCAGGCCACTGATCGCGCCTTGACGGCCACCGCCGAGCAGGCCGTGCTGGCCCGCGTGGCACACGCGCTTGACGAGCCTCTGGTGCGGCCGGCGTTCTCGCCTCAGCCGCTCACGGTGCCAGCCTGGCTGGCCAGCGATGCCTCCATGGGCGCGCGCGGCCAATGGATCGACCAGCCCGAAGGCGGCGGCAAGGCTAGCGCCGTGCTGATCCGTGGCCTGGCGCATGCCGAGCAACTCGCGGAGCTGCAACGCCTCGCCGGCACCGTGCCCGGCGTGAGCTGGGTGGATCGGGTCGATGCCATCTCGCAGCTGATGGGCCGCTTCCGCCACAACATGGGCTGGCTGCTCGTGGTCGGCCATGTGCTGGTCTGGGCCGCGCTGGCCGTGCGCTTCGGACAAAATGCCTGGCGTGCCTGGCTGCCCACGGCGATCGCTTCGGTGCTGTGCGTGGCCACTTTGGGCGTGCTGCACGAGCCCTTCCAGCTGTTCAGCCTGCTGGCCCTGCTGCTGTTGCTGGGCATGGGCGTCGATTACGGCATCTTCCTGATGGAGCACCAGGGCGACGAGCAAGGCCATGCCTGGCTGGCCGTGGTGCTGGGGGCGTGCAGCACGGCCCTGTCTTTCGGCTTGCTGGGCCTGTCGACCACGCCCGCCTTGCACAGCTTCGGCCTGACCCTGCTGATCGGCCTGACCATCGTCTGTCTGCTGGCCCCTTGCCTGCGGCTTGAAACCACACCTTCTGAGGGATCCTCGTGAGCATCGAAACCACCGACATCGTCATCATCGGCGCGGGCCCCGCAGGGGCGGTGGCCGCGGGCCTGTTGCGCAAGCAGGGTCGCAAGGTCGTGATTCTGGAGCGCGAGCAGTTCCCGCGCTTTTCCATTGGCGAAAGCCTGCTGCCGCAGAGCATGGCGTTCGTCGAAGAGGCCGGCATGCTGCAGGCCGTGGTCGAGGCGGGCTTCCAGTACAAGAACGGCGCGGCCTTCGGCCATGGCGAGCGCTACACCGATTTCGATTTCCGCGAGAAGTTCTCGCCCGGCTGGGGCACCACCTACCAGGTGCAGCGCGCCCGCTACGACAAGGTGCTGGCCGACCAGGCCGAGAAGGCCGGTGCCGACCTGCGTTACCGCCACGAGGTGCTCGAAGCCGATGTGAAGCGTGACAAGCCCGTGCTCACGGTGCGTGGCCCCGACCAGCGGGTCTACCAGATCGAGGCCGGGTTCGTGCTCGACGCCAGCGGCTTCGGCCGTGTGCTGCCGCGCCTGCTGGACCTGGAGTTCCCGTCGAACTTCCCGGTGCGCGGCGCCATCTTCACGCATGTGCGCGACAACATCCCGCCGGGCGGCGAGTTCGATCGCCACAAGATCCGCATCACCGTGCACCCGAAGCACACCGATGTCTGGTTCTGGACCATCCCCTTCTCCGACGGCACCTGCTCGCAGGGTGTCGTGGCGCGCGCCGACTTCCTCGATCAGTACAAGGGCGACGACACCACGCGGCTGAAGGCCATCCTGGCCGAGGACCCGGCCTTGACCCGCCTGCTGGCCAATGCCGAATGGCATGTGCCCGCGCGCCACATCACGGGCTACGCTGCCAACGTCAAGACCCTGGCCGGCCCGGGCTTCGCGCTGCTGGGCAATGCCGGCGAGTTCCTGGACCCGATCTTCTCCAGCGGCGTCACCATCGCGGTGAAGTCGGCTTCGCTGGCCGCCGCCTGCCTGGGCCGCATGTGGGATGGCGAGGTCGTCGACTGGCAGAAGGACTACGCGCAGCCGCTCAAGGCCGGCGTGGACACCTTCCGCGTGTTCGTCGAGTCCTGGTACGCGGGCGGCTTCCAGAAGGTCATCTTCCATGAGCAGGCCACGCCCGAGATCCGCCGCATGATCTCGTCGATCCTGGCGGGGTATGCCTGGGACAAGAACAACCCCTATGTGGCCGAACCGGCCCGACGCCTCAAGGTGCTGGAGCAACTGTGCGACCAATGATGGTGGCTTTCGCGCCCGGCGTAGGCAAGGGCCGGGTGACAACACGCGCGGCGGTGGCCGTGCTGCTGTCGCTGTGCCTGTGCGCCGTGCTGTCGGCCTGCGCGTGGCTGCGGCCCGAGCCGCCACCCCCGGCCTTCCTGCTGCGCCTGCCGCCCGCCGCGCTGGGACGCGAACTCCTGCTGAGCCAGCACATGGAGGTGCGCACCGCCATGGGCGCGCGTGCCTTCGATGTCGCCCTGGAGGCCGATGCGGAGGCCGTGCGCATGGCCGTGATGCAATGGGGCCAGGTCATGGCCCGCATGAGCTGGGACGGCCGCGAACTCACGCAGAACACCGTGCCCGGCTGGCCGCGCCAGGTCAGCGCCGAACGCGTGCTGAGCGATCTGCAGTTGGTCTGGTGGCCGGCTCATGCCGTGCGCGCTGCCTTGCCCGCAGGTTGGACATTGCAGGAGACACCCGATGGCCGCGTGTTGCGCGATGGCGAACGCACCGTGACCACCGTGCGGCGGCTAGACCCTTCGCGCGTCGAACTCACGCAGCATCAACAGGGCTACACCGTGCTGGTGACCAGCCAGGAAGCCGCGCCGGCGCAACCCGACCCCGACCCTGCCAAGCCATGAGCGCCATCCACCTGCAGGCCATGGGCCTGGTCTGTTCCCTGGGCACCGGCGAGGCCGAGGTGCGCCGTGCGCTGTTCGGTGATGCGCCAGCGGGCCTGACCATCACTGATGCGTACTCGCCGGGCCGCCCGCTGCACCTGGGCATGGTCCATGCCGAACTGCCATCGCTGGCGCATGCCGCCCCGCATCTGCGCGTGCGCAACAACGCCCTGGCCGCGTCGGCCCTGGCGCAGATGCGGCCCGCGGTGGACCAGGCCATCGCCCGTTTCGGGCCGGGCCGTGTCGCCATCGTGGTCGGCACCAGCACCTCGGGCCTGCCCGAGGGCGAGGCCGCACGCCGCCAGTGGGAGCAACAGCGCAGCTGGCCGGCCGACTTCAGCTACGCCCAGCAGGAGCTGGGCAACCTGGCCGATTTCCTCGCGGCCGAACTGGGTGTGACGGGTCCGGCCCATGTCATCTCCACGGCCTGCTCGTCGGGCGCCAAGGCCCTGGCCAGTGGCGCGCGCCTGCTCAAGGCGGGCTTGGCCGATGCGGTCGTGGCCGGCGGCAGCGATGCGCTGGGTGCCTTCACGGTGGCGGGCTTCTCGGCGCTGGAATCGGTCTCGGCCGAGCGCTGCAACCCGCTGTCCGCAAACCGCCACGGCATCAACCTGGGCGAAGGCGCCGCGCTCTTCCTGATGGCGCGCGACGAAGGTCCCGTGCGGCTGGCCGGCTGGGGCGAAAGCTCCGATGCCCACCACATCTCCGCGCCCGAGCCCGAAGGCAAGGGCGCCATCGTCGCGATGCGCCAGGCCCTGCAGCGTGCCGGCTTGCAACCCGACCAGGTGGATTACCTCAACCTGCACGGCACCGCCACACCGCAGAACGACGCGATGGAAAGCAAGGCTGTCACCGTCGTGCTGGGTACCGAGGTGCCTGTCAGCTCGACCAAACCACTGACGGGCCACACCCTGGCCGCGGCCGGCGCCATCGAAGCCGCACTGGCGTGGCTCACGCTGGTGGACAACCCGCAAGGCCTGCTGCCGCCGCACTGGTGGGACGGCCAGCTGGACCCTGCCCTGCCGCCGCTGCACATCGTGCGTCCGGGCCAGTCGCTGGGCCGTCCTGTGCGCCACGTGCTGAGCAACTCGTTCGCCTTCGGTGGCAGCAACGCCGCCCTGCTGCTGGGAGCCACTTCATGATCCTGCCCGACATCGACGACCTCGTGCCCCACCGCGGCGACATGAGCTGGCTCGACCGCATCCTTGAGGTGGATGCCGAATCCGTGGTGGCCGAGGCCGTCATCCGTCCCGACACCTTCTGTGTCGACAATGGCCAGGCCCCCGCGTGGGCCGGCATCGAGTACATGGCCCAGGCCGTCGCCGCGTGGGAGGGCAACCGCGCCCGCCTTGAACAGCGCCCGGTGGACCTGGGCTTCCTGGTCGGCACGCGCCGCTACGAAAGCACCGTGCAGGGCTTCGCCATCGGCGCGCGCCTGCGCATCGAAGGCCGCTGCGAATTGATGGGGGACAATGGCCTGGGCATGTTTGCCTGCCGTGTCCTCGTGGATGGAGACTGCGTGGCCAGCGCCAACCTGTCGGTGTTCGCACCGCGCAATGGCCTGACCTTCGTGAAAGGGTTGGAAGGGACACCATGAACGACAACAACAACACCGTGCTCGTCACGGGATCGAGCCGTGGCATCGGCCGCGCCATCGCCCTGCGCCTGGCCCAGGCGGGCTACGACGTGGTCGTGCACTGCCGCCAGCAACGTGAACACGCCGAGGCCGTGGCCGATGCCGTGCGCGCCTTCGGCCGCACAGCCCGCGTGCTGTCCTTCGACGTGGCCGACCGCGCCACCTCAGCCAAGATCCTGCTGGCCGATGTCGAGGCCCACGGCGCCTACTACGGCGTGGTGTGCAATGCCGGCATCGCCCGCGACAACGCCTTCCCCGCGATGAGCGGCGAAGAGTGGGACGACGTCGTCCATACCAACCTCGACGCCTTCTACAACGTGCTCAACCCGCTGGTGATGCCCATGGTGCGCCGCCGCGCGCCAGGCCGCATCGTCACGCTCTCGTCGGTGTCGGCGCTGATGGGCAACCGTGGCCAGACCAACTACAGCGCGGCCAAGGCCGGCGTGATCGGTGCCACCAAGGCCCTGGCCATCGAACTGGCCAAGCGCGACATCACCGTCAACTGCGTGGCCCCCGGCCTGATCGACACCGACATGGTCGATGCCCAGGTGCTGGAAGAAGCACTCAAGATGATCCCGGCCCGCCGCATGGGCCGTCCTGAAGAAGTGGCGGCTGCCGTGGTCTTCCTGATGTCGCCCGATGCGGCCTACATCACACGGCAGGTCATTTCGGTCAACGGAGGGATGGTGGGATGAAACGCGTCGTTGTCACCGGCATCGGAGCCCTCAGCCCGCTGGGGCATGACTGGCCCACGGTGCGAGAGCGCCTGCGCGCCGAGCGCAACGTGGTGCGCTACATGGACGGCTGGGATGTCTACGAAGGCCTCAACACCCGCCTGGGCGCTGTCGTCGAGCCGTTCGAGCTGCCCGCGCACTACAACCGCAAGACCACGCGCAGCATGGGCCGCGTCGCGCTGATGGCCACGCGCGCCAGCGAGATCGCGCTTGAGAACGCCGGCCTGCTGGGGCACGAGCTGGTCAGCAGCGGGCAGATGGGTGTGTCCTACGGTTCGTCGGCCGGCAGCCCTTCGGCCATCGGCGATTTCGGCCTGATGATGACCCGGCGCACCACCGAGGGCATCAACGCCAACTCGTACATCAAGATGATGTCGCACACTGCGGCGGTCAACATCGGCGTGTTCCTCGGGCTCACTGGCCGCATCATCACCACGTCCAGCGCCTGCACGGCGGGCAGCCAGGGCATCGGCTACGCCTACGAGGCCGTGGCCTCGGGCCGCCAGGTGGCCATGCTGGCCGGCGGCTCCGAAGAGCTCGAGGCCATGGACGCTGCCGTGTTCGACACCTTGTTCGCCACCAGCGTCAGCAATCATGCGCCGCAAGGCAGCCCGCGTCCTTTCGATGCGAACCGCGACGGCCTGGTGCTGGGCGAGGGCGCCTGCACCTTCGTGCTCGAAGAGCTGGAGCACGCCCAGGCGCGCGGCGCCCGCATCATTGCCGAGATCATCGGCTTCGGCACCAACAGCGACGGCACCCACGTGACCCAGCCCAGCGCCCGGACCATGGCCCGCGCCATGCGCATGGCCCTGGACGACGCGCAGTTGCAGCCCGAGGCCATCGGCTACATCAATGCCCATGGCACCGCCACCGAGCATGGCGACGTGGCCGAGACGCAGGCCACTTTCGACGTGTTCGGCGGCCATACACCCATCAGTTCGCTCAAGAGCTACATGGGCCACACGCTGGGCGCCTGCGGCGCGCTGGAGGCCTGGATGACGCTGGAGATGATGAAGGAAGGCTGGTTCGCGCCCACCGTCAACCTGCGCGATGTCGATCCGCGTTGCGGCGCCCTGGACTACATCAGGACCGGTGGCCGCGACATCCAGACCGACATCGTCATGAGCAATAATTTTGCGTTCGGCGGAATCAACACCTCGTTGATCTTTCGCCGCTGGGCCGACTGATCGGCCAGGGAACCGTTTCAACCAAGGGAGATGTACATGAAACGTTGGTGGATAGCTGTGTTCGTGGCCATGCTGGCCGTGTCTTCTGCGCAGGCCAAGCGCCAGGCCCCGCTGATCGACCCCCCGCGTGTGGCCGTTCTCAATGCCCAAGGGCAGAGCTTGACCGCCGAGCAGATCAGGTCTGCCATCCTGTCGGGCGCCAAGGCTGTGGGCTGGCTGGTCAACACGGATGCTCCGGGCACCTTGCTGCTGAGCTACAACAAGCAGAACAAGCATTACGTGGTGATCCGTCTGGACTACGACGCCCAGGGCTACCAGGCACGCTATGTCAGCAGCACCAACCTCAACTACGAGACGCCAGCCGAAGGTGGGGCGCTGATCCATCCCAACTACAACCTCTGGATCGACAACCTGCTCAAGCACATCAAGGTGGCCACCGATGTGATCCCGGGTCAAGCCGCCTCTGCGGCAGCCTCCGCTGCCAGTCGCTAAGATGCCTGGGCTGCGGCTTGCCTGCCGTGGCTCCATCAACTTTTCAGGAGAACAATGAATGCGATACCTGCTGCGCGCCCTCACGGCTTCTGCACTGGTCGTGGGTGTCCTGTCCGCCACCCCTGCCTTGGCCCGTGACACCGAACTGCACCTCCCCCTGGCGGATGTGCTGAACATGCCCGAGGCCCAGGGCAAGCTCGACGGTTCCGTTCGCTTCTACCTGGCCGGGCAAAGCACGCCCAAGGTGCTCAAGCGCCTGCAGTCGGACGTGTCCAACCGCAAGACCAATGGCGTGGGCAAGGCCGACGACGTGGCCTGCCGTTGGGCTGCCCTGTCGGCCCTGATCGCTTTCCAGGACAAGGCCAAGCAGCTGGGCGCCAACGCCGTGGTCGACATCGTCAGCTACTACAAGAAGGACGAGTCCAAGAGCGCCACCGACTATGAGTGCCATGCCGGCGCCGTCGTGGTGGGCGTGGCGCTCAAGGGTACGTTCGCGAACGTCGCACCCTGAGCCTTGCGGTCTGGGTTGCCCGTGATGCTCAGGCCGCCAGCGGCTTGACCGCCACCGCATTGACCAGCGTTTCCTCCCGCTTGGCTGGCACAGGCACCCCGATCCATTCCAGGAAGCCGATGTCTGGCCGGCTCCACCACAGGTAAGGCGTGGAGATGCGCTCGTCCGGCAGGTCGAAGCCGGCGGCGCGCACCATCGCGATGTACTCGGGCGCGGTCTTCTGCACGTCCATCGGGTGCGCGAACAGCAGCCTGATCGGCAGCGAATGGATGTAGCGCTTGGTCGATTCGGCGAACAGCAGCACGCCGCCCGGCTTGAGCACGCGCAGGAACTCGGCCATGGCGGCCTCCTGCGCGACGATGTGGTGGAAGGTCTGGTGGCAGAACACCATGTCCACGTGGTTGTCCGGGAAGGGCATCTTCGCGGCATTGCCCTCGACCAGTTCCACCGGTGCAGGGCACAAGCCCGCCTGCTCGCCGGCACGCTCCTGAAGGCCCGGGTCGGCGTCCATGCCGATGATGTGCGCGGGCTTGAAACGCCGGGCGATCTCGCCGAACGAATGGCCGAAGCCGCAGCCCACGTCCAGGATGCGCTGGTAACCCTGCGGCCGCGCGGGCATCAGGCGCTGCAGGTCGGTCAGGGCGCGGCACAGCACATGGGTCTTCCAGGTGGCGGTGCGCAGGAACCAGTTGCCGAACTTCGTTTCTTCTACAAAGCTGTCGATCTTCGAGGCATGTTGCATGCCGGTGCTCCCCTGTTGCTCACCTTGATTGTAAGGTTCCTGAACAGGGCATCACGCCGCGTCACGAGGCCGGTTGGGCGGCCCCCAATGGGGAATCGGACTCAGCGCCGGCGGCTACCGCTGCCGCCCAGGATCGAACCCAGCACGCCGCGGATGATCTCGCGGCCCACGGTGGAGCCGATGGTGCGCGCGGCCGACTTGGCCACCGTCTCCAGCACCGAATCCTTGCGACCGCTGCCGCGCAGCAGGCCGCCGGCCATGTCGCTCAGCCAGCCGCCGCCCAACTGGCCACCCGCGCTGGTGGCCGCGTCGGTTGTGCTGCGGCGGATCGCATCGCGCGCTTCGTCGTCCAGGCCCACGCCCTTGCCGCGGGTGGGCTCGGCGGTGGCTGAGGGCGCCGGCGAGCTGGCGGGCGGCGGCGCGGCACGGCCCTTGAGCTTCTCGTAGGCCGATTCGCGGTCCACGGCGGTGTCGTACACGCCGGCCACCAGCGAGCCCTTGATCAGCGCCTGGCGCTGGGCCGCGTCGATCGGGCCGATCTGGCTGCCCGGCGGCAGCACGAACACGCGCTCGGTCACACCGGGGCGGCCCTTCTCGTCGAGCAGGCTGATCAGGGCCTCGCCCACGGCCAGCTCGGTGATGGCCGTGGCGATGTCCAGGCCCGGCTTGGCGCGCATGGTCTCGGCGGCCGACTTGACGGCCTTCTGGTCGCGCGGGGTGAAGGCGCGCAGCGCATGCTGCACGCGGTTGCCCAGCTGGCCCAGCACGGTGTCGGGCACGTCCAGCGGGTTCTGGGTGACGAAGTACACGCCCACGCCCTTGGAACGCACCAGGCGCACCACCAGCTCGATGCGCTCCACCAGGGCGCTCGGCGCGTCCTTGAACAGCAGGTGCGCCTCGTCGAAGAAGAACACCAGCTTGGGCTTGTCCAGGTCGCCCACCTCGGGCAGCGACTCGAACAATTCGGACAGCATCCACAGCAGGAAGGTGGCGTACAGGCGCGGCGAGTTCATCAGCTTGTCGGCGGCCAGGATGTTGATCACCCCGTTCCCATCCGACGTCTGCATGAAATCGGCGATGTTGAGCATCGGCTCGCCGAAGAACTGGTCGCCGCCTTGCTCCTCGATCTGCAGCAGGCCGCGCTGGATGGCGCCCACGCTGGCGGGGCTGATGTTGCCGTACTCGGTGGTGAACTGGCTGGCGTTGTCGCCCACGTGCTGCAGCATCGCGCGCAGGTCTTTCAGGTCGAGCAGCAGCAGGCCGTTGTCGTCGGCGATCTTGAAGACCAGCTGCAGCACGCCCTCTTGCGTGTCGTTCAGGTTGAGCATGCGGCCCAACAGCAAGGGGCCCATGTCGGACACCGTTGCACGCACCGGGTGGCCCTGGGCGCCGAACACATCCCACAAGGTGGTGGGGCAGGCCAGGGATTCGGGCGTGGCCAAGCCGCGTTCTTCCAGCACCTTGGCCAGCTTGGGGCTGACGCTGCCGGCCTGCGAAATGCCGGTCAGGTCGCCCTTCACGTCGGCCATGAACACCGGCACGCCGATGCGCGAAAAGCTCTCGGCCAGGGTCTGCAGGGTGATGGTCTTGCCCGTGCCGGTGGCCCCGGTGATCAGCCCGTGGCGGTTGGCCAGGGCGGGCAGCAGGTGGCATTCGATGTCGCCTTGACGCGCGACGAGGATGGGGTCTGCCATGGAAGCACTCCGGGGGCGGGTAAAATCACGGAATCACAGTATGGCCCAGCCTGGGCCGTGCCCCAATCCCTTGCGCACCCGCGCCGCGCTCATGTTCGGCGCCGGTGCGCCATGTGTCGTTCAACACCGACAGATCAAACAATCCGGAGCTACACACCATGGCCGGTCATTCCAAATGGGCCAACATCCAGCACCGCAAGGGCCGCCAAGACGAAAAGCGCGGCAAGGTCTGGACCCGTCTGACCCGTGAAATCATCGTGGCGGCGCGCCAGGGCGGCGGCGACATCGCCATGAACCCCCGTCTGCGCCTGGCCATCGAAAAGGCCAAGGGCGCCAACATGCCGGCCGACAACATCAAGCGCAACGTCGACAAGGCCACGGGCAACCTCGACGGTGTCACGTATGAAGAAGTGCGCTACGAGGGCTATGGCATCGGCGGCGCGGCCGTCATCGTCGACTGCATGACGGACAACCGCGTGCGCACGGTGGCCGAGGTGCGCCACGCCTTCAGCAAGCACGGCGGCAACCTGGGCACCGAAGGCTCGGTGGCCTTCCAGTTCAAGCACGTGGGCCAGTTCCTGTTCGCGCCCGGTGTGAGCGAGGACAAGGTCATGGAAGTGGCGCTGGAAGCGGGCGCCGACGACGTGGTTACGCACGAGGACCAGTCCATCGAGGTGCTGAGCAGCCCGACCGAATTCGAGGCCGTGCAGAAGGCGCTCGAAGCCGCCGGCCTCAAACCCGAGGTGGCCGAGGTGACCATGCGCGCCGACACCCCCATCGAACTCACCGGCGAAGACGCCGCCCGCATGCAGAAACTGCTGGACGTGCTGGAAGACCTGGACGACACCCAGGACGTGTTCCACAACGCCGAACTGAACTGATCCTTCGATTGCAGATATGAACATCCTTGTCATCGGCTCAGGCGGCCGCGAGCACGCCCTGGCCTGGAAGCTGGCCCAGTCCCCCAAGGCCCAAAAGGTCTTCGTGGCGCCTGGCAACGGCGGCACGGCGCGCGACCCGCACCTGGAAAACATCGACATCACCGATGTGAAGGCCCTGGCCGATTTCGCCCAGGAACGCAAGATCGCCCTGACCGTGGTCGGCCCGGAGGCGCCCCTGGCCGCCGGCGTGGTGGACGAGTTCCGCGCGCGTGGCCTGCGCATCTTCGGCCCCACGCAGAAGGCCGCGCAGCTCGAAAGCTCCAAGGCCTTCGCCAAGGCCTTCATGAAGCGGCACAACATCCCGACGGCTGCCTACGACACCTTCACCGACAACGCCGCCGCCCATGCCTATGTGGACAAGATCGGCGCGCCCATCGTGATCAAGGCCGACGGCCTGGCCGCGGGCAAGGGCGTGGTCGTGGCCATGTCGCTCGAAGAGGCTCACGAAGCCGTCGACTGGATGTTGCCCATCGATGGTGCTGACAACAAGCTCGGCGTGCAGCACAACGACGGCGTGGCCCGTGTGGTGATCGAAGAGTTCCTGCAGGGCGAGGAGGCCAGCTTCATCGTGCTGG
>MHCFD02800__coassemble_1684_pt1 | contig 11895 bp, 5 predicted proteins | sample MHCFD02800__metabat2_low_PE_007 | metagenome-assembled genome bin MHCFD02800 | reverse complement strand
CGAAGGCTTGGCGGCAGTGTTTTTCTTGGGGCTGGCGGCTGCGCCGGCGGGGGCTTTCTTGGCCATGGGAGCGACTTGCGGTTGACGGAGGAAGGGCGGGGAAACGCCCGAAGGCGCGATGCTATCATCCCCGCACCCACCCGCCCGGCATTAATGCGGGTTTTTTCAATTAAATCAACGACTTAAGTTGGCCTGTCCGGGCCCCAGTCCATTCTTGACCGCATGCGCCTGAACTCGATCAAGCTGTCTGGCTTCAAATCGTTTGCCGAGCCCACGCATTTCCAGCTGCCCGGGCAGCTCGTGGGGGTGGTGGGCCCCAATGGCTGCGGCAAGTCCAACATCATGGACGCCGTGCGGTGGGTGCTGGGCGAATCGAAGGCGTCCGAGTTGCGTGGCGAATCCATGCAGGACGTGATCTTCAATGGCTCGGGCAACCGCAAGCCGGCCAGCCGTTCCAGTGTCGAGCTCGTTTTCAGCAACGAGGATGCGCGCGCCGGAGGGCAATGGAACCAGTTCGCCGAGATCGCCGTCAAGCGCGTGCTGACGCGCGACGGCACCTCCAGCTACTTCATCAACAACCAGCCGGTGCGCCGCCGTGACGTGCAGGACGTGTTCCTGGGCACGGGCCTGGGGCCGCGCGCCTACGCCATCATCGGCCAGGGCACGATCAGCCGGATCATCGAATCCAAGCCGGAAGAGCTGCGCCTTTTCCTGGAAGAAGCCGCGGGCGTCTCGAAGTACAAGGAGCGTCGCCGCGAGACCGAGAACCGCCTGAAGGACACACGCGAGAACCTGACCCGCGTGGACGACATCCTGCGCGAGTTGAACAACAACCTCGACAAGCTCGAACGCCAGGCCGAGGTGGCCACGCAGTACCGCACGCTGCAGGAGCAGGGCACGCTCAAGCTGCACCAGCTGTGGTTCCTCAAGCACCGCGATGCGTCGACGGAAGAAACCCGCATCAAGCAGGCCTTCCTGGAAGCGACCAACGCACTGGAATCGCGCATGGCCGAGTTGCGCCAGGTGGAGGCCGAACTGGAGCACGTGCGCCAGGCGCACTACACGTCCAGCGACGAACTGCATGCAGCACAAGGTGCCCTGGCCGAGGCCAGCCTGGAAGTGAGTCGCCTGGAAGAGCGCATCCGCTACGTGGTCGAAGGCCGCCAGCGGGTGGAGCAGCGCCTGGCTGAGCTGAAGGGCCAGAACGACCAGTGGGCCGAACGACGTGAATCCGCCGAGCACGAGCTGGAAGAACTGGCCGAGAAGATGGCCGCGGCCGAAGAGCAGGCCGAGATCCTGGCTGCCCAGGCCGAAGAGCTGGCCGCCCATGTGCCCGCGCTGGAAGACACCGTGCGCGCGGCCACCCAGCGCGCCAACGAGCAGCGCGGCGTGGCCGGGCAGGTGCAGCAGCAGATCCAGCTGCTGGCCGCCGAATCGCGCAACATCGATGAGCAATCCCGCCAGTTCAACCTGCGCCGAGAGCGCCTGGCGCTGGAAAAGCAGGGCCTGGCCACGCCCGATGAGGCCCGTCTGGCCGACCTGAAGCAGCAACTTGCCACCGGCCAGGAAGAGCAAGCCGTCTTCGAAGCGCAATTGGGCGAGCTGACTGAATCCGTGCCGGCCCTGGATGACGCCCGCAAGGCCCGCCAGCAGGAGGCCAACGAACAGACGGCCCGCCAATCCGAACTCGCCGCCCGCCTGGAAGCCCTGCGCGCCCTGCAAGAGAAAGTGCAGACCGAAGGCAAGCTCAAGCCCTGGCTGGCCAAGCACGGCCTGGACGGCCTGCAAGGCCTGTGGAGCCGCGTGCACATCGAGACGGGCTGGGAAAACGCGCTCGAATCCGCCTTGCGTGAGCGCCTGGCTGCGCTGGAAGTGGGCCGTGTCGACACCGTGCGCGCCTTCGAGAACGACGCGCCGCCCGCCAAGCTGGCCTTCTACAGCCTGCCTCAAGGCGCCATCCAGAACACGCACCAGACGCTGCCGCGCCTGTCGGAACTGCTGCGCCTGAATGACGCCGGCCTCAAGGCCCTGATGAACGACTGGCTGGAAGGCGTCTACACGGCCGCCAGCCTGGACGAAGCCCTGGCCAACCGCGGCAAGCTCACGCATGGCGAGGTCATCATGACCCGCGCCGGCCACACCGTGAGCCAGTTCGCCGTGAGCTTCTACGCGCCCGATTCGGAGCAGGCCGGCATGCTGGCCCGCGCGCAGGAGATCGAGAACCTCGAAAAGCAGGTGCGCGCCCAGGCCCTGATGGCCGAAGACGCCCGCGCCGCGCTGATCCGCGCCGAAGCTGCCTATACCGATGCCTCGCAGCGCCTGGCCGTGCTGCGCCGCGACGCCAGTGATTCGCAACAGCGCACGCACCAGTTGCAGGTCGAAGTGCTGCGCCTGAGCCAGCAGGCCGAGCAGGCCAACACCCGCCGTGACCAGATCGCGGGCGAGCTGGCCGAGGTCGATGCGCAACTGGACGAGCTGCAGGAGCGCCGCGCCACCGGCGAGGCCCGCTTCGAAGAGCTGGACCTGAGCCTGGCCGATGCGCAGGAGAAGCACGCCCAGCTCGAAGAAGGCGTGATCGAGGCCGAGCGCAAGCTGAGCCAGTCGCGCGAACAATCACGCACGCTGGAGCGCCAGGCGCAGGAGGCGCAGTTCAGCGCCCGCTCGCTGGCCGCCCGCCGTGGCGAGCTGCAACGCGGCATCGAGACCGCCCAGCAGCAGATCCAGACCAACGAGGCCTCGGCCGTGCAACTGCACGAAGAGCACGCCCGCCTGAGCGATGCCACCGCGCAGACCGGCCTGGACGATGCCCTGGCCGTGCGCGTGCAGAAGGAAGGCCTGCTGGCCGAGGTCCGCAACCGCTACGAAGAGCTGTCCGTCCAGCTGCGCCGAGCCGACGAGCAGCGCATGGCCTTCGAACGCAGTCTGCAGCCCTTGCGTGACCAGATCACCAAGCTGCAGCTTGAAGAGCAGGCCGCCAGCCTGGGCGGCGCGCAGTTCATGGAGCAGCTCAAGGCCGCCGAGGTCGATTTGGAAGCCCTTGCGGCCCAGATCGAGCAGGACGGCGTCAGGCTCCACGGCCTGCAGGCCGAGATCGACCGCATCCAGCGCGACATCAACGCCCTGGGCGCCGTGAACCTGGCCGCGCTCGATGAACTGACCGCCGCGCGCGAGCGCAAAGGCTTCCTCGATTCGCAGACGGCCGACCTGCAGGACGCCATCCAGACACTGGAAGATGCGATCCACAAGATCGACCTGGAAACGCGCGACCTGCTGATGGGCACCTTCAACACCGTCAACGAGCAATTCGGGCGCATGTTCCCCAGCCTGTTCGGCGGCGGCAGCGCCAAGCTGGTGATGACCGGCGACGAGATCCTGGACGCCGGCGTGCAGGTGATGGCCCACCCGCCTGGCAAGAAGAACAGCACCATCCACCTGCTCTCGGGCGGCGAGAAGGCGCTGACCGCCATCGCGCTCGTGTTCGCCATCTTCCAGCTCAACCCCGCGCCTTTCTGCCTGCTGGACGAGGTCGATGCACCACTGGACGACGCCAACACCGAGCGCTATGCGCGCCTGGTCAAGGCCATGTCGGCCGGCACGCAGTTTCTCTTCATCTCGCACAACAAGATCGCGATGGAGATGGCCGAACAACTGGTGGGCGTGACCATGCAGGAGCAGGGCGTCTCGCGCATCGTGGCCGTGGACATGGAAGCAGCCATCGGCATGGCGCACGCGGCCTGAACCTTCTGCCGCGCGCGGGCACACAACAACAAGACACCAAGAAGTTCACCCACACATGAGCAATTCACTCACCATGGGACTGGCGCTGCTGGGCGGCCTCGTGCTGGCCGGCGTGGTCGCGCATGGCGCCTGGACGGCCCGCAAGAGCGCGGCCCGCGCCCCGCGCCGTGCCGAGCCGCATGACCCGCTGTCCACCCTGGCCGAACTGCCCGATGGCAGCGGCATTCCCGGCCCGGACAGCGAGCCCCTGCCGGCCGCCGTGGCCCAGCCGGCCCTGCGCAAGGGTCAGTTGCGCCTGGACGCCCTGATCGACGCCATCGCCGTGGTCAGCGTGGACCATCCGCTCACGGGCGACCAGGTGCTGGCCCACCTGCCATCCACTCGCCGTGCCGGCAGCAAGCCCTTCATGATCGAAGGCCTGCGCGTGGACTGCGGCGAGTGGGAAGCCCCGCAAAGCGGCGTGACCTACAGCGAGCTCCAGGCCGGCGTGCTGCTGGCCAACCGCCTGGGCGGCCTCAACGAGATCGAGTACTCCGAGTTCGTGCAGAAAGTGCAGGCCTTTGCCGATTCGCTGGGCGCCTCCGTCGAGTTCCCGGACATGCTGGACATCGTGGCCCGCGCCAAGGAGCTGGACACCTTCGCCAGCGAACATGATGCGCAACTGGCCATGCGCCTGCACGCGCGCGGCAGCGCCTGGTCCGTCGGCTACCTGCAGCAGCAGGCCGCTCGCCACGGTTTCGTGCCCGGTGCACTGCCTGGCCGCCTGGTGATGTCGGCGCAGGAAGACGGCGCCCCGCCCGTGCTGACCCTGCATTTCGATGCCCAGGCCGCTTTCGCGGACGATCCGGACCAGGCCAGCCTGCGCGAACTTCAACTGGCTTTCGACGTGCCGCAGACCGCCCCCGAGCTGGAGCCCTTCAAGAGCTGGTGTGCCGCCGGTGAGGCCCTGTCGCTGGCACTGGATGCCGTGATGGCCGATGATCAGGGCCGGGCGTTCTCGCCGGCCTCGTTTGCCGCCATCGAAGGTGAACTGCAGCGGCTTTATGAGGCCCTGGCCCAGCGAGATCTGGCCGCAGGCTCGACGGCCGCGCGGCGCCTGTTCAGCTGATCGCTCTTTTCCTCCAGCCCGTTTCCCCACCGGGCGGCGCCCGGCGCCCTCGGTCCTTCCTCGCGACTGCGCGCATGCAAGATCCCCTGTTCGGCGCCGAGACGCCCGCCATCGACGACGCCACGCCCGCTCAGCAGGTGGCGCAACTGCGCGATGTGCTGCACCACCACGCGCACCAGTACTACGTGCTGGACGCCCCACAGATCCCCGATGCGGAGTACGACCGCCTGTTCAAGCAATTGCAGGCGCTTGAGGAGGCCCATCCTGATCTGCGCACCCCCGACTCGCCCACGCAGCGTGTGCTGGGCCAGGTGCTGGACGGCTTCACCCCCGTGCGCCACGCCGTGCCCATGCTGTCCATTCGCACGGAGACGGACACCGAGGCTTCTGGCGCCGTCAACTTCGATGCCCGGGTGCGCCGTGAACTGGCGCTGACGGAGCTGGACGCGCCCGTTGAGTACGCCGCCGAGCTGAAGTTCGACGGCCTGGCCATCAACCTGCGCTACGAAAACGGTGCCCTGGTGCAGGCGGCCACGCGCGGCGACGGCGAGATCGGCGAGGACGTCACGCAGAACATCCGCAACATCCGCCAGATCCCGCTGCGCCTGAAGGGCGTGAATGCGCCGGTGCTGGAGGTGCGTGGCGAGGTCTACATGCGCCGCGACGATTTCGAGAAGCTCAACGAGCAGCAGCGCGAGCAGGGCGACAAGACCTTCGTGAACCCGCGCAACGCGGCCGCCGGTGCCGTGCGCCAACTGGACCCGGGCATTTCCGCCAAGCGCCCGCTGAGCTTCTTCGCCTATGGCCTGGGCGATGTGCAGGGCTGGGACGTGCCGCCGACGCACAGCGGCCTGCTTGATGCACTGCAATCCTTCGGTCTGCCCGTGTCCGACAAGCGCATCGTGGCACGAGGTGCCGACGGCCTGATCGCCTACCACCAGGCCATCGGCGCCGAGCGTGATCAGTTGCCCTTCGACATCGACGGCGTGGTCTACAAGGTCAACCAGCGCGAGCTGCAGGCCCGCCTGGGCTTCGTCTCGCGCGAGCCGCGCTGGGCCGTGGCGCACAAGTACCCCGCGCAAGAGCAGGCCACCCTGATCGAAGGCATCGACATCCAGGTGGGCCGCACCGGCAAGCTGACGCCCGTGGCGCGCCTCAAGCCTGTGTTCGTGGGCGGCGTCACCGTCACCAACGCCACCCTGCACAACCTGTTCGAGCTGCGCCGCAAGCATGTGCGCGTGGGCGACCAGGTGATCGTGCGCCGCGCGGGCGATGTGATCCCCGAGGTGGTCGGCATCATCGCCGCGGTGCGCCCGCAGTACGTGCCCAACTTCCGCATGCCCACCCAATGCCCGGTGTGCAGCAGCACGGTGGTGCGCGAGCCGGGGGAGATGAACCACCGCTGTTCCGGCGGTTTGTTCTGCGCCGCCCAGCGCAAGCAGGCCATCCTGCACTTCGCGCAGCGCCGCGCCCTGGACATCGAAGGCCTGGGCGAAAAGCTGGTCGACCAACTGGTCGAAGGCCACATCGTGCGCACCCTGCCTGATCTGTACAAACTGGGCGTGGCCAAGCTGGCGCAACTGGAGCGCATGGCCGACAAGAGCGCGCAGAACATCGTCGATGCCCTGGAGAAGAGCAAGCAGACCACCTTGCCGCGCTTCCTGTTCGGCCTGGGCATCCGTCACGTGGGCGAGACCACCGCCAAGGACCTGGCCCGCCACTTCGGCCAACTGGGCCACAAGGACGACGAGACCAAGGCCGGCATCATGAACGCGAGCCTGGACCAGTTGCTGGCAGTGAACGACGTCGGCCCCGTGGTGGCCCAGAGCATCCGCACCTTCTTCGACCAGCCCCACAACGCCGAAGTGGTGGAGCAGCTGCGCGCCGCAGGCGTCACATGGGCGGAACATGAGCCTTCCGCCGCGGCCGATGCCGCGTCCCTTCCTCTCTATGGCAAGACCTTTGTCCTGACCGGCACGCTGCCCACCCTGGGCCGCGAGGACGCCAAAGCCTTGATCGAGGCCGCCGGTGGCAAGGTGGCCGGCTCCGTCTCCAAGAAAACGCACTACGTGATCGCCGGAGCCGAGGCTGGCAGCAAGCTGGAGAAGGCACAGAGCCTGGGCGTGCCCGTGCTGGATGAAGAAGCCCTGCAGGCCTTGCTCCGTGACGGCCCCGCCGCGCCGGACAACGCCGCTGTTGACCAACCAGCCTGATCAATCGTCCCTCATCAACGCCACTTGTCCGCTGAACAGGAGCATCCCCCATGGCCGTCCGAGAGATTCTCAAAATGGGCGATCCCCGCCTGCTGAAAATCGCGGAGCCCGTGACGCAATTTGGCACGCCGGAACTCGATGCCCTGATCACGGATTTGTTCGACACCATGGCTGCAGCCAATGGCGCGGGTTTGGCGGCGCCCCAGATCGGGGTTGATCTGGCCGTGGTGATTTTTGGTTTCGACCGCAACGAACGTTATCCAGACGCTCCGGCCGTCCCGAAGACCGTGCTGATCAATCCCGTGATCACCCCCTTGTCGGCTGACGAGGAAGAAGGCTGGGAGGGCTGTCTTTCCGTGCCCGGCATGCGGGGCGTGGTGCCCCGCTACGCCCGTATCCGCTACACGGGCTTCGACCCTCAGGGCCAGCCCATTGACCGCGAGGCCGAGGGCTTCCACGCCCGCGTGGTGCAGCATGAGTGCGACCACCTCATCGGCAAGCTGTATCCGATGCGGATCCGCGATTTCAGCCGTTTCGGATTCACTTCGGTGCTGTTTCCGGGCCTGGATCCGGCCTCCGACGATTGAGCCGCTGTCTGTGATTGGCATCACGATGGGGATTATTCAGGGCAATTAAACCCTGTTCACCCCCTGATTATTTTTGAACGAAACCATTTTGCACTTCACAATGGCCTTGCTGGTTATTCCGTTTTTCATCTGATTGGCGGAAGATACCGGGCATGCCGCACAGGTTCCTTTCCGGGAACGGCTGGGTGGCCATCACTCAGAACCATACCCGGAGGCCATGTGAACGGAGAGTTTCAGCCCTCGTTGGTTGTCCTGTCCTGGGCAGTGGGCACGCTGGCGGCGGCCGTCTTCTTGCACATCGCTCGGGCCATGCCAGATTTCTCGCCCGCTCAGCGGCGCCGCTGGCGCCTGGGCGGCGGGGTGCTCATGGGCATGGGCATCTGGGCCATGCACTTCATCGGCATGCTGGCCTTCAAGCTGCCGATCGCCATCACTTACCACCTGGGCGTCACGCTGGCCTCTATCCTGCCGGCCGTGGCCGCATCGTGCGTCGTGCTGTGGATGCTGGAAATGCACCAGACCGGCGGGCCGCAGATCAAGGGCTGGCGCCTGGCTGCCGCAGGGGCCGTGCAGGCCGGGGGCATCGGGGCCATGCATTTCAGCGGCATGGCCGCAATGCAGGTGCAGCCGGGCATCAGCTACCACCTCGGGGCCTTGTCGCTGTCGCTGCTGTGTGCCTTCGCGCTGTCCACCGCCGCCCTGGGGGTGGCCACCCGGCCCGTGCGCAGCGCCACGCAATCCACCGTGGCCACGCTGGCCTTGGGCACCGCCATCGCCGCCATGCACTATGTGGCGATGGCCGCGGCGCACTTCGCGCCCAACACGGTCTGCATCACCGGCACGGCCATCATCGACACGCTGCTGCTGGCCCAGGCCGTGGCGGGCGGCACCTTGCTGCTGATCATGATGGCCTTCGTGGCCTTCATGTTCGAGCACCGCCTTGCGCAGCAGAACCAGCTGCGCATCGACGATCTTGAAAGGGCCAACCAGGAGCTGGAAGGCCGCGCCCGTAGCCTGGCCGACGAGATGGTGGCCTCCCAGCGCCGCGCGGAAGCCCGCCGCGACGCGATGATGGAGACGGCCGAGGTCAACTTCTTCGAGGTCGACGTCCGGGCCAATACCATCAGCTTCGTCGACAAGTTCCTGTTCCTGGGCGGGGGGCGGCGCCTGCCGCTGAGCTCGCAGGTCTATGACCGGCGCGAATGGAAGAAGCACCTGCATCCCGCCGACGTGGCCGGTGCCCAGCGCGGCATGGACGAGTACATCGCCGGCATGACCAACAGTTACGAGGCGCACTACCGCATCGCCGTGGGGCCCGAGGACTGGCGCTGGGTGATGGCGCGGGCCCGCACCGTGGAGTGGACCTCCAACCGCCGCCCCGTGCGCCTGTACGGCACCTTGATCGACGTGCACCAGGATCGCCTCAACCAGATCGCCCTGGACGAAGAGCGCCAGATGCTGACGACCGGGCCCGTGGTGATGGTCCGCGTGAAGTGGGTCAAGGGCAACTCGCGCTTCGTCTACGTGTCGGCCAACGTGATCAAGCTGTGGGGCTACGACCCGGACACGCTCATCAACATGCCATCGTCGATGTCGCTGGTGCATCCGGACGATGCGGAGCGCATGCGAGACGACTTCATCAAGGCGATGGAGAACAAGGACGAGACCACACTGGAGGTCGAGGTGCGCCTGCGCATGGCCGATGGCGCCTACCGCTGGTTCCGCTACAGCTCCATGGTCGATCGCCAGATGGGCGAACGCAAAGGCTATTTCATCGACATCGATGCGCGCAAGCAGGCCGAACTGGAAGCCGCCACGCAACGCCAGCGCCTGCAGGAAACCGTGCTGCAACTGGAGGCGGCCCAGGGCGAAGGTGGTGTGCTGCAAGACACGGGCGACATGCTGCATGCCACGGAAGACCTGGCCGAGGCCTTCAACATCATCAAGCTGGCGGCGTTGAGATTGTTCCCGGGTTGGTCCGGCTGGATCGCCGCCTCGCGCGACGGCAGCAACGATCTGACCGTGGGCGCCGAATGGGGCACCATCAGCAAGTCGCTGGAGATGCAGTTCAACGGCCGCGACTGCTGGGGCATGCGCCGAGGCAAGCCGCACGCCTTCTTCAACATCCACAGCAGCGTGTGCTGTCCGCACATGCGCACGGTTCCCCCCGCAGAACTGCGGCCTTACATCTGCGTGCCGATGGCGGCCCATGGCGAGACGGTGGGCGCCTTGCACCTGTTCTGCGAGCTGTACGTGCCGACAGAGCAGCAGATGGCCGATGTGCAATCGCGCGCCAGCCGCTTCGCCGAAACGCTGAAGCTGGCGCTCAGCAACCTGAAGCTGCGCACCTCGCTGCAGGACCAGGCCATGAGCGATGGCCTGACGGGCCTGTACAACCGCCGCTACATGGACGAAGCGCTGGTGCACGAACTGCAGCGCGCCCGCCGTGACCAGCGCCCCGTGTCGCTGGCCATGATCGATGTGGACCACTTCAAGCGCTTCAACGACCAGTATGGCCACGATGCCGGCGACGCCGTGCTCAAGGCCATCGGCGGCGTGCTCGCCGAGAACATCCGGGGCTACGACATTGCCTGCCGTTACGGTGGCGAGGAACTGGCCCTGATCCTGCCTGGCTGCGATGTGACGGATGCCGAGGTGCGGGTGCAGCAGGTGCGGCTGGCCGTGGAGCGCATGCGTGTCAACAGCGGGCTCATCGAATTGCCGACGGTGACGATCTCGGCAGGGGTGGCCCACGCCACGGGCGGCAGCCCCGCCTCCCTGATTCGCCGTGCGGACGAGGCCTTGTACGAGGCCAAGCGGGCAGGGCGCAACCGCGTCGTGGTGGCCCAGGGCGCGGCCCTGTCGGCTGTCGCGGCCGAGCCCTCGCCGGGGTCGGTTGAGCGCTTCCCCAACTGAGGCCCCCCGGCGCTGTCGCCCAGCTTCGGGTGGAGCCCCGCCCGTTGCCAGTCAGGGGCCAGGCTCTGGCACTGCGGTGGAGGCGCCGGCCGGGGCGTTGCCGGCATCGTCTGCGCGGTACTCCACCTTGGCCACCAGCCGGTTGCGTCCCGTCCGCTTGGCATGGTACAGGCGCTCATCGGCCACCTTCAGCAGCGCTTCCGCGTCACCGCCCAACGTGTCTGCGAGGCCCACCGAGATGGTGACGGGCGGCAGCGGGATGCCGTTGAACATCAGCGTCATCGCCTCCACTTCGGCGCGGATGCTCTCGAGCTTGGTCTGCGCATCCTCGATGCTGCAGCCCGGCATGATCAAGGCCAGTTCCTCGCCACCATAGCGGCAGGCCAGGTCATAGACTCGCACGCGCTGGCGCAGCAGTTCCCCCAGGGCGCGCAGCACGGTGTCGCCGGCATCGTGGCCATGCTGGTCATTGAAGTGCTTGAAATGGTCCACGTCGATCATGGCCAGCGCCAGGCGTTCGCTCTCGCGCTCGCAGCGCTTGATCTCCACCGGCAGGCGGTCGTTCATGAAGCGGCGGTTGTACAGGCCTGTGAGGCTGTCATGGGTGGCCTGTTCGCGAAGGCCGGCCCGCAGGCGCAGGTTCGACAGGGCCAGCTTGAGCGTTTCGCCCAGCCGGTTCGCGCGCTGGGCCAGTGGCAGCATCTGGTCCTTGTTCAGGGTTTTCGCCGCCATCAGGTGCAGGGAGCCAACCGATTCACCATTGGCGGACATCGGAATGCACAGGTAGGGACGGGGCTGTTCGCCCATCGCGGCGTGCACGTGGCGGCAACGCAGGCTGATGCGCTCGTCCACGAAATGGTGGGCCCGGCCCCGACGCAGCGCCCAGCAATCGCCCGATGAGAACTCGGTGTTGAACTCCTGCGCTTCGCCCCACCGGCCCACCAGCTTGAGGCGGTCGTTGTCCTGCGCGCTGGCCAGGGCGCCGCTCCAGGCCGGGAAGATGGCGTAGGCGGCGCGGCTGATGATGTTGAAGGCCTCATCCAGCGTCTCGGCGGAATTCAGGAACTCGCTGCTTTCGCGCAGGATGATGGTTTCCTCCTTGGCGCGCTGCAGCTCCTCGATCAGCTCTTCCAACTGGCGGCCTTGCTCCTGGGAGCGCTGCTCGACCCGTTTGAAAGCGTCGATGTCCACGATGAAGCCGCTGATGAGGGCGCCGTCGTCATCGGCCTCGATGTGGGCGAACAACGAGTGCCAGAGCAGTCGCCCGTCCTTGAGCTTGACGCGGAACTCGTGGGTGATCTCGGAGATGCCGCTGTTCAGGGCGTCATGCACC
>MHCFD02800__coassemble_1683_pt1 | contig 11937 bp, 7 predicted proteins | sample MHCFD02800__metabat2_low_PE_007 | metagenome-assembled genome bin MHCFD02800 | reverse complement strand
AAGACCCGCACTGGCGTCCGCGCCTGTACCCCGTGCCCGCGGACCTGATTCCGGTGACGCCGGCGGACTTCGCCTGGGTGGACGCGAACGACGAGGTGTCTCAGGTGTGGGCCGACGTGAGGCATGCGGATGCCGTGCGCGCCCTGCAGCAGGCCCACCAGGATGTGATCTCGGATCAACAAGGGCTGGTTCGGGCAGGCTGACACAAGCATCCCACCCAAGCCCTGCCCTGACAAGAGCCCCACGGCTGCCTTCGCACAAAGCGAGGCAGCCGTTCCTTTTTCTCGCCAGCCCCGTCTGTGTGGGGCTGCCATGTTTCAGTTTGTTGGCAGCACCCCCGATGTAAGGGGTGGTTGCTGCGCAGGATCCTGTGTTTTAGGCATTTTCCGCGGGCAAACCCCAGCAAATCACGTCAATTTGCACACTTTCCGTGAAACGCCCCTTGGTTTGCCCTGAGGGGCGAATCGGTCACCTACGGTAGAGTTGTGTCCAAAGGATGGTGAGAGCAAGACATACACCATGAAGCCCTCCAATTACAGCATTTACCTGCAGACACTGAAACAGCGCACCCGGCGTTCCGGCGCCACCGTGCTGTCGACGTTCATCGATGCGATCGACTGGGATCAGGCGCTGGCGCGCCTGGCCACCTGGGCCCGCCAACGTGAATCTCGCTACGTCTGCCTGTGCAACGTCCACTCCGTGGTCACCGCGGACAGCGACAGCAAATTCCACGATGTGCTGGCCGGTGCCGACATGGCGCTGCCCGACGGGGCGCCCGTGGCCTGGGTGCTGAGCAACTCCGGCTTCGAGGAGCAGCAGCGCATCAACGGCCCGGATCTGATGTGGCGCTACATGAAGGTTGCGGAAGAACTGGGCCAGTCCGTCTTCTTCTACGGCAGCACCCAGCACACGCTGGACAAGCTGGAGTCCGCCGTCCGCAAGAGCTTCCCCACGCTGCGCATCGCCGGCATGATCTCGCCGCCCTTCGGCGCCGCGATGGAGCAGCAGGATCAGGCCCATGTGGACGCGATCAACCGCTCGGGTGCCAATGTGGTGTTCGTCGGCCTGGGTTGCCCCAAGCAGGAAGCCTGGATGGCCGAGCACAAGGGCCGTGTCTCCGGCGTTATGATCGGTGTGGGCGCCGCGTTCGATTACCACGCCGGCACGCTGCGCCGCGCCCCCGTGTGGATGCAGAACCATGGCCTGGAATGGCTGTACCGCCTGGCCTGCGAGCCGCGCCGCCTGTTCAAGCGCTACCTGCTCACGAACTCCGTGTTCGTCTACAAGCAGGCCATGAACTGGGTGGCAGGCGCCAAGTAAGCCCCGGCGCCGTTCATCCCCCCAACGCCCTGGCCGCTTGCGGTGCAGGGCGTTGTGCTTTTCAGGGCCGTCCAGCGGCGGCGCACACGGGGCAGGCGGGATCGCGCCGCACGGCCAGGGCGGAGACCTGCCAACTGCGGCCATCGACCATCAACAGGCGTCCGCTCAAGGGCAACTGTCCCGCACCTTCGTCCAACCCGGCCAGCAGCTTGATGGCCTCGCCGGCCTGCACCACGCCCATCATGCCGACCAGGGGCGCGAACACACCCAGCAGGGCGCAACGCGCCTCCTCGGGCGGCGCATCCGGCGGAAACAGGCAGGCGTAGCAGGGCGATGCCGATCGGCGCGGATCGAAGACGCTGATCTGCCCGTCGAAGCGCACGGCGGCGGCAGACACCAGCGGCACGCCCGCCTGCCGGCAGACGCGGTTGATCAGGTGGCGGATGTCGAAACGATCGGTACAGTCCAGCACCACGTCGGCCTTCGGTACCCAGGTGCTCAGCAAGGCCTCGTCCGCAGCCTGCGCGATGGCCTGCACCTGCACGCCGGGGTTCAGCTCGGCCAGGGTCTGGCGCGCGGAGTCGACCTTGGACTGGCCCACACGCGCGGTGGTGTGCGCGATCTGGCGCTGCAGGTTGGTCAGGTCGACCGTGTCGTGGTCGACCACCGTGATGCGCCCCACCCCGGCGCTGGCCAGGTACATCAGGGCCGGCGCGCCGAGCCCGCCTGCGCCGATGACGAGAGCGTGCGAGGCCAGCAGCCGCTCCTGCGCGTCTTCGGACCATTCGTCCAGCAACAGGTGGCGGCTGTAGCGCAGGCGCTGGGTGTCGTCCACGATGTTCAGCCTGGGTGGGAGGTGGGGAGCCCGGGCGTGAAAACGGCCGGCGGTTGTGCACCACCGGCCGTCACGACGCCCTGAGGATCACTCGGCGTTGGTGTCTTCGGCCTTGCGCTCGGTCATGGTCTTGGAGACCAGCACAGGCTTGCCCTTGAGGCGGTTGAGCGCCTGCTGCAGCTGGAAGTCTTCCTCGCTGCCGAACTCGGGCAGCGGCTTGGGCTTCTCGTCCTTCTTGGCAGAGGCCTCTTCCAGCTTCTTGATGGCGTCTTCGCGGGCCTTCTCGCGGGCGGCGTCCTTCACCTCGGCGCCCTGGCCGCTGGCGATGTGCTTCTCGAGGTCGGCCTCGCGCACGCGCAGCGCGCCGAACAGGTTGCCGTCGGCGGTCTCGTCCACCATCACATCGGGCACGATGCCCTTGGCCTGGATAGAGCGGCCACTGGGGGTGTAGTAGCGGGCGGTGGTGATCTTGAGCGCCGTGTCGGCCGTCAGCTGGCGCACGGTCTGCACCGAGCCCTTGCCGAAGGTCTGGGCGCCCATCACGGTGGCACGCTTGTGGTCCTGCAGGGCGCCTGAGACGATTTCAGAGGCGGAAGCCGAGCCTTCGTTGACCAGCACGACCAGCGGGACGGTCTTGAGGCCGGCGGGCAGGCGCGACAGCGGGTCGCTGCTCAGGCGGCGGGAATAGTCTTCTGGACGGGCCAGGAACTTTTGCTTGGATTCGGGCAGCTGGCCGTTGGTGGTCACGACCACCACGTCCTTGGGCAGGAAGGCCGACGAGATGGCCACGGCGCCTTCGAGCAGTCCGCCCGGGTCGTTGCGCAGGTCGAGCACCAGGCCCTTGATCTTCGGGTCTTCGGCGTAGAGCTTGGTTACCTTGGCGACGAAGTCCTCGACGGTGCGGTCCTGGAACTGGCTGACGCGCACCCAGGCGTAACCCGGCTCGACCAGCTTGGTGCGCACGCTCTGCACGCGGATCTCTTCACGCGTGATGGTGACTGGGAAGCTGCGGTTCTCGCTCTTGCGGAAGATGGTGAGCAGGACCTTGGTGCTGGGCTCGCCGCGCATGCGCTTGACGGCCTGGTCCATGGTCAGGCCCTTGACGAAGGTCTCGTCGATCTTGGTGATCAGGTCGCCGCTCTTGAGGCCGGCGCGGAAGGCGGGCGAGCCTTCGATCGGCGAGACGATCTTGACCAGACCATCTTCCATGCCGATCTCGATGCCGACGCCGACGAACTTGCCGGTGGTGCCTTCGCGGAATTCCTTGAAGGTGGTCTTGTCGAAGTACTGCGAGTGCGGGTCGAGCCCGGCGACCATGCCGCCGATGGCGTCGCTGATCAGCTTCTTCTCGTCGACGGGTTCGACGTAGTCGGTCTTGACCATGCCGAAGACGGCGGCCAACTGCTGCAGCTCTTCAAGAGGCAATTGGGGCGCGGCGTTGCGCGCGGTGGCCTGGAACTGAAGGGTGGTCAGGCCGCCAGCCAGGGCGCCTACAGCCACCCAGCCGGCGACTTTGAATTTGGAGGTCATCGTGTCTTGCCTCTGCTGCACAAGGGTGTCCGTGAAGAACAAACGCCCACAGATCTCCAGTATAGGAGAGCGGTGGGCGCTGCAAAGTTCAATCACGGGGTAAAGCGGGGTCAAATCGTGCGACGAAGGTCGCACAGGCCCCGTGCGCATCGGCCTTGTCGTGCAAAGCTGACGGACGCGGCGCCATGGCGGAGGATTCTCGCTGGTCCACCGGAACACCGCGCTCAGGCGGCGTTCAGCGTCGCGGCCCGTCAGCCGCTTGCGACGTGTTCAAGGGGCATCGGGCCAGGGGGCGAAATCGATCGGCACCCAGCTGTAACGGCCGCGGCCTTCTTCACGCACATGGCCCAGGCCCGGGAAAGGCAGGTGCATCCCGCCGACCAGCAGGCCGGCGTCCTTGGCCGTCCAGCTCAGCAGGGCTTTGCGCGTGCGTGCAGCGACGGCGGCATCGGTGTCGAACTCGATGGTGACATCAGGGTGGGGCAGCTGGATCGCGACGTTGTGGACCAGGTCGCCCCAGACCAGCAGGCGATGGCCCTTCGATTCGATCAGATAGCCGGTGTGGCCGGGGGTGTGGCCCGGGGCCGGCAGGGCCTTGAAGCCGGGCAGGACCTCGGTGGTGCCGGTGAAGGTCTTGAGCGCGCCGGCCTGGGCGTAGGGCGCGGTGGCGTCCTGGGCGATCTTGAAGAAGCCCTTCATGGCCTCGGGCGCCTTGGCGATGGCGTCGGCCGCCAGCCAGTAATTTGCTTCGGCCTGGGCCACGTAGACCGTGGCCTTGGGGAAGACGCGCTGGCCGTCGGCACCAAGCAGGCCACCGGCATGGTCGCCATGCAGGTGGGTCAGCAGCACGGCATCGACCTGGGCCGGGTCGTAGCCTGCCGCCTTGAGGTTGGCCACCACCTGGCCCAACGTGGGGCCGAAGACCTTGGCCGCGCCGGTGTCCACCAGCACGAGCTGCTTGCCCGTGTTCACCAGGAAGGCGTTGACGGCCGTGGGCGTGGGGTTGTCGCGGAACTGCAGGGCCAGGAGCTTCTGCATCTCGCCGGCACGCAGGTTCTTGAGGATCTTCGTATCCAGCTTGATCTGGCCATCGTGCAGCACGGTGACCTCGAAATCGCCCAGCGCGTGGCGGTAGTAGCCAGGGACCTGGGTCTTGAGCTGGGGCGCCTCGGCCTGCACAGGCATCGAGGCAAAGGGCAGCAGCGCGGCCATGGCCAGCAGGGCCGAGCCCGCGCGCAGGGCAACACGCCGGGTCATTGCAGGCATACGGGTCTCCTTGATTGGTGGGATGTTGAATGAGTTGGGCAATGGTGCAAGCCCCAAAGTCTAGGGGCTCGCACAACAATCCTGCCACTGCCACACAAAAGCCCTATGTCAGGGACGAGCTCTGGCGGATACTCTGGCCTCTAGTGCTCCGGATTCCAACATTGGCGAGACAACACCCCATGCTCGAGGCATTTGCCCCCCAGGGACGATGGTCCCGAGGGATCGCGACCTACCTCATCTACGTGGCCGCGGGCGCCGTGTCGCTGGGGCTGTCCACGCCCAGCGACACCATTTCGCTGCTCTACATGGCCGCCGGCTTCGGCCTGGCATGCGTGCTGTGCTGGGGGAGAGTGAACGCGGTGGCCGTGGGGCTGGGCTCGCTCACCGTCGGTGTCTTCGGGGTGCTGGCAGGCGCGGGCCTGCCGCAGCACTGGGGTGGCTGGCTGGGCCTGGTCGCCAGCGGCGTGGGGGGCGGCCTGCAGGTGTGGGCCGCGGCGCGCTGGGTGCAGGGCCCGGACGAGAACGCCCCCCTGCCGCTGGACAACCTGCGCGACATCACCCGCTTCATGCTGCTGGCCGGGCCGCTGGCCTGCGTGATCAACCCGGTGCTCACGTCCACCGCGCTGGTGCTGTCGGGTGCGACACCCTATACCGAGTGGTTGCCGTTGATGGCCAGTTGGTGGGCCGGCGATACCCTGGGCGTGCTGATGGGCACGCCGCTGCTGCTGACCTTGCTGGGCCGCCCCGCGCGGCTGTGGCACCAGCGGCGCTACGTGGTCGGCCTGCCGCTGCTGGCCTCGGCCATCCTGCTGGGCCTGGGCATTCGCCAGATCCAGGATTGGGACCAGGAGCGCGAGGACTCCGCCTTCCGCCTGCACGCCGAGGCCACGACCAATGCCATGCGGCTGCGCCTGAACGCCTACCTGGCGGCGCTGGAGTCCATGCGCGCCATCTACGATGCCTCCGACAGCGTCGAGCGTGACGAGTTCAGGCGCGCCAGCACCAGTTGGCTCAAGCAGTTGCCCGGCACCCAGGCCCTGGGCTGGACGGAGCGGCTGGACATCGGCCGCCTCGACGTCTTCCAGACGGTGCAGCGCTCCGAAGGCGCCGCGGATTACCACGTCTTCGACCAGCCTGGCCGCACCGCGCCCAAGGGGCCGGACCTGGCCGCGATCCGCTTCATCGAACCTCTGGAGGGCAATGAGACGGCGATGGGCTTGAATGTGTTGTCGGTGCCCCTGGCACGCCAGACCTTCCAGCAGGCCGTGCTGAGCAACCAGCCCGCCGCGTCGCCCGGTCTGCGCCTGACGCAGGAAAAGGGTAGCCAGCTGGGCGTGGTCATCTACCGCGCGGTGTACCGCAGTCCCAATGTGCTGGCGTCCGACCGGTCCACCACGGCGATGGGCGTGGTCTTCCTGGCGCTGCGTGTGGACGATGCGCTGGTGGCCGTGCTCAAGGACATGCCGCCCTTCATGCAGGCCTGCCTGCTCGACCGCAGCGAGCCGGGTGGCGAGCCCCACTTCCTGGGCGGCACCCCGGGCTGCGGCCAGGATGCCAAGGCCGCGCCCGCCCATGCCGTGACAGTGCCGCTGTCGTTCGCGCAGCGCGAATGGTCGCTGCGACTGTGGTCCGTAGGGCCGGTGCCGTCGGTGGGCGGCCGGGCCACGGCCTGGCTGTTCGCGATCGGCGGCGTGGGCTTCGCGGCGGCACTGGGCACTTTGCTGCTGATGGTCACGGGCCACGCCGAGCGCATGACGGCCGCCATCGACGATGCCAGGCTGCAGCGCGCGGCGGCCGAATCGGCCAACCAGGCCAAGAGCGACTTCCTCTCTCGCATGAGCCATGAGCTGCGCACACCGCTCAATGCCATCCTCGGCTTCGCGCAGGTGATGGGTCTGGACCGCAATCCGCCCCTGGGCGATGCGCAGCGCCACCGGCTGGAGCAGATCCAGCAGGCCGGCTGGCACCTGCTGGACATGATCGACGACGTGCTGGACCTGTCGCGCATCGACACGGGCACGCTCAAGCTGCTGTCCGAGCGCCTGCCGCTGCCGCCGCTGCTGGAAGCCACGCGCCAGCTGGTGGCCGACCTGGCCCGGCGCAACGAGGTCACGCTCACGATCGACGGCACCTTGCCGGCTGGCTGGGGCGTGCAGGCCGATGAGACCCGCCTCAAGCAAATCCTGACCAACCTGCTGAGCAATGCCGTCAAGTACAACCAGGCAGGTGGCAGCGTGCACGTGCAGGCCGCGCTGCTGCGAGGCCGGGGCAACGAGCCGTCCATGGTGAACATCGTGGTCACGGACACCGGCCTGGGCATGAGCGAGCAGCAGCTGGCGCAACTGTTCCAGCCCTTCAACCGCCTGGGCCGCGAGAAGAACACGCCCGATGGCACCGGCATCGGCCTGGTGATCAGCCGCCACCTGGCCCAGCTGATGGGTGGCCAGCTGGAGGCCACCAGCCGCGAAGGCGCCGGCTCGACCTTCACGCTCACGCTGCCGGCCGCGACCCTGGCCTCGGAACCACCGGCACCACCGCCCCGCCCCGAGCCGGCGCTGGCCACGCCGCCGGGCACCGCCCAGGACATGCGCCACGTGCTCTATGTGGAGGACAACGACGCCAACACCGCCGTGGTGCAGGCCGCGCTGTCCAGCCGGCCGTGGATCAAGCTGACGGTGGCGGCCACGATCGAGGCCGGGCTGGCCGCGCTGCACGACCGCCTGCGTGGACCGCTGCCCCAGTTGATCCTGCTGGACGTGCACCTGCCGGACGCCTCGGGCCTGGATTTCCTGAAGCTGGCCAAAGCCAACCCGGAAACCCAGCACATCCCCGTCGTGATGATCTCGGCCGATGCCTTGCCCGAGCAGATCGACAACGCCCTGAAGGCGGGGGCGGCGGCCTACCTGACCAAACCGCTGCAGATCGCGGCCTTGCTGGACATGGTGGATGACATGCTGGCCTCGGCCGCGTCGTCGGCCAGCGCAAGGGCCATCGGCCCGGGCTGATCCCTTCCAGCCTCAGCGTGTGGCGTGTGTGTGGCGTGGGGCCAGGCCCGCGCAGGTTCGCGCGGGAGCAGCACATCGCAGCACATCGCAGCACATCGCAGCGCAGCCAGTCAGCAAGGTGGCGGCGGTGGTGCTGCCCAGCAAGGCCTCCACGAACTTCGGAGATCGACCAGCGCCGGGCCGTGACCCATGGCGAGGCCCTGCGCCGCCTGCAGGAACTGGCCAGCTCGGTCGATCCGCTGCTGGAGCGACTCTGCCTGGGCAGCGTGGCGCGGTGCCGCGCCGCTCAGCGCGGCGCGTACTCGGGCACCAGCGCGTGCAGGCGTGCGCGCAGGTCGGCCGCCGGCAGGCGCTGCCCCTCGGCCGCCAGCCCATGCATGCGCTCGATCCAGTCGCTGGGCAGCTCGCCCTTGAGTTGCGCCAGGCGCAGGCGCGGGTGCGGCGTGGGCAGCGTGGTGTCATCGTCGGCCAGCAGCTCTTCATACAGCTTCTCGCCAGGGCGCAGGCCACTGAACACGATGGGAATCTCGGCTTCGGTGTGGCCGGCCAGCTTGATCAGCTCGCGCGCCAAGTCGGCGATCTTCACGGCCTGGCCCATGTCCATCACGAACACTTGGCCCGATTCGGCCAGGGCCGCGGCCTGCAGCACCAGCTGCGCCGCCTCGGGAATGGTCATGAAGTAGCGCGTGATCTCGGGGTGCGTCACGGTGACCGGCCCGCCCTTGGCGATCTGTTCCTTGAACTTGGGGATCACGCTGCCGCTGGAGCCCAGCACATTGCCGAAGCGCACGGCCATGAAGCGCGTGCCCGGCGCCTGCTGCGCCCAGTGCGACACCACTATCTCGGCGGCGCGCTTGGTGGCACCCATCACGTTGGTGGGGTTCACGGCCTTGTCGGTGGAGATCAGCACGAAGCGTTGCACGCCGTGCTCGGCCGCCGCCTGGGCCACCAGGAAGGTGCCCAGCGTGTTGTTGCGCACCGCGATCCAGGCGTTGTCGTTCTCCATCAGCGGCACGTGCTTGTAGGCCGCCGCGTGGAAGACGATGTCCGGGCGGTGCTGGGCCATCACGCGGCGCAGGGCGTCCAGGTCCTTCACGTCGCCGACCAGGCGCACCAGCGGCAGGTGCGGGAAGCGATCGCCCAGGTCCTGCTCGACCTGGTAGAGCGCGAACTCGCTGAGCTCGAACAGCACGATGCGCGCCGGGCCGAAGCGCGCGATCTGGCGGCACAGTTCGGAGCCGATGGAGCCCCCGGCACCGGTCACCAGCACGGTCTGGCCGCTGATCAGTTCGGACACGGCGGATTCATCGAGCTTGACGGGCTCGCGGCCCAGCAGGTCGTCGGGCTCGATGTCGCGCACGCGGTCGATGCGCGAGCGACCCTCGCGCAGCTCGGCCGCGCTGGGCACGGTGACCACGGGCAGGCCAGCGGCCGAGGCCAGGTCCAGGGCACGCTTGCGCTGCGCGCCGGAGGCTGAAGGCATGGCCAGGATCAGGTGCGAGATGCCATCGATGGTGTCGGGCTGCGACAGCATGTCCAGGCCGCCCCACACCGACACGCCAGCCACGCGGGCGCCATGCTTGCGTGCGTCGTCATCGAGCAGGCCGACCACCGTCCAGCCGCGGTGCTGGATGCCCGCGATCAGCAGCTTGGCCGCCGCGCCCGCGCCCAGTACCAATGCGCGCTGGCCGCTGTCCTTGGCGCCGGTGCGGCGCGCACGCGCGTGCTCATGGCCCATGCGCAGCAGCACGCGCGCCAGGGTCAATGTCATCAAGGCGATCACAGGGTGCAGGGCCAGCACGGCACGCGGCACCTCTACCAATTGCGCCATCAGCACCAGCACGGCCGACACCAGGCCGCCGTACAGGCAGACCCAGCCCAGGCGGGCCACCTCGCTGAAACCCACGTAGCGCCACGCAGCCTTGGGCACCCCCAGCGCCAGGGACCACAGGCTGTAGACCACGATCACGCCCAGCAGCACGGCACCGTCGTAGTGGGGCCGCTCGTGCAGCCAGCGCTCCACGCCCATGCGGAACAGGTAGGTGGCATGCCAGGCCAAGGCGATCAGCACCGCATCGAGCAGCAGCACGACCGGTTGGCGGCGCGGACGCAGGCGGTCCAGCAGGCGGTCGAAGCGGGTCCAGAGCATGGCGGGGTCGGATGGGTTGGGGGTCTTCAAGGGGTCAACCCACGATTGTGCCTCGCCCACGGGCCGTAACAAATCATGTATTCAGGAAACAAATGTGAACCACGCGCTGCCCAGACACCCCCCGGGTCTCTCGGGGTTAGGCCCCTCCACTAAGCTGACCGCGGTTGACAAAAAACATCTTTCCAACACATGCACGCTCACTCACCCCATGCCCATCGCCGGCTGCGGGGCCTGTCGTTCCGCCAGACGCTGCTGGTCGCCTTCCTGGTGATCGCCGCGCTGCTGGGCGGCGCGGCGGTGCAGGCCTTGCTGGCGCTGGAGCACGTGGCCCAGAAAAGCCGCGACGCGGCGCGCGATGCCGTGCGCCTGACGGAGAGCGCCCAGCGCCTGGCCGAGCGCACGGTGGCCATGGAGCGCAGTGCACGGCAGTTCCTGGTGCTGGACGACGGCCTGCTGCGCGATCGCTACCAGGCCACCTGGCAAGAGGCCCGAGCCACGCAGGATGTCGTCGCCGCGGCCATGCCGGCCGAATCGCAGACCTTCCGAGAATGGGCGGTGCAGGCCGAAGGCGCGTGGGACATCCTCAATGACACGCCGCGCCAGGCCGCCCTGCCCCTGCTCACGCCCATCTTCAGCCGCCTGCACGCGGCCAACGAAGCCCTGGCCCAGCGCATCCAGCAGGAGGTGGACCGCCGCAACGACGCGCTGCTCACCGACCTGGAACAGCAGCGCCAGCTGATCAGCGGCCTGGTGATCGGCGCCCTGGCCCTGGCCGCGCTGTTTGCCTTCGGCTTCGGCTGGTGGCTGTCGCGGCCCATGCGGCGCATCGGCGCGGCCATCGGGCGTCTGGGCGACAACCAGTTCGACCAGCCCATCAGCGTGCGCGGCCCGGTCGACATCCAGCGCCTGGGCCATCAGCTCGACTGGCTGCGCCAGCGCCTGGCCGCGCTCGAATCCGACAAGACCCGCTTCGTGCGCCACATCTCGCACGAGCTGAAGACGCCGCTGGCCTCCATCCGCGAAGGCGTGGCCCTGTTGCAGGACGGCGTGGCCGGTGCGCTCACGCCCGACCAGGCCGAGATCGCCCGCATCCTGCGCGACAGCACCGCCGCGCTGCAGGGCCAGATCGAAGACCTGCTGCGCTACCACGCCACCGCCTTCGAGGCCCAGCGCCTGCGCTGCCAGCCGGTCGATGTGAAGGCCCTGCTGCTGCGCATCGCCGAGGCGCAGCGCCTGCAGTGGCAGGCCAAGAACCTCAGCGTGTGCGTGTCGGGCGAGCCGGGCCGTGCGCAGCTGGACGCCGACAAGCTCTCGGTGGCCTTCGGCAATTTGCTGTCCAACGCCGTGCGCTTCAGCCCGGAGGGCCACCCGATCCGTTTCGTCGTGTCCGACAAGGACAAGCGTCTGGCCATCGACTGCATCGACGAAGGCCCGGGCGTGGCGCCCGAAGATGCCGAGCGCATCTTCGATCCCTTCTACCAGGGCCGGCACCAGCCGGCCGGCGCACGCCATGGCAGCGGCATCGGGCTGTCCATCGTGCGCGAGTACGTGCGGGCCCATGGCGGCTCGGTGCGCCTGATGCCCCGCGAGGGCGGCGCCCATTTCAGGATAGAACTGCCTCATGAACAAGCCGCTGCATGATCCCCGTGCGCGCCATGCCCCGGTGCCGGGCACGGTCGTCGCGATGAGCCTCTCGCCTGCGCCGGCCGCACGGCGCCTGCGCAGCCTGTGCCTCGCGGCCTCGTTGACCACGGCACTGGCCGCCTGCACCACCCCGCCCCCGGCCCCACCGCCGCCGCCGAGCTGGGGCATGGACCGGGGGCGGCGGCAAC
>MHCFD02800__coassemble_1682_pt1 | contig 11945 bp, 10 predicted proteins | sample MHCFD02800__metabat2_low_PE_007 | metagenome-assembled genome bin MHCFD02800 | reverse complement strand
GCCGACCTGACGCCGGTGTACGGCCTCTACGCACCCAACGGCGAAATCCGAGCACTGGACGCCTTCATCAAGGGGGACGGGAACATCAGCATCGTGGCCAATACGGTCAAGGGGGCCGACAACATCGGCGGCGCCTCGGGCGTGGCCGCGCCGCCCGCACCCGCTGTCAGCCTGAGCCTCACACCCAAGGTGGCTGACACCGCCGCCGGTGTGGCCCAACTGGCCGAGGCCAGCGAAAGCAAGTCCAAGCCGCCAGCCAATTCGGTGCTGACGGTGGACCTGCTGGGCTTTGGCGACACCACCACCAGCCAGGACGACGACCAACGCAAGCGGTGACCCCGGCCCGTGACACAAAGCCGTCATCGGAGGTCTCGATGATGACGCGTTTTGATGCCGGTTGAAGCGTGCGGCCCAGGCCGCGCGCGCCAAGCATTCCTTCCTCAGCATCCATCGTTCTGATCATGAAGATCAAGCACATCCTCACCTCTGCGCTATTCGCCGCGGCCTGCCTGCCCTCTCTGTCCCATGCCTGGTGGAACGGGGATTTCAAACAGCGCACCAAGGTCGTGCTGAACACCTCGGCGCAAGGCGTCGAGACGAAGGAGGCGCTGTCGGGCGTGGTGGTGCCGGTGCGCCTGCACGCCGGCAACTTCGACTTCCTGGCCGCCAAGCCCGATGGCAGCGACATCCGCGTGGTGGCGGCGGATGACAAGACGCCCCTGAAATTCTGGGTCGAGCGCTTCGATGGCACCAATGAACTGGCGGTGGTGTGGGTGCAGTTGCCCAACACCCTGCCGGGCACCGACAAGAACGTGTTGCACGTGTACGCGGGCAACGAAGCCGCTGCGGCCGAAAGCACCTCGCCGGCCCTGTTCGATGGCGCCATGGCCATGGCGGTGACATTCGCTGGCAAGCCGGGCGATGCGGCCGATGATGTCAGCGGCCAGGTCAGATCGTCCGCAGCTGTGCAGCGCGAAGCCAACGGCCTGATCGGCGCGGCGGCCCGCCTGGACGGCCAGCCCATCGCCTGGGCCTCGGACAAGCTCAAGGCCGCTGGCAGCGGCCCGCACAGCATCAGCCTGTGGTTCAAGCCCGAAGCGGTCACCGGCACGCTGTTCAAGCAAGGCACGCTGTCGCTGGCGCTGGACAACGGCAAGGCCGTGGCCACGCTGGGTTCTGCCACGGCGGCGGGCGGCAACCTGCCCACCTCGGCCTGGGCCCATCTGGCCGTGATAGTCGGCAACGGCAAGCTGGTGCTGTACGTCAATGGCGCACAGGCCGCCGAAGCACCCCTGCCCGCCGTCACCGTGACTCTGCCCGGCGAGCTGTCGGTCGGCCAGGGCCTCACGGGCCTGGTGGATCAGCTGGAAGTGGCCTCCACCGTGCGCAGCGCCGACTGGGTGAAGCTGGCGCACGCCGCGCAGAGCGCCGATGCCAGGCTGGTGCTGGCCAACACCCAGACGCCCGATTCGGCCAAGGCCGATGAAGAAGGTGGCCATGAGCAGGGCCATTTCGCCATCCTCGTGAACAACCTGACGGTGGATGCCTGGGTCGTCATCGGGATCCTTGGCATCATGTTCGTCATCGCGGTCTGGGTGATGTATGAGAAGGCCGTGCTGGTGGGCCGCGCCGACAAGGACAACACCCAGTTCCTCAAGGCCTTCCGTGGCGCCAAGGACGTGATGACCGTCGAGGCCGACGGCCTGCCCCACTCGCAACTGGCGCGCCTCTACGGCGCGGGCCTGCGCGAACTGGTCAAGCGCGACGTGGGCCAGCCCGGATCGCTGCCGCTGTCGGGCGCGTCGATCGATGCGGTGAAGGCCTCGATCGATGCCGACCTCGTCCGCGAGAGCCACACGCTCAACAGCAAGATCGTGCTGCTGACCATCGCCATCTCGGGCGGCCCCTTCCTCGGCCTGCTGGGCACCGTGGTCGGTGTGATGATCACCTTCGCGGCCATCGCCGCGGCGGGCGATGTCAACGTGAACGCGATCGCGCCCGGTATCGCGGCCGCGCTGCTGGCCACGGTGGCCGGCCTTGGCGTGGCCATCCCTGCGCTGTTCGGCTACAACTACCTGGCCGCGCGCATCAAGAACATCTCGTCCGACATGAACATCTTCGTCGACGAGTTCGTCACCCGCGTCGCCGAGACGCACGGTGCCCGCTGAACGGGCCGGAGTGCGCGATGGCCGGTGATGTCAAAGGCGAGCTGCAGGCGTACGACGACATCAACGTCACGCCCATGCTGGACCTGGCCTATGTGCTGCTGGTGGTGTTCATCATCATGACCACGGCCTCGGTGCAGGGCGTGAAGGTCGCGCCCCCGCTCACACAGGCGGCCAACAACCTGGCCAAGCCGCAGACCAAGGGCATCACCATCACGGCCGACGGGCAGGTCTACCTGGATGCCTACCCCGTGAGCCTGGACGAGTTGCAGAGCACGCTGGCGCAGTACAAGGCCGCCAACCCGGCCCTGCCCGTGGTGCTGAAGGCGGACGCGGCGGCGCAGTACGAGAAGGTCATGCAGGTGCTGGAGATCGCCAAGCGCCTGGACATCACCGAGATCGGCCTGGCCACCAAGCGCGTGCAGTGAGGGGCACGAGATGCAGCTGCAGAACGAAACCAAGCCCTACGACTCGATCAACGTCACGCCCATGCTGGACCTGGCCTATGTGCTGCTGGTCGTGTTCATCCTGATGACCACGGCCTCGGTGCAAGGCCTCAACATCAGCATGCCCAAGCCCAGCAACACACCTAGCACCGAGAAGCATGAGCTCAAGGTGGTGCAGGTGATGCCAGGCGGCCAGTTGATGGCCAACGGCGTGCCCGTGACGCTGACCCAGCTGGAGGGCGAACTGCAGCAGGCCAGGCAGCGCGATCCCAAGATGAGCGTGGCCATCAAGGGCGATGCGCGCGCGCAATACGCCGAGGTGGTTGCCGTGATCGACCTGTGCAACAAGCTGGGGGTGGCCATGGGCTTGGTCACGTCCAGGATCGGGACCTGAGATGGCCAAGCGCTTCATCGTGCCCGCCGTGCTCGTGCTGGGCCTGCTCATCCTCGGCCATGTCGTCTACCAGCAGATGGGCAAAGGCAGCGCCGGCCCCAAGCGGCAGACCGTGAAGATCGCGGTGCTGCCCGACACGCCGCCACCGCCGCCGCCACCGCCCAAGGAAGAGAAGAAGCCCGAGCCCAAGCCCGAGGAAAAGCCTCAACCTCAGGAGCAGCCCAAGCCTGTCGATGCGCCGCCCGAACCCCAGCAGCTCAAGATGGAAGGCGCTGCGGGAGACGGCCCCAGCGCCTTCTCGGCCGGGAGCGTCGGCAACGACTACAAGGGCGGGGCGATTGGCACGGGCGGTGGCGGCACGCTGGCCGACCGCATGTCGGCCCTGAATTACGGCAATGCTGCCAAGCGCGAGCTCAACGCCTACCTCAACCGCGACGACAGCCTCCGGCGCGTGGCCGACTACAGGCTGCCCATCGCCCTGTGGTTGCGTGCCGACGGCAGCATCGAGCGTTTCGAACTGCAAAGCAGCAGCGGCAACGACGAGCTCGACAACCAGTTGCGCAAGGCCCTTGCGCGCTTCCAGGGGTTCCGCGTGACCCCGCCTCCCAACATGGCGTGGCCCATGCGCCTGCAACTGACCAACCGCCTGACGGGCTGACCGGCCTTTTCCCGACAAGATCATGATCATCCGTTACCCCTTCTTTCGACCGGCCATGACCGCGATGGCCCTGGCCGCCGCCTGCGCCGCGCCCGCCCATGCGGACGAACGCGAGTCGCTTGAGGCCTTGCGCCAGACCACGCAGGCCCTGATCGACGCGCTGGTGGACCAGGGTGTGCTGAGCCGCGAGAAGGCCGATGCGCTCATCCGCGCGGCGCGTGAGAAGGCCCAGGCCTCGGCGTCCACCGCGCCTGCCGACACGGCCGGCAAGCCGAGCGTGACGGCCGACGGCAAGCCGGTGCTGCGCGTGCCCTATGTGCCGGAAAGCGTGCGCGCGCAGATCCGCGACCAGGTCAAGGAAGAGGTCGTGGCCCAGGCACGGGCGGAGCGCTGGGGCGTGCCCAACGCGCCCACGTGGATCAACCGCATCAAGATCGATGGCGACATGCGCGTGCGCTACCAGCGCGACAGCCAGAACAGCGGCAACACCCCGGCGTCCACCTACGTGATCGCCGATGTGCTCAATGCCAATGGCGTGAGCCGCTCCCCGGATTTCGCGCGCTATGCGGTCAACGATTCCGGTGACCTGCTGCCTTCGGCCGACACCACGTCGTCGCGCAGCCGCGAACGCCTGCGCATGCGCCTGGGGCTCACGGCCAAGGTGACCGATGAGGTGGGTGTCGGCGTGCGGCTGGCCACGGGCAGCGAGACAGACCGCGTGTCCACCAACCAGACGCTGGGGCAGAACTTCAACAAGTACCAGCTGTTCGTCGACCGCGCCTTCGTGCGCATCGATCCGGCGGAGTGGGTCAGCATCCAGGGCGGGCGCATTCCCAATCCCTGGTTCAGCACCGAGATGACGTGGAACGAGAACCTCAACTTCGAAGGCTTCGCCACCACCTTCCGCCGCCCGGAGGCGAACGACGGCTTCTCGCCCTTCTTGACGCTGGGCTATTTCCCTCTGCGTGAATCGACGTCGCCTACCCGAAACTCCCGGTCGCTGTGGGGCGCCCAGCTGGGAGCTTCCCTGGATTTCGGCGCGCGCACGCGGGTCAAGCTGGGCCTGGCCTATTACAGCTACAACAACCTCGAAGGCCGGTCCGACAAGGACTACACGCTGCTGAGCGACGGCATCTCGGTGGGCAACCAGTACGGCCAGTACGAATATCCCTCGGGGCTGCGCCAGCGGGGCAACACGGTCTTCGAAACCAATCCCCTGCTCACGTTCAACAGCGATGTGATCCGCGCGACCTGGGGCCTGGCCTACCAGTTCAAGCCCGTGGTGCTGACGGCCTCCGCGGAGTTCACCCACTTCAGCCCGTTCAACATCATGGTGGCGGCCGAGTACGCCAACAACACGGCGTTCAGTTCATCCGACTTCCACAAGCGGGCCGCCGCGGCCTTCTATGGCAACGTCGACCCGGGTGGCCGCCGCGATGGCTACCAGCTGAAGCTGGCCCTGGGCGCCACCGACGTGCAGGACCTGCACGACTGGCAGGTGCAGTTCGCCTACCGGCACGTGGGATCGGATGCCGTGCTCGACGCCTTCACCGACAGCGACATGGGGCTGGGCGGTACGAACCTGCGGGGCTACAGCCTGGGCCTGAACTATGGCCTGTACCGCAACACGGCCCTGGCCCTGCGCTACCTCGCGGCCGAGAGCCTGGACACGCCGCTCAACGGCAACTATCCCAATGCCTCGTACAAGGTCAACACGTTGCAGGTGGATCTGAATGTGCGCTTCTGAGTTGAAACGGACCCTGGGCGTCTGCCTGCAGGGGCTGGCCCTGGCGGTGGTCTGTGGCCTGCTGAGCCCGGCCCATGCGCAGTCGGACAAGGAGCAGGAGCAGATCAAGCGCCTGCGCCTCCAGATTCGCCAGCTCCAGCAGGAGCAGGCGTCGTCGCAGCAGGCCCAGAGCCGGGCCGACAAGGGGAGGGCCGAGGCGGAGCAGGCGCTCAAGTCCTTGCAGGCGGATGTCGGCCAACAGAAGACGGCGGCGGCGCAGTCCGGGCGCCGCGCCACGGCACTGGCCAGCGAGTTGCAGGGCGTGCGCGACGAGAATGCCCGGCTCAGGCAGCAGCTTGAGCAGGCGGCGGCCACATTGCAGGCACAGCAGGCCGAAGCCCAACGGCAACAGGGCCTGGACCGCACCGTGCTCGCCGATGCGCAGGCGCAGCGGCAGGCCCTGGAAACCCGCCATGCGCAGTGCCGCACCGACAACGCCGCGTTGTATGGCTTGGGCACCGAGCTGCTGCACCGCTACGAGACCAAGGGTGTGGCCGAAGCCCTGGCGGTGCAGGAACCCTTCTTTCAGATGGCCCGTGTCCGGCTCGAAAACACCGCGGCGCAATACCGCGATAAGCTGGACGCAGCACGCTTCAAGGAGCCTTCGGCGTCGGTGGATGCCCGCCCTTGAGGCGGACCACCCTGGAGGAAAAGAAAAGTGTCCGTCAAATTCAAGAGCAAAGCCGCCGCCGATCTGCTGATGGTCAGCGCCCATGCCGAAGCCCTGCTCAAGACGCTGGGCAAGACCGCTGCCCAGCCGGGCATCCTGGAACCCCAGGACATGCCCCGCGCCCTGGCCACCTTGCAAGGCCTGCCCGAAGAGCCGCCCACGCCCAGCGCCGATGTCGATGGCGATGCCGCCGACGATGATGCGCCCGAAGACCGCGTCTCGCCGCGCACCCGTGCCTGGCCGCTGGTGCAGATGATCCAGCGCTCGCTCGATGCCAACGAACCGGTGGTCTGGGGCGTCTGACGGGCATCCGGCAAGGGCCTGCCATCGACCTTGGCGCGCGATTTCAGGCATCATGGTGCGATGCAACATGCCGTCACCCGCCTGGTCATCGTCCGCCATGGTGAAACCGCCTGGAACCTGGACACGCGCATCCAGGGCCACACCGACATCCCGCTGAACGAGCGGGGCCAGTGGCAGGCGCGCCAAGCCGGGCTGGCCCTTCGCGACGAAGGCATCGATGCCATCTACAGCAGCGATCTGCTGCGTGCCTCCCAGACGGCCGAGGCCATTGCCCGGGCCTGCGGCCTGCAGGTGAAGCTCGATGTGGGCTTGCGCGAACGGCATTTTGGCCGCTTCGAGGGCCTCACGCACGACGAGATTTCCGCGCAGTGGCCTGAAGAGGCTCGCCGCTGGCGCCAGCGCGACCCCGACTACGGCCCCGAGGGCGGGGAGGTGCTGGTTCACTTCTATGAACGCGCCGTGGGCACGGCCCGCCGGCTGGCGCAGGCTCATCCCGGGCAAACCATCGCGCTGGTGGCGCACGGTGGCGTGCTCGATTGCTTCTACCGGGCGGCCACGCACGTGGGCATGTCGGCGCCGCGCTCCTGGCAGATCACCAACGCCAGCATCAACCGCCTGATCCATTCCGACGAAGGCTTCAACCTGGTGGGCTGGGCCGACACTCGCCACCTGGACGAACCTGGCGGCGAAGGCCTGGACGAATCCACCGACGGGGCCACCACGGGCAGCGCGCCCGGCCCCTTCGTTCACCCGACGGATTTGAGCCCGGCCAGGTAGACGTCCAGGGTTTCCTGGCCCGATTCGACCAGCGGGAACAGGCTGGGCTCCAGCATCCAGAGGTCGATCAGGCCCGTGACCACGGCCATGATGGATGTGGCCACGCCACGTGGCGACACGCCCGGTTGCGCCAACCCGAGCGACTGGGCCGAGCGCACGGCGTTCTCGATGTAGCCCCGGCAGCGCAGGTGCACTTCCAGCCGGCGCTCCAGCGCGCCCGCCATCTCGCCGACGAAAGGCGCCTGCCGCACGGCGATGCCCATCACCCGGCGCGTACGCTCGTCCTCGCAAATCAGGCGCAGGGATACCAGCATGGCGTCCCGGACCTGGGCGAGCGGGTCCTTGCCCGGGTGCTCGGTGAGGTCTTTGAGCGCTTGTTCCATGGGCGTGACGATGCGGTCCATCATCGCGCTGAACAAGGCGGCCTTGTCCTGGAAATGCCAATAGATGGCGCCCCGCGTCAGACCGGCCGCCTGCGCGATGTCCTGCAGGGAGGTGCGCGCCACGCCCTTGCTGCTGAACACCACTTCCGCGGTGTCCAGCAGCTTTTCTCGCGTCAGCTGGGCGTCTTCCTTGGTGCGTCTCATCGTTGGGGATTTGGGGCAATGTCCTCAGGTTTGCAAGTATTGTCAGGCAGATTCATGCATACATTCAAGAATGTATGTATATTCCCTCTGCGTTGATTGACTAAGCAATCTCTTTTTTTGACGAGGTGGGATCCATGGCCATGCGACAACAGCAACAACAACCGTCCGGCTTGGGAGCCCATCGGGCCTGGCGCTGGACCGGCGTCGCCGTCTGCGCCGTTGCCCTGGGGGCGTTCCTCTGTGCTTGCGGAAAAAAGGACGACAAGCAGGGGGCCGGCGGCCAGATGCCCGCGCCCCAGGTCGGCGTGGTCACCGTGCAGCCTCAGACCGTGCCATTGGTGACCGAATTGCCTGGCCGCCTGGAAGCCTCCCGCGTCGCGCAGGTGCGTGCCCGTGTGGCCGGCGTCGTGCAGAAGCGCGTCTTCGCCGAAGGCTCGGATGTGAAGGCCGGGCAGCTGCTGTTCCAGATCGATCCCGCGACCTACCAGGCCGCCTATGACAGCGCCCGCGCTACCCAGGCGAAGGCCGAGGCCAATCTGAACACCGCCTCGGCCCTGGTGGAGCGCTACAAGCCTCTGCAGGAAGCCAAGGCCGTCAGCCCGCAGGAATTCCTGGATGCCCAGGTTGCCGCCCGCCAGGCCCAGGCCGACGTGGCCGCCGCCAAGGCCTCGGTGCAGACAGCGCAGATCAACCTGGGCTATGCCTCGGTCACCTCGCCGATCAGCGGCCGCATCGGCCGTGCACTGGTCACCGAGGGCGCGCTGGTGGGGCAGGGCGATACCACCCAACTGGCCACCGTGCAGCAGATCGACCCGCTCTACGTGAACTTCACCCAGTCGGCTTCCGAGGCGCTGCGCCTGCAGCGTGCCATGCAGAGCGGCAAGCTGGCCAAGGCCGGCGCCCAGGGCGCGGTCGTCAAGCTGGTGCTGGACGACGGCACCGAGTACCCGCTGAGCGGCAAGCTGCTGTTCACGGACCTGACGGTGGACAGCACCTCCGGTCAGGTCAGCCTGCGTGCCGAGCTCCCCAACCCCAAGGGCGCGCTGCTGCCTGGCCTGTACGTGCGCGTGCGCCTGGAGCAGGCCCAGGTGCAGGGCGGCATCCTGATTCCGCAGCAGGCCGTGACCCGGGGCGCGCAGGGCGACACCGTGATGGTGGTCGACCCACAGGGCCAGGTGTCCACGCGCCCGGTCAAGCTTGGCGGCGCCCTGGGCAACCAGTGGGTGGTGACCGAAGGCCTCAAGGCGGGCGAGCAGGTCATGGTCGACGGCTTCCAGAAGGTGCGCCCGAAAGCGCCGGTGAAGGCCGTGCCCTGGACCCCGCCGCCTGCCGGCGCCGCCTCGCAAGCCTCGGCCCCCGCATCGGCTCCGGCCGCGAAGTGACCGTGGCTCCAGCCACGCCGTCACCGATCCAGACATCCCGCCAGCCGGAGACCATCCATGGCCCAGTTCTTCATTGATCGCCCCATCTTCGCGTGGGTGATCGCCCTGTTCATCCTGGTGCTGGGGGGCGCCGCGATCACGCAGTTGCCGATCGCGCAGTACCCCAACGTCGCGCCGCCCGCCGTGGTGATCAGCGCCACCTACCCCGGTGCCTCCGCCAAGACGCTGGACGAAACCGTCATCAGCGTGATCGAGCTCGAGCTCAACGGCGCGCCCGGCCTGGCCTACATGGAGTCGGTCAGCCAGGCCAACGGCACGGGTTCTATCACCGTCACCTTCGAGCCGGGCACCAACATCGACCTGGCCCAGGTGGAAGTGCAGAACCGCCTGTCGCGCGCCACGCCGCGCCTGCCCTCGGCGGTGACGCAGCAGGGCGTGAAGGTCGACAAGTCACGCAGCAACTTCCTGATGTTCGTGATGCTGTCGTCCACCAACCCGCAGTACGACCCGATCGCGCTGGGCGACTACGTCTCGCGCAACGTGCTGCCCGAACTGCAGCGCGTCAGCGGCATCGGCCAGGCGCAGCTGTTCGGCACCGAGCGCGCCATGCGCGTGTGGCTGGACCCGGCCAAGCTGGTGGCCTACAACCTGTCGGCCGCCGACGTGAACAGCGCCATCACGGCGCAGAACGCGCTGATCCCGGCCGGTGGCCTCGGTGACCGCCCCAACGGCCCCGAGCAGACCATGGCCGCCACGGTGGTGGTGCAGGGCCAGATGGCCAGCGTCGAGCAGTTCGGCAACATCGTGCTGCGCGCCAAGACGGACGGCTCGACCGTGCGCCTGAAGGACGTCGCCCGCATCGAACTGGGCGCCCAGACCTACGGCACCTACGCGCGCCTGAACGGCGAGCCGGCGGTGGGCGTGGGCTTGCAGCTCTCGCCCTCGGGCAATGCCATGGCCACGGCCACGGCCATCCACAAGCGCATGGACGAGCTCAAGCGCTACTTCCCCGAAGGCGTCGATTACTCCGTGCCTTACGACACCTCCGGCTTCGTGAAGCTGTCCATCGAGCAGGTGGTGCACACGCTGATCGAGGCCATGGTGCTGGTGTTCCTGGTGATGTACCTGTTCCTGCAGAACATCCGCTACACGCTGATCCCCACGCTGGTGGTGCCGGTGGCGCTGATGGGCACCTTCGGTGTCATGCTGGCCGCGGGCTTCTCCATCAACGTGCTGACCATGTTCGGCCTGGTGCTGGCCATCGGCATCCTGGTGGACGATGCCATCGTGGTGGTGGAGAACGTCGAGCGCCTGATGGCGCAGGAGGGCCTGTCGCCGCTCGAAGCCACGCGCAAGGCCATGACGCAGATCAGCGGCGCCGTGATCGGCATCACCGTGGTGCTGGTGTCGGTGTTCCTGCCGATGGCCTTCTTCAGCGGCTCGGTGGGCAACATCTACCGCCAGTTCTCGCTGTCGATGGCCGTGTCCATCGTGTTCTCGGCCTTCCTGGCGCTGAGCTTCACGCCGGCGCTGTGCGCCACGCTGCTCAAGCCGGTCGACCCGGACCACCACGAGCGCAAGGGCTTCTTCGGCTGGTTCAACCGCCGTTTCGTCAGCGTCACGCACGGCTACGAAGGCCTGACCGCCAAGCTGCTCAAGCGCACCGGCCGTGTGCTGGTCATCTACCTGGTGCTGATCGGCGTGGTGGGCTGGCTGTATGCGCGCCTGCCCTCGGCCTTCCTGCCTGACGAAGACCAGGGCAACCTGATCGTCAGCGTGCAGTTGCCCCCTGGCGCCACGACCAACCGCACCGAGGCCGTGATCTCGCAGGTCGAGCAGTTCTTCCTCAAGCAACCCGAGGTCAAGTCCATCGTGGGCGTGATCGGCTTCAGCTTCTCGGGCACGGGCCAGAACGCGGCGCTGGGCTTCGTCACCCTGAAGGACTGGGACGAGCGCGCCGGCAAGGAGCACTCCGCATCCAGCCTGGCGGGGCGTGCCTTCGGCGCGCTCTCGGGCATCCGCGATGCCTTCATCTACCCGTTGAACCCGCCGGCGATCCGCGAGCTGGGCAACGCCACCGGCTTCGCGCTGCGCCTGCAGGACCGCGCCGGCCTGGGCCACGACACGCTGCTGGCCGCGCGCAACCAGCTGATGGGCATGGCCTCGCAGAGCAAGATCGTCACGGGCCTGCGCCCTGACGGCCTGGAAGACGCACCGCAGCTGCAGGTGGACATCGACCGCGACAAGGCGCAGGCCCTGGGCGTGGCCGTGAGTTCGATCTCGTCGGCGCTGTCGACCAACCTGGGCTCGTCCTACGTGAACGACTTCCCCAACCAGGGCCGTCTGCAACGGGTCGTGGTGCAGGCCGATGCGGCCGCGCGCTCCACGCCGGAAGACATCCTGGCGCTGCAGGTCACCAACAGCGCGGGCCAGAGCGTGCCGCTGTCGGCCTTCGCCACCACGCGCTGGATCACCGGCCAGATGCAGGCGGTGCGCTACAACGGCTACCCCGCGATGCGGATCGCCGGCGACGCAGCCGCGGGCTTCAGCACGGGCCAGGCCATGGACGAGATGGAGAAGCTCGCCGCGCAGCTGCCGCAGGGCATCGGCGTCGAGTGGACGGGCCTGTCGCGTGAAGAGAAGCTCTCGGGCTCACAGGCCGCGATGCTGATGGCCTTCTCGCTGCTGGCCGTGTTCCTGTGCCTGGCCGCGCTGTACGAGAGCTGGGCCATTCCGCTGTCGGTGCTGCTGGTGGTGCCCCTGGGCATCTTGGGCTC
>MHCFD02800__coassemble_1668_pt1 | contig 12175 bp, 6 predicted proteins | sample MHCFD02800__metabat2_low_PE_007 | metagenome-assembled genome bin MHCFD02800 | reverse complement strand
AACCCTGGTTCCGCATCTTCAACCCGGTCAACCAGAGCGAGAAGTTCGATCCGCAGGGCAAGTTCATCCGGCGCTATGTGCCGGAACTGGACGCGCTGCCCGAACGCGCCCTGCATGCGCCCTGGCAGGCCAGGCCGGCGGATCTGCCGGAGGGCTTCAAGCTCGGGCGGGACTACCCCAAGCCCATCGTGGACCACGACAAGGCCCGGCAGTAAACGCTGGACCGCTACGGCGTTCTCAAGAGCGACGACAAACCCGCCGCCAAGCCACGCCGCTAGCGCTCAGAACAGCTCGACGTCGCCCTCGTGCCTGGCCTCTTCGACGGCCCCGGCAGCCACCAGGGCCTCGTGGTTGAGCACGCGGTTGCGCCCCTGGTGCTTGGCCTCGTAGACCGCATCGTCGGCCCGCGCGAACGCCGCGCTGGGCGTGTCCGAGCCCAGCACCTGCGTCATGCCGATGCTGACCGTCACCTGCCCGACCTGCGGGAACACATAGTGCGCCATGTTGTGGCGCATGCGCTCGAAGGCGGCGAAGGCACCGTCTTTCTCATTGCAGCGCAGCATCACCACGAACTCTTCGCCCCCGAAGCGGAACAGGCGGTCGTAGTGGCGGAAGGTCTGGCGCATGATGCGCGCCACCAGCACCAGCACCTCGTCGCCGATGAGGTGGCCGAAGCGGTCGTTGACCTGCTTGAAGTGGTCGATGTCGATCACGCCCAGCCACCAGGTGTCGCCCACCTGCCGACGGCGGTCTTCGTGCTCTTCGGAGATGCCCACCGTGCGGGGCAAGGAGGCCGCCATGAAGGTGGTGTCGAAGGTCTGGCGATTGAGCAGCGCCGTGAGCGCATCGCGCTGACTGGAGTCGAGCAGGCGCTGGAAGTTGTCGAACACCTTCAGCAGGGTCTCGATCTGGCGGATCTCGCTGGGCGTGAGGGGGTGGGCGGTCTCGATCTCGATGACGCCAGGCTGGTGGGAGTCGCCCATCAGCGGCAGCAGGGTCAGCCAGCCCTCGAGTTCGGGTGGCTGGGTGGGCACCTGCAGCACGGCCTGCAACTCCAACGCTTCCTGGCGCATGGGGAACGCGTCGATCTCGGGCAGATCCTGCGGATCGATCCAGCTCGGGTCGGCCGAGAGCAGACTGCCCGGGCGCGACACGCCGCAAGACAACCAGCGGGGCAAGGCATCCTTGTCCAGCACCACGCGGTGGACGCCGGCGGCGCGCGCCTGCATCATCGACCCCAGGGCCTGGGCCAGGGAGAGGTCAAGTTGCTCGCGGTCACGCAGCGCGGTCAGGGAGACCAGATGCTCTATCGCGCTGTTCATACCACTCCATCCAAAGGCCGGAGGGCACCCTGCGCGCGGGCGCCCCTGCGTTCACTGCTCAGCCTTCGGCGCCCTGCTGCGACAAAGCCGCATGGGTGTAGCGCGCCACCAGGCTCACCAATTCTTCCTCACTGTACGGCTTGCCCAGGTAATGGTTCACACCCAACTCGGCGGCGTAATCACGATGTTTCTGCGCAATCCGTGACGTAATCATCACGATGGGCACATCTTTCCAGCGTTCGTCACCGCGCAGGTTGCGCACCAGGTCGAAGCCGTCCATGCGCGGCATTTCGATGTCCGAGAGCACGACCAGCGGGATTTCCTCGGCCATTTTCTCCAGCGCGTCCAACCCGTCTTTGGCCAGGGTTACCCGGTAGCCTTCACGCGTCAGCAGGCGCTGGGTGACGCGGCGCACGGTGAGCGAATCATCGACCACCAGCACGAGCGGCGCGGCCGGGGCTTCCAGAGGTGCCGGGGCACGCACAATCGAGGCGGCCTGTTCGCCTTCGGCAGCAGCAGCCTCATCGGACAGGCGCGCCTGACGCGCCCAGGCCTGCGCCTGGTTGCCATACACGGTGGCCAGGGCCACGGGGTTGTAGATCAGGGCCACGGCGCCGGAGGCCAGCAAGGTCATGCCGGCCAGGCCGGGCACGCGCGACAGCTGCGGCCCCAGGTTCTTGACCACCACGTCCTGGTTGCCCAGCACTTCATCGACGTGCAGCGCCACGCGCTGCTGGGCCGAGCGCACCACCACCACGGGCAGCGAGCGGCCTTCGGCCGTGCCGCGCGGGCTGTGCTGCAGCAGCGCGCCGAACCAGAAGAAGGGCAGCGTCAGGTCCGCGTAGGGCATGGTGCCACTGGCGTAGGCCTGCTCGATCTCTTCGGCACGGGCGCGGCGCACCAGTTCGACCAGGTTGGTCGGGATGGAGACGACCAGGTCTCCGCAGCGCACCATCACCACCTTGGTCACGGCGGTGGTGAGCGGCAGGATCAGCTTGAAGCTGGTGCCCTGCCCGGCTGCCGTGGCGGTCTCGATGCGGCCGCCCATGGCATTGACGTCGGCACGGACCACGTCCATGCCAATACCCCGGCCGGCGAGCTCGGTCACCGTTTCAGCGGTCGAGAAGCCCGGGGTGAAGATCAGTTGGGCCAGCTCGGCCTCCGAAGCCTCGGCGCCGGGGGCCAACAGGTTCTGCGCTTCAGCCTTGCGGCGGATGCGGTCCAGGTCGAGGCCGGCGCCGTCGTCACGGAACTCGATGGCGACTTCGTTGCCCTCTTGATGCACGGCCACGATGATCGTGCCCATGGGCTCCTTGCCCTGGGCCTGGCGCGTGGCCGGGGCCTCCACGCCGTGGGTGACACTGTTGCGCAGCAGGTGCTCGAAGGCACCGGCCATGCGGTCCAGCACGCCACGATCGACCTCGGTGTGCCCGCCGACCAGGTCCAGGCGCACCTGCTTGCCGGTTTCCTTGGCGGCCTGGCGCACGACGCGGTACAGGCGGTCGGACAGGCCTTCGAACTCCACCATGCGCGTGCGCAGCAGGTCGTCCTGCAGGTCACGCGTCAGGCGGGATTGGGCGGCCAGCTGGTCTTCCGCCGATTCAAGGTTGCGGATCAGGCCACGCTGCACGGTGGCCACGTCGTTCACCGACTCGGCCATCATGCGGGTGAGTTCCTGGAAGCGCGTGTAGCGGTCGAACTCCAGCGGATCGAAGTTCTGCTGCTGGGCCCGAGCCGCTTCCATGCGGGTGCTCAGTTGCGTCTCGGCTTGCAGTTCGATGTCGCGCAGTTGCTGGCGCAGGCGGTCGAGGTTGTCGGTCAGGTCGCCCACGGAGCCACGCATCTGCTGCATCTGAGCCGACAGGCGGGTGCGCGCGATGGAGACCTCGCCGGCATGGTTGACCAGGCGATCAAGGAGACGGGGCCGCACGCGCACGGCGGCGATGCTGGACGCGGTGGCCGCATCGGCGCCGGCCTGGGCACCGCCCGGCTGGAAGTCCGTGCGCACGCTGGACCAGTCGATGGGTGCCACGGCCGATGCCGGCGTGCCTTCGGTCGGCAGCGACTGGACGTGGGCCACCTGGCTGGACGGCAGGTCGGCGAAATCGCTGTCGCTCGGCAGCGCACCGGTGTCCAATGCGTCCGCGGATGCGGGCGATGCGTCGGCCACGTGATCGGCCATCAGCGAGGCCGGGCGTTGGGCCAGGTCCTGCTGGGCCGACAGATCGCGGCGCTGCAGCGATTCGAAGACCTCGGCCAGCACGTCGCTGCGGGCCTCCAGCGGCTCCAGGTCGACCGCAGTGATCTGCTCGCCGGCGATCAGGCGTTCGATGGCCGACTCCATGCGGTGGGCCAGCTCGCCCAGGCGCATGGCACCCGCCAGGCGCGCGCCCCCCTTGAAGGTGTGCAGCGTGCGCATGCAGGCATCGGCCAGATCGCGACGTTGCGGCTGCTGCACCCACTGGCGCATGTCGGCGGCCAACTGGGGCAACAGTTCCAGCGCCTCTTCTTCGAAGATGGGGAACAGGTCGGCGTCGATGGCATCGACGGCCTCGATGTCGGCATCGGGGCCCAGGTCCACATCGGTGCCGACGGCGCGCACCACGTGCTGGTCGGTGGGCTCGGCCTGCAGTGGCTCGAAAGGCTTGATCTCGGGCAGGCCAAGCGCCATGGTCTGGGCGGCAGGCTCATCGGTGGGCAGGGGCTGAACGTCCGGCAGCGATGGCTCGGGCAGCGGCTCAAGCGCGGGCTCGATCAATGGCTCGGCCAATGACCCGGTGTCGACCACGAGGTCGGCGATGGGTTCGGCGAGAGGCTCAGCGTCCACGATGACATCGGCCACCGGCAGCGCATCGTCGCCCTCCTCATCGTCATCGTTGCGAACCAGGCGGAGGTGCTGGCGCGCGGCCACTTCCTGGCGCAACGCCTCGGACGGCTCGAAATGCTCCAGTTGCTGCAGCAGGTCGTCGTTGGGCGACTTCAGGAAGCCGGCGGCGAACTGGTGCAGCAGGCGGCGGATCTCCTCGGCCGCGTCGTTGAACAGGGCCGCAGAGACCTCATCGCCACGCCCCGCACCTTGCGAACGGGTCAGCGCATGCTCCAGCGCGCGCGCCAGGCGCGACAGCTCGGTATAGCCGACGGTGCCGGAGTTGCCGGCGAGCGAATGCGCCAGGGCCACCGCTTCGTCACTGATGGGCTGGTGCCACTCCAGCGCCCATTCGCCCAGCTGCATGCTCAGGCGGCGGGATTGCTCGTCGGCCTCATTGAGGTAGATGTTGAACAGCGGGATGCTGATGCGCAGCGGACCGATCACCTTGACCTGATCGTCGTCGTTCAGGCCTGGCTCGACGAGCGGTTCGGGCTCGGCGGTGACGGGCACGGGCTCAGGCGCCACGTCCGGGGACAGGTCCAGCAGCACGTCCGGTTCGGGCTGGGGCTGGAACGCGGGCTCAAGCATTGTTTCGGCTTGAGGCTCCGCAGCTTGCGGCGTTGGCGTCAGGTCCAGATCGCCGAAGCCGGACACCACCACCGGCTCACCACCTTCGAGCACCTGGATGTCCAGCGGGGCTTCGGCCAGTTCGGTGAGTTCAGGCAGGGCTTCGGGCGACAAGGCCTCGTCGGCGGGATCACCAGCCACCTCGCTCACTTCAGGCAGCGCGTCCAGGGCAGCTGGCTCCGACGGGAGCGTGTCGGAGAACGCCGGCGGTTCGGTATCGGCGAACACGGGGGTCGCATCGAGGGCGTCTGCCTCGCGCGCCACCTCATCGGTCTTGAGGTCGAGCACGATGCGGTCCACGGCCTCGTCCAGGCCCGGCGGCACTTGCAGGGGCTCCCCCGGTTGCACGGGGATCTCCAGTTCGGGGGCGGACAGCACGTCAGCCACGGTGTCGAGCAAAGGCGCGGGCTCGGCGGCTGCGGCCGCGGCCGCCAGGGCCTGCGCTTCGGCTTCGCGCGCCACGGCGTCGTCATCGACCAGCGACACCTCGATCAGCTCCACCTCGGGGGGCAGCTCGGGCACGTCCAGCAACGCAGCCGGCGCCGACGAGGAGTCCAACGGCTCGTCATGAGGCACGAGGTCGGTGGCGCGGAACGCATCGGCGTCCGCGTCGGTGTCGAGCACCGGCGCCTCCAGGGTCGACACCTCCAAAGTCGGCACATCCACCAATGGCAGGTCCGCGGCAGGCTGCTCGTGCACAGGCAGGTCCAGCACCACGGGCGCGGCGGGCACTTCGTCAGGCCCCACCACCGTTTCGCGGCGGCCATGCAGGCGCAAGGCCTCGGCCGCGGCCACCAGGCCGGCGGGCGACCAGCCACGGGCCTGGCGCGCCTCGATGGCGTTCACCCAGCGCTCCAGGTGGCTCAGCGCCTCGATGCTCAGACCCATCAGCTCGTCGCTGGCGGGGTTCTGCGTGGCCAGCCAGGCGTTGTAGAGCTGCTCGAAACCCCAGGCCGCATCGCCGAAATCGCCCAGGCCCACCATGCGCGAGCTGCCCTTGAGCGTGTGGAAGGCACGGCGCACCGTGGTCAGCAGGGTCACGTCGTCCGGCTGGCGCGACAGGCCGGCCAGGGCCGCGCGGGCCTCGCCGATCACTTCGCGCGCCTCCTCGATGAAGATGTCGCGCATCTCATCGTCTTCTTCCAGGCCGGTGGCTTCGGGCACCACGGGCTTTTCGGGCACCAAAGGCGCCTGGGGCACGGGCTCGGGCAGCACATCGATGGGCTCATCGACGCCGACCGGCTCGGTCACGGACTGCACGAAATCGTTCAGCGCGGCCACGGCTTCGTCGCGGGCCTGCTGCTGCTCGGCGTGGTCGTCGGTGGCGGCGGCACGGTCCAGCGCGGCCTGGGCGTTGGCCAGGCTGGCGGCCAGCGAGGGCTGCTCCTGCACCAGCGGCGTGTCGGCCAGGTGCTGGATCTCGTCGGACAGGTCGGCCAGGGGCACGTCGGCGCGCACCACAGACTCGGCCAGGGTTTCGGCCACCTCTTGCGTGTGCACGCGCTCGACCTGCTCGGCCGGCCGTGCCATCACCTCGATGGGATCGACGTCGGGCTGGGGCTGCGGTGCACGGCCCATGATGGGCGAGAGCACGCCGGCATCGGCATTGAACACGAACAGGTTCTTGGCCAGGCCAGGCTGCACGGCCAGCATGTCCACCAGAAAGCCGACAGCCCCCAGGTTGGAGGCCAGGCGATCATGCACACCGCCTTGCGCAGCCTGCAGCAGGTCCGCACCCGGCAGCAGCAGGGATTCGACATCGCTGCGCATGCGCGACACGGCCTGCGCGGCGGCGTCCAGGCCCAGCACGGCCAGCACACCCTTCATGGCCTGCAGCTGCGAGGGCACCTCGACCAGCGGCGTCACGTTCTCATGGTCACGGAAGAACTGGTCGATGCGCTTTTCGCACTCGCCCAGGGCCGTGCGCAGCTCCTGCACCACACTGCCGATGGTCTGGCGATCAGACACCTGGCGGTACAAGGCCTCCATCCAGGCTTCAAGCGGCTCGGCCGGCTGGCCTGAGGACACGGCCTGCAGGCGTTCGGCCAGGCGCTGGACACGCTGGCGCTCTTCCGGGTGCTCGAACTCGGCCTCGTCCAGCGAGGCCTCCAGGTACAGCAGGCTGGTGGCCACTTCCATGGCCAGCGCGGCATCGGGGGCCGCACCGGACTTCACCGTGGCGTCCACGGCGTCGACCAGGGCATGGCCCAGGGCCTCGCCATCGGGATAAAGGCGACGGATCGAATCGGACACCAGCGAGAAAGGCTCATGCAGGCCATTGAGGCGCAGCAGTTCGCCACCGGCCACGGACGACCAGGCCTCCTTGGCCGACGAAACGCGCTTGACGGCCTGGGCCACCCAGGCGGGATCGAAACGGCCCAGCGCGGATTGCACCAGGTCCACGGGCTGGTGGGTGCGCAGGCGGAAGGCCTCGCGCAAGCGGTCGAGCACGCCGTGGCTGGACGCGGCGGCGGCGCCAGCGTCATTCGCAGGTTCGGCCTGCGCGCAGAAGAACAGCAGCTCGTGCGCCAGCCGATCGGACGGCATGCCGGGCTGGCGCGCCAGGGTGCGCAACTGGCTCAGCAGGGCCGAGAGCACGCGCTTGACGTGCAGGCTCAGCGGCAGGCGCTCTTGCGCCAGGGCCTCCAGGAAGCCGCAGGCCAGCACCCAGGTGGCGGCCTCGCGGTGGGCCTGACGGGCTTGCGCATCGGCGGCCAGTTGGCCACACAGCTCCACCAGACGCTGGGCCTTCGACACCGGCGCGCCCTTGAGCAGTTGCAGCAAGGTGGTCTCGAACTCGGACACGGCCTGTTCGTCGACCCGGCGTGGGGTGGCATCGGCCGGGGCGGCCAGGGGCACGTCCAGCGACACGGACGGCCACTCCTGCACCCACAGATCGGAAGGCCGGGCCAGCTCGGAGCCGGACAGCGCCATCAGCGCTTCGTATTGAGGGAACAACGCCAGCGAGGACACCTGCTTGCCCGCCAGGCGGCGGCGCATCAGGTCCAGCAGCGCGAACGACGCAGCCTCGACCGCCTTGACGGCCTGTTCATTGATGGACTGCGGCCGCGCCACGATGCGTTGCACCACGGCTTCGCTCGCGCGCAGCAGCATGGCGCCGGCGGGCAGACCGGCCAGCTCCAGCGCGCCCACCCCCTGGTGGATCTGCTGGCGGGCCGAGCGCAGCACGGCCGGGTCCAGGGCATCGACATCGGAAAAGCCCGTGGCCTCCGCCTCTTTGAGGCAGCGGTGCAGCGCCTTGTGGGCCGCCTCCAGGGACTTGCGCACTTCCTCGTGCACCCACGCGAGTGCACTGAGGTCGTCCGACATGGGCGTGGCTTGCGAGCTGTCCATCAGGTCGTCCTCAGGCGATCTTGAAACGCGCCACCGACTGCTGCAGTTCGTCGGCCGTCTTGGACAGCTCACGCACCAACTGCGCGGTCGAGCGCGTGCCGTCACCGGTCTGCTCGGTCACCGCGAAGATGTGCTGGATGTTGGCCACCACCACGTTGGCGGATTCGGCTTCGCGCAGCGCCTGCGACGAGATCTCCTGAATCAGCTCGGCCAGCTGGCGCGACACGCGGTCGATGTCGTTCAGGGCGGTACCGGCGGCGTCTGACAGCCGGGCCCCTTCCACCACCTTCTGCGTGGAGCGCTCCATGGCGCCCACGGCATCCTGCGTGTCGGTCTGAATGGTGCGCACCAGCGCCGCGATCTGCCGGGTCGCATCGCCCGAGCGTTCGGCCAGCCGCTGCACTTCTTCGGCCACCACGGAGAAGCCGCGGCCCGCTTCACCGGCGGAGGCCGCCTGGATGGCGGCGTTCAGCGCCAGCACGTTGGTCTGCTCGGTAATGTCCGAGATCAGCTCGGTGATTTCGCCGATCTCCTGCGACGATTCGCCCAGGCGCTTGATGCGCTTGGAGGTTTCCTGGATCTGCTCGCGGATGGTGTTCATACCGCCGATGGCATCCTGCACGGCCTTGAGGCCCGAATCCGCCGCGTTCAGCGATTGGCGCGCCACCTCGGCGGAGTGCTGGGCCTGGGCCGACACTTCGTTGATTCGGCCCGCCATGTTCAGCACGGATTCGCCGGTTTCGCGGATCTCGCGCAGTTGCTCGTCGGAGGCGGCCAGCAGCTCGGTCGATGTGGCTTCCACCTGGCCAGTGGTGTCCGACACCCGCGACACCGTGCCCTGCACCTGGGCCACCAGGGTGCGCAGCTCTTCCACCGTGAAGTTCACCGAGTCGGCGATGGCGCCCGTGATGTCTTCCGTCACCGTGGCCTGTTGCGTCAGATCGCCTTCGGCCACCATCTGCAATTCGTTCATCAAACGCAGAATGGCCGCCTGGTTGGCGTCGTTCACGCGCTTGGCTTCATGCTCTTGCCGTTCGGCCTGTTGGCGCTGGAATTCAGCGACCTGCGCACGGTGGCGCTGCTCGGCCAGGTAGACGTTGACCAGCCCGTAGCCCGCCGCACCGGCCAGCGCCAGGAACACCAGCAGCAGCGCCACGTTGACACCACCAATGCCGGCGCCTTCGGCCAGTTGCTTCTGGGCCTGCTCCAGCCCCTTGCGCAGCGGTTCGCTGTCATCGACGATGCTGACCTGCGCGTCACGCGCGGCCACCAGGCCCTGCAGCGAGCCCAGGATGTAGCTGGACTGCGTGCGCATCTCTTCGAACAGCTTGAGCAGCGCTTCGAGCTGTTCGCGCACTTCCGGGTCGCGCGTGCCGGGCAGGCGCAGTTCGGGGTTGCCGTTGGTCAGGCCTTCGGCCAGTTCCTTGAAGGCGTTCAAGTCCTTGCCCAGCAGGAACACGGCCTCGGTGGACACGCCTTCCACGGTCAGGAACTCGTTGGCCGACTTGCCGATCCGCTGCGTCAACATCACCAGCTGGTTCAGGGCCTGCAGTTCGGCGGGCGACACGCCGCCCTTCTCGATCTTGGTCGTGGCGATGCCTTCGGCCAGGTCCAGCAGGTCGGACGAATGGCCGTTCACCTCGCGCAGCGAGCTGCTCACCTTGGTCAGCACGTCCTTCTGCTTGAGCACGAAGCCGGCGTTCTTCTCGGCGCGGTCCACCAGGGGCAGCAGCGGCTTGAGCACGCCCTGCACCCCCGTCGGCGCCGCGGAGATGCCCAGAGCGGCATCGCCCTGCGTCAGGCCGCGCACGTTGGCGGCCAGCACCTTGGACGAATCCGCCACCTCATCGAACGACTGAGCCCGGCCCACCAGGGCCTGCGACACCGACTTGGCCAAGCGTTGCGACTGCATCAGCGCCTGGCCGGTGGCGCCGGCCTGCGTGGCGCGGCGGTCGGCGGCGTTCACCGCGAAGATGGCGCTGGCCACCAGACCGACCACGCCCAGAATCACCCCGCCCACCAGCAGGCGCTGCTGGCGCTCCAGCCCCAGGTTGCCGATCAGCGGCAGGTTGGTCTTGGGCTCGGGCGGGAGCTGGTCACCCAGGTCCAGGTCGGGCTTGAGACGGGTGTCGTGGTAATCCGCCGGAAATTCGGACGGAGCCGCTTCGGAGATGATGGATTCCTCCTGCACCGAGGTGGTCGGCAGGCCCGAATGCGCGGTCTGCGTGTCCACCGTCTGGGCGCCGTCGGCCGTGACCAGCCCTTCAGCCACCAGGGCTTCGGATTGGACCTCGTCTTCGTCGCGCGACTTGCCCAGGTCCTTGATACGGCTCAGAAAGCTCATTGCTAGGTGCTCCAGTGATGCTTCTTCAAATCCTGCGGGTGCGGCTGGCCGTGAGGCCCCTCAAGCCGCCACCCTCAGGAAGGCCTCGTCCGAGGCCAGTGCGGCGAGATTGAGTTCGTACCAGGGACGTCCCTGGGCATCGGCCAACTCGGCCGTCACGAAATGCGGGCGCGCGCCGGAGGTGGCCGGCGCTTCGCTCATGTCCTGCGGGCGTCGCAGCCCCAGCAGTCGGTCGATGAGCAGCGCGGAGTTCAGTTGCAGCGCGGCATTGAAGGCCACCAGCCGGCCCGCGTCCTTGCTGGCCAGATCAAGGGGGGACACCGGCCGCGCGGGCAGCCCCATGAAGGCGGCCAGGTCGATCACGCCGTGCAACTGGCCGCGCAGGTTGGCCACGCCCAGGAACCAGGCCTGGCTGTGCGGCACGGGTTGCAGGCCCGTCAGCGAGAAGATCTCGCCGGCCTGCTCCAGCGGCAGCAGGAAGCCATGGCCGCCCGCCTCCACCGCGAGCCAACTGCGCGTGGGCGCGCTCTCGCGCACCAGGCGGAGCCGTTCCGCCAGGCGTTGCTGCAATTCCCTCAGTGCTTCCTTGTTGGCCATGTCGCGATGCCCCTCCCGTGGCGCGGCGCTCAGCCGAAGGCTTTGATCTTGGACAGCAGTTCTTCAGGATTGACCGGCTTGACCACGTAGTCCTTGGCGCCCTGGCGCAGGCCCCACACGCGGTCGGTCTCCTGGTTCTTGCTGGAACAGATGATCACGGGGATGTCGGCATAGGCCGGATCGCGCGTGATGGCGCGCGTGAGCTGGAAGCCGTTCTGGCCGGGCATCACCACGTCCATCAGGATCAGGTCGGCGCGGTCTTCCTGCAGGCGCTTGAGGGCGTCTTCGCCGTTCTCGGCGGTTCGCACCTGGTAGCCGCGCTTGGTCAGCAGCTCGGACAGCACGTGCAGTTCGGTCTTGGAATCGTCGACCAACAAAATCTTCTGAATCGGCATGTTCACATCCTTGGAGTTCTACGGGGCCTGCGCGCCAATGCGCATCAGGCGCCGGGGGATTCGGTCGTGGCGCGGGCGGTGAAGGTGGCCACCGCCTGCAGCAACTGATCCTTGGTGAAGGGCTTGGTCAGATAGTCCTGCGAGCCCACCATGCGGCCGCGCGCCTTGTCGAACAGCCCGTCCTTGGACGACAGCATGATCACCGGCGTGGCGGCGAACTTGGGGTTGCGCTTGATGATGGCGCAGGTCTGGTAACCGTCGAGCCGCGGCATCAGGATGTCGCAGAAGATGATGTCCGGCAGGTGGTCGTTGACCTTGGAGAGCGCGTCGAAACCGTCCTCGGCCAGCAGCACTTCGTAGCCACCCTGCTTGAGGAAGATCTCGGCACTGCGCCGGATGGTGTTGCTGTCATCGATGACAAGCACCTTGGTGGGTACGCGATCCCCTGCGTCAGATCCCATGTCGCTCACGAAACGAATCCTCCAGCGATCGCCCCGGGTGTCAGGCCCCGGCAACAGGCCAGGCAGACACCGGCACGGCGCTTCAAATCTGCACCATCTCGAAATCGTCCTTGCGGGCCCCGCATTCCGGGCAGACCCAGTTCATCGGCACGTCTTCCCAGGCCGTGCCGGGCGCGATGCCTTCTTCGGGCAGCCCTGCCGCCTCG
>MHCFD02800__coassemble_1667_pt1 | contig 12179 bp, 10 predicted proteins | sample MHCFD02800__metabat2_low_PE_007 | metagenome-assembled genome bin MHCFD02800 | reverse complement strand
TGCCCAACCCGCTGGACATTCCGCCAAAAGACTGAGCTGGCGGGCACCGTTCTCGCCCCTGTTTTCGCCCCCCGTTTCCGCTTTTGCAAAGCACCAGAACGATCTTGGCAACGCCCCGCTGACGAAGCACGGTCGATGGTGCTTATGATGGGCGCCACATCCTCGGCACTGACCGAAAACCTCTCGCATCCCACAAGGACAACCCCCATGAAAACGCGCGCCGCCGTGGCCTGGAAGGCCGGCCAACCCCTGACCATCGAAACCGTCGACCTGGACGGCCCGCGCGAAGGCGAAGTGCTGGTGGAGATCAAGGCCACCGGCATCTGCCATACGGACTACTACACCCTCTCCGGCGCCGATCCGGAAGGCCTGTTCCCCGCCATCCTGGGCCATGAAGGCGCGGGCGTGGTGGTCGATGTCGGCCCCGGCGTGACCTCGCTGAAAAAGGGCGACCACGTCATCCCCCTCTACACGCCTGAATGCCGCCAGTGCAAGTTCTGCTTGAGCCGCAAGACCAACCTGTGCCAGAAGATCCGCAGCACGCAGGGCAAGGGCCTGATGCCCGACGGCACCTCGCGCTTCTCGCTGAACGGCCAGCCACTGCTGCACTACATGGGCACCTCCACCTTCGCCAACCACATCGTGGCGCCGGAGATCGCCCTGGCCAAGATCCGTGAAGACGCGCCCTTCGAGACCGTCTGCTACATCGGCTGCGGCGTGACCACCGGCGTGGGCGCCGTGCTGTTCACCGCGCAAGTCGAGGCCGGCGCCAACGTGGTCGTGTTCGGCCTGGGCGGCATCGGCCTGAACGTGATCCAGGGCGCCAAGATGGTGGGTGCCGACAAGATCATCGGCGTGGACCTGAACCCCGCCCGCGAGGCCATGGCCCGCCAGTTCGGCATGACGCACTTCCTGAACCCGAAGGACATCGAGGCCGCCGGCGGCAACCTCGTCGACGCCATCGTGCAGTTGACCGATGGCGGCGCCGACTACAGCTTCGAGTGCATCGGCAACACCAAGGTGATGCGCCAGGCGCTGGAGTGCACGCACAAGGGCTGGGGCCGCAGCATCATCATCGGCGTGGCCGAGGCGGGTGCCGAGATCAGCACCCGCCCCTTCCAACTCGTCACGGGCCGCAAGTGGGAGGGCTCGGCCTTCGGCGGCGCGCGCGGCCGCACCGACGTGCCCAAGATCGTCGACTGGTACATGGACGGCAAGCTCAACATCGACGACCTGATCACGCACAAGCTCAAGCTGGAGCAAATCAACGAAGGCTTCGATCTGATGAAAAAGGGCGAATCCATCCGCTCCGTCGTGATCTACTGAGATCGATGACGCGGCCTGCGCGGGACCATCGCGCAGGCCTGTTGTACCGCCGGTGTTCTGAAGGAGGCAGCACCATGATCGACACCCTGAGCGAACACCCCAGCTTCGGCGGCGTGCAGGGCTTTTATCGCCACCATTCGAGCACCATCGGCCTGCCGATGAAGTTCTCGGTGTACCGCCCGCCGCAGGCCCTGGAGGACGGTGCCAGGCCGCTGCCGGTGCTGCTCTACCTGGCGGGCCTGACCTGCACCGAAGAGACTTTCCCGATCAAGGCCGGCGCGCAGCAGTACGCCGCGCAGCACGGCCTGATCCTGGTGGCGCCCGACACCAGCCCGCGCGACACCGGCATTCTTGATGCCGACGCGGCCTGGGATTTCGGCACCGCCGCCGGCTTCTACATCGACGCCACACAGGCGCCCTGGCACACGCACTGGCGCATGGAGAGCTACCTCACGCTTGAGCTGCTGCCCCTGGTGCTGCACCGCTTCAAGGGCCGCGAAGACCGCGTCGGCATCTTCGGTCACTCGATGGGCGGCCATGGCGCGCTCACGCTGGCACTGAAGTACCCCGAGCTGTTCCACAGCGTGTCGGCCTTCGCGCCGATCGCCGCGCCCAGCCAGTGCCCCTGGGGCCGCAAGGCTTTCACCGGCTACCTGGGCGAGGACCCCAGCGCCTGGCGCAGGCACGATGCCACCGAGCTGGTCAACGATGGCGGCTACTGCCCGCCCATCCTGATCGACCAGGGCCTGGGCGACAAGTTCCTGGCCGACCAGCTGCACCCGCACCTGTTCGAGAACGCCTGCAAGCAGATGGGCCAGCCGCTCACCTTGCGCCGCCATGCTGGCTACGACCACGGCTACTACTTCATCTCGACCTTCATGCGTGAGCACATCGAGCACCACGCGGCCACCCTCAACGCCACGGTCAGCGCCACGCCATGAACCTCTACACCGCCATCCAGGCCGCGCTGCCGCCTCAGCCCGACGAGCCCGCCATCCTCACCGATGGCGGCCAGGCCTACACCTGGCGTGACCTGAACCAGGCCACGGCCATGCTGGCCAACCTGCTGGACAGCCTGAAGCTGCGCAACAAGGGCGGCCGCCCGCCCGTGGTGGCCACGCACGTCGACAAGTCCGTCGAGGCGCTGCTGCTCTACCTGGCCACGCTGCGCGCGGGCTGCGTCTTCCTGCCGCTGAACCCGGCCTACCGCGCCGCCGAGCTCGATTACTTCGTCGAGGACGCCCAGCCCGCCGTGCTGGTGTGCCGCTCCGAAGACCTGGACTGGGTGACACCGCTGGCCGCCCACCGCAACGTGGGACACCTGTTCACGCTGAACGACGACCGCAGCGGCAGCCTGCTCACGCACGCCGCGCAGATGCCAGGCGAGCACGCCGTGGCCACCCGTGACATCGACGATCTCGCCGCCATCCTCTACACCTCCGGCACCACGGGCCGCAGCAAGGGCGCCCTGCTCACGCACGGCAACCTGCTGAGCAACGCGCGCACGCTGCTGCGGCACTGGGACTGGCGCACCGACGACGTGCTGGTGCATGCCCTGCCCATCTTCCACATCCACGGCCTGTTCGTGGCGGCGCACTGTGCGCTGCTCTCGGCCACGCCCATGCGCTGGATCGGCAAGTTCGATGCCGCCAAGGTGATCGCGCAGATCAAGGATCAAGCCAGCCCGCGCGCCAGCGTGTTCATGGGCGTGCCCACCATGTACGGCCGCCTGCTGGCCGATGGCGGCCTCACGCCCCAGGCAGCGGCGCACATGCGCCTGTTCATCAGCGGATCGGCACCGCTGTCGGCCACCGCGGCCGATGCCTTCGTGCACGCCACCGGCCACGCCATCCTGGAGCGCTACGGCATGAGCGAGACCGGCATGCTGTGCTCCAACCCCTGCCGCAGTGCTGAAGGCGCGCGCCTGCCCGGCAGCGTGGGCCCGGCCCTGCCCGGCGTGGGCGTGCGCATCACCGACGACCATGGCCAGCCCTGCCCGCAGGGCGAGGCCGGCCACGTCGAGGTGCGCGGCCCCAACGTGTTCAAGGGCTACTTGGGGCTCCCCGACAAAACCCGCGAGGCCTTCACGGCCGACGGCTGGTTCCGCACGGGCGACGTGGGCCGCATCGACGAGAACGGCTACGTGCACCTGGTCGGCCGCGCGCGCGACCTGATCATCACCGGGGGCTTCAACGTCTACCCGGCCGAGGTCGAGACCCACCTGGACCGCCTGCCCGGCGTGATCGAATCGGCCGTGATCGGCGTGCCGCACCCGGATTTCGGCGAAGGCGTGGTGGGGGTGCTGGTCACGCCCAAGGGCGTCGCGCTCGATGAAGCCGCATTGCTGGCCTCGCTCAAGGACACCATCGCCGGCTTCAAGGTGCCCAAACGCCTGATCTTCACGGACGACCTGCCGCGCAACGCCATGGGCAAGGTGCAAAAGAACCTGCTGCGCCAGCAATACAACCACACCTTCGACTGAGGCCCGCCACCATGCTGCGATTCTTCAGCTGGACTCCAAGGCCGTCCGACGGGACGGTCGTCGCGCCCGATGAGCGCCTGCCCTGGCCACCCACCATCGCGATGGGCATCCAGCACGTGGTCGCCATGTTCGGCTCCACCGTGCTGGCGCCGCTGCTCATGGGCTTCGATCCGAACATCGCGGTGCTGATGAGCGGCATCGGCACGCTCATCTTCTTCCTGATCACCGGCGGCAAGGTGCCTAGCTACCTGGGCTCGAGCTTCGCCTTCATCGGCGTGGTGATCGCCGCCACCGGCTACGCCGGCACGGGGCCGAACACCAACATCGGCCCCGCGCTGGGCGGCATCATCCTGTGCGGGCTGGTCTACACGCTCATCGGGTTCGCCGTCCAGGTCGCAGGATCCCGGTGGATCGAGCGTTTCACACCACCCGTCGTCACCGGCACCATCGTCGCCGTGATCGGCCTGAACCTCGCCGCCATCCCCATCAAGAACATGGCGTCCAGCCACTTCGACGCGTGGATGCAGTTGGTGAGCTTCGCCAGCGTGGCGCTGGTGGCGGTCTTCACCCGGGGCATGCTGCAGCGCTTGCTGATCCTCGTGGGCCTGATCGTGGCCAGCCTGGTCTACGTGGTGCTGACCAATGGCCTGGGCCTGGGCAAGCCGGTGGCTGTCAGCGGCATCGCCTCTGCGCCCTGGTTCGGCCTGCCCACGCTCCACACGCCCGTGTTCACGGGCAGTGCGGCGCTGCTCATCGTTCCGGTCGTGGTCATCCTGGTGGCCGAGAACCTGGGCCACATCAAGGCCGTCACTGCCATGACGGGCCGGGACATCGACCGCTACATGGGCCGCGCGTTCATCGGCGACGGCATCGCCACCATGGTCAGCGGCGCGGCCGGCGGCACCGGCGTCACGACCTACGCCGAGAACATTGGCGTGATGGCCGCCACCAAGATCTACTCGACCGCGGTGTTCGTGGTCGCCGCCCTGGTGGCCATCCTGCTGGGCTTTTCGCCGAAGTTCGGCGCCATCATCCAGGCGATCCCGGTGCCGGTGATGGGTGGGGTCTCCATCGTGGTGTTCGGGCTCATCGCCGTGGCCGGCGCCAAGATCTGGGTCGACAACCGGGTCGACTTCTCGGACAACCGCAACCTGATGGTGGCAGCGATTCCCCTGGTCCTGGGGACTGGCGGGTTCGCACTGCACTTCGGCAGCTTCGAACTGGGGGGCATCGGCACCGCCACTTTCTCGGCCATCGTCCTGCACGCTCTGCTCAGTTGGGGCCGGAAACCGGCTTGAGCAGCATCAAACCGCCTGCTGGTAGCGGCTGATAAGTTGTTGCCTGCGCGCAGCCCTCTCATTCGCGTCTCAATTCCTCTTCCACAACACACGATCGCCCAGAGCGACCGAGGAGCCCCCGCCATGAGCCTGAACCTCCCCTCCCTGAAGGACAAGGTCAGTCCCGAAGAGTGGCAACTGCGCACCGACCTGGCCGCCTGCTACCGCCTGGTCGCCCTGTACGGCTGGAGCGATCTGGTCTTCACGCACATCTCGGCGCGCATCCCGGGGCCTGAGCACCACTTCCTGATCAACCCCTACGGGCTGATGTTCGACGAGATCACCGCGTCCAGCCTGGTCAAGGTCGATCAGGACTGCAACAAGCTCAGCGACTCGCCCTTCCCCGTCAACCCGGCCGGCTTCACCATCCACAGCGCGGTGCACGCCGTGCGCGAGGATGCCGGCTGCGTGCTGCACACGCACACGCGCGCCGGTGTGGGCGTGTCGGCACAGAAGGGCGGCATTCTGCCCATCTCGCAGCAGAGCACCTTCGTGCTGGCCTCGCTGGCCTACCATGAGTACGAAGGCGTCGCCTTCCGCGAGGACGAGAAACCGCGCCTGCAGGCCGACCTGGGCGACAACAACTTCCTGATGCTGCGCAACCATGGCCTGCTGACCGTGGGACGCACCGTGGCCGATGCCTTTTTGGCCATGTACATCTTCGAGAGCACCTGCCAGATCCAGCTGGCCGCGCAATCGGGCGGTGTCGAGCTCACGCAGGTGCACCCGCAGATCGTGCAGGGCGTGGGCCATGCGATGAAAGTGCAGACCGGCGGCATGGGCGGCGCCTTCGTGTGGCCCTCGCTCATCCGCAAGGTCGAGCGTCAGGCGCCTGACTACAAGAACTGATCGGGGCCAGGACGCATGAACAAGCTGTGGGTGATCATCACCCTGGTGATCGCGGCCTTGGGCCTGTCCACGCTGATCGTGGTCGGTGGCGGCATGGTCAAGGGCTACGACGACAAGGCCAATGCCCACTCCGGTGCCGAGGTGGGCACGCCCTGGCAGATCGACCCGGTGCCCGAGGGCCGCACGCGCGTGGCCGGTCTGGTGCTGGGCTTGCCTGGCAAGCCTCAGGCAGGCGATGCCACCCTCGGCGACGCGTTGCGCCTGTGGTCCGACAAGATCGAGGTGGCCGTGGTGGCCTCGCCCGACGAGGTCGGCGCGCTGGAGGCCTTCATCGACCCGGCCATGCTGGGCTTCGTGGCCGGCAAGCTGGTGCTGAGCGTGCAGATGGACCCGCTGCGCATCGCCGATTTCAAGCGGCGCGCGGGCAAGGTCGATTTCATGGAGAGCACCACGCGCAAGTTCACGCTGTCGGCCGAGGACCTTGAATCGGCCAGGGCCGCGCCCATCGTGGCGGCGGCCTTCGTGCCGCAGGCCCAATTGGACGCCGACACGGTGATCGCCCGCTTCGGCCGGCCCGCTCAGCGCATGCCAGGCGTGGGCGACAGCGAGCACCTGCTCTACCCTGACAAGGGCGTGGACGTGGTCATTTCACCCAAGGGGCGTGAACTGATCCAGTACGTGGCCCCAGCGCGCTTCGAAGAACTGCGCGCGCCGCTGCTCGCCGCGCGGGCTGAAGCGGCGAAGGCCGCTGCCTCCAATCCGCTCAGCGGTACTTCTCCGTCAACGCCTTGATCTCCGCGTCCTTGCGCGCCCACAACTCGCCCATCCAGGCCTGCAGTTCGGCGCGGTAGGCCGGGGAGCCCGGATCGTCGGGCATCTGCAGCGAGCGGGGAATCGGCACCTCGCGCACCGTCACCACCACGTCATCGACCTTGCCCGTGAGCAGGTGATGGAACTCGGGCACGCCCTTGGGGTAGACTATGGTGACGTCCAGGAAGCAGTCGAATTTGTCGCCCAGCGTCTGCAGGGCCATGGCGATGCCGCCCGTCTTGGGCTTGAGCAGGTGCTGGTAGGGTGACTTCTGCGCGGCGTGCTTGGCCTTGGTGAAGCGCGTGCCTTCCATGAAGCTGATCACCGAGGTGGGGATCACGCGGAACTTCTCGCAGGCCTTGCGGGCCACGGCCAGATCCTGCGCCACGCTGGCACCGCCCTTGCGGCGCATGAAGGGGAAATCCAGCGCCCACCAGGCCAGGCCCATGATGGGCACGTAGATCAGCTCGTACTTCAGGAAGAACTTGAGCAGCGGAATACGGCGGTTGAACACGCGCTGCAGCACCAGGATGTCGACCCAGCTCTGGTGGTTGCTGCTGACGAGGTACCAGCCCTCGTACTTGAGGTGGCTCACGTCCGGCAGGTGCCAGGGCTTGCGGTTGGCCATCCGGATCCAGGCATTGTTGTTGCCGATCCAGAGTTCGGCCACGCCGTTGAGCAGCGAATCCATCACCTTGCGCACCGGTGTGAACGGCAGCGCCAGCTTGATCAGGGCACCAGGGATCAGGACGAGGAAGAACAGCGGCACGGTGACGACCACCAGCTGCAAGCTGGCCACGACACCCTTGACGACGGAAATCACGGGATTGGACATGTCTCGGTGGATGGCTGATGACAGCCTTGTGTCTGGGACAGGCGCGATTATGGCGGTCAACGCCCGTGTTTACCCGACTGCCGGACCTTGTCCAGCCATTTCGCGCGGCGTTGATCGTCCGCAAAGCGCACGGGCGCGAACACGGTGATGCCCACGGGCTTGATGCCGCAGAACTCCAGGATGGTCTTGCGCAACTGCAGGTGCAGCGGACGGCGGTAGAACAGGGTGTAGTACCAGCCCGGCGTGTCCATCGTGACGAAGGCCTGGGCGCTGCGGCCTTTGAGCAGCTTGTCCCACAGCTGCGAGCCCTTGCGGTACTTGAAGGCGAACCCGGGCAGGAACACCCGGTCGAAGAATCCCTTGAGCGGCGCCGGCAGACCGCCCCACCACATCGGGAAGACGAACACCAGGTGCTCGGCCCAGGTGATGGCCTGCTGCACCTCGACCAGGCCCGGCTCCAGCGGCTGGATCTGGCGGTAGCCGTGGTGCAGCACCGGGTCGAAGGCGATCTCGCCCAGCTTGAAGAACTTCACCTCGTGGCCGGCCTGCCGGGCGGCCTCCACATAGGCATCGGCCAGTGCCCCGCAGTAGCTGCCGGCGGCATCGGGGTGTCCAAGGATGACGGTGATCTTGCGGCTCAAGACAGGCTCCCTTTTTTAAGGGCCGCTCACTGCGCGCGGCGTGGAGCCATTATGTTGGCCTCAGCTCAAGGCCTGCTTGGCGCGGTACATGGCCTCGTCGCTGCGCTGCAGAAGCTCTTCGGCGTCCTCGCTCTCGCCGGGGAAGAAGCAGCTGCCGATGCTGGCGCTCAGGTTCAGCAGGTAGACCACGCCCTCATCGCCCGGCCGCTGCACCGGGAACGGCGTCTCGATCACCTGGCGCAGCTTGTCCGCCAGCGCCCAGAGTTGTTCGTCGGAAGTGACGCCCTGCGACAGCAGCACGAACTCGTCGCCGCCCAGCCGCGCCAGGGTGTCGGATTCCCTCAAGCAGCCGCGCAGGCGGCGCGCGGCCTCGCGCAATACCTGATCGCCGGCCGCGTGGCCATGCGTGTCGTTGACGGACTTGAAGCCGTCCAGGTCGACGAACAGCACGACGCCGCCCACGCCCGTGCGCCGCGCCTGCGTGAGCGCCTGCTCGATGCGGTCGAGCAGCAGCATTCGGTTGGGCAGGCCCGTGAGCGCATCGTGCAACGCGTGGTGGCGGTACTGCTGCCGGTCGGCATAGAGCCGGCGCTCCATCACGAACAAGCGGCGGCGGTGGTACTCCGCCAGGTAGGCACCCGTGCCGCCCAGCACGTTGGCGCTGATGAAGTACAGGTTGTGGCCCACCCACTGCTCGGGCGGCAAGGGGCGCAGCCAGCCGTACAGCAGGTTGTAGGCCGCCAGCAGCACCGCGTTGGCTACCAGCGCGTGGACGAAGCGCGTGCCGGAGAAGTTGTAGGTGTAGAAGATCACCAGCACCAGGCCGGCGTAGTAGTACTCCAGCGACTGCGGCGGCAGCATCCAGAAGATGCCCAGCAGGCTCAGCCCCGCCCCCAGGCCCAGCACCATGAGCGCCTCGGAGCCTCGGCGGGCGTACTGCGGCTGCCAGCTGAAGGCGAATAGCGCCAGGGCCCCCAGCGCGCCGAAGGCGCGGACGCTCCAGGCATAAGGCAGCAGGTGCCCGGGCACGTAATGCTTGTCCAGCAGGCCGAACACCAGGTAGACCGCCAAGCCCACCCAAAGGGCAACGCGGCCATGCCAGCGCAATCGTGGCAGCGTGGCGGTACGGTAAGCGCATTCCTGCGCGGGATTGCGAAAGCGCAAGGTCAGCGGATGGGGGCGGACATCAGGTTCGCGCATGCATTCCTCTGAAGGCCAGCGCCTGCGCCCGCCCTCGAATCCCCTGTGGATCGCCGGCCTGGATCGGCCGGCACGTACTGCGAAGGCAATGTACCGCCGTGGTCCTGTTTTGAACAGACCGCGCCTGGTTTGCCTGCCGCCATTTCACGCAACGCATGCCACACCAACGCGATGGCGGACGGGCGCGTTGACGCCCTCAGGGTATCCCTCATCAAACTGACACACTCGGCTGGCACCCTGGGGGCCCCTTTGCCTTTCCCAAGGCGTTCAACCGAACCCAGCGTGCGACCATGACCGAGCCCATTGGCCCCATTGGCCCCATCGACCCTGAACTGCTGCGCCGCCTGCAGGACGACGTGCTCGACAGCTACGACGAAGAACTGGAGATGGAGATCGACGACCGGCTGCTCGATGGCGATGCCGTGATCGACGACGAAAGCCGTGAGTCACGCCGCTTGTACTTCCGCGAGCTGTTCCGCCTGCAGGGCGAGCTGGTCAAGCTGCAGGACTGGGTGGTTCACAGCGGCGAGCGCATCGTCGTGCTGTTCGAAGGCCGCGACGCGGCCGGCAAGGGCGGCGCCATCAAGCGCATCACGCAGCGCCTGAACCCCCGCGTGTGCCGCGTGGCCGCCCTGCCCGCCCCCAACGACCGCGAGAAAACCCAGTGGTACTTCCAGCGCTACGTGAGCCACCTGCCCGCCGCAGGCGAGATCGTGCTGTTCGACCGCAGTTGGTACAACCGCGCCGGTGTCGAGCGCGTGATGGGCTTCTGCTCGGACGAAGAGTACGAAGAGTTCTTCCGTTCGGTGCCCGAGTTCGAGAAGATGCTAGTGCGCAGCGGCATCCGCCTGTTCAAGTACTGGTTCTCCATCACCGACGAAGAGCAAAACGCGCGCTTCATCGCCCGCATCAACGATCCGCTCAAGCAGTGGAAGCTGAGCCCCATGGACCTGGAGAGCCGCCGCCGCTGGGAGGCCTACACGCGCGCCAAGGAAACCATGCTGGAGCGCACCCACATCCCCGAGGCGCCCTGGTGGGTGGTGCAGGGCGTGGACAAGAAACGCGCCCGCCTGAACTGCATCCACCACATGCTCAGCCAGGTCGCCTACGAAGAGGTGGAACACACGCCCGTGTACCTGCCCCAGCGCGAGCGCGCCGAGGACTACTTCCGCCGCCCGGTGCCGGACACCATGTTCGTGCCCGAGGTGTACTGATCCGCTGCTGCTGAGAGAGCCGCCGGCAGGCTCTTTGCACCACGACAGGGCACGCGTGGCCGCCATCGGCTACGCTTGACGGTTCCGCCTGGCCGCTGGCCAGGCCGTCCGTCATACCTACCCGCCACGGGAGCCTCACGCGTGCTGCGTTTCTTCGAACAACTGGTCGATCCCTACCCCACCGACGATCCCACCCCGCCGCCTAAAGGCTTCACCGCCTTCCTCTGGGCCTGCACCAAGGGCACGCGCCCCTACATCGCCGGCATGACCCTGATGACGGCGCTGATCGGCGCCTTCGAGGCCTTGCTGTTCAGCATGCTGGGCAACATCGTCGACTGGCTGGGCCATGTGCAGCCCGGGCAGTTGTGGGCCCGTGAAAGCGGCCACCTGCTGATGCTGGTCGGCATCCTGCTGCTGAGCCCGCTGGCCGTGCTGCTGCAGACCCTGCTCAAGCACCAGAGCCTGGCAGGCAACTTCCCGATGCGCCTGCGCTGGAACTTCCACCGGCTGATGCTGGGCCAGAGCATGGGCTTCTACCAGGATGAGTTCGCCGGGCGCGTGGCCACCAAGGTGATGCAGTCGGCGCTGTCGGTGCGCGACACGGTGATGATCGTGATGGACATCCTGGTGTTCGTGGTCATCTATTTCGTGACGATGACGGCCGTGGTGGGCAGCTTCGACGCGTGGCTGCTCCTGCCCTTCATCGGCTGGGTGACGGCGTATGCGCTGTCGGTGTGGTACTTCGTGCCGCGCCTGGCCACGCGCGCCAAGGCCCAGGCCGATGCGCGCTCGCTGATGACGGGCCGCATCACCGATGCGTACACCAACATCGCGACCGTCAAGCTGTTCTCGCACGGGCGGCGCGAGGCCGACTACGCGCGCTCGGCGATGCGCGAGTTCATGACGACCGTGCACGGACAGATGCGCCTGGTGAGCGGCTTCGAGGTGGTCAACCACACGCTGAGCATGCTGCTGATCCTGTCCACCGCAGGGGCCACCTTGTGGCTGTGGACGCAGGGCCAGGTGGGCGTGGGCGCCGTGGCCGCCGCAACCGCGATGGCGCTGCGGCTGAACGGCATCTCGCACTGGATGATGTGGGAAGTGGCCGCGCTGTTCGAGCACATCGGCACGGTGCAGGACGGCATCAACACGCTGTCGCGGCCGCACACGGTGGTGGACAAGCCGGGCGCGCAGCCACTGGCGGTGTCACGCGGCGAGGTGGTGTTCGAGGGCGTGAGCTTCGCCTATGGTGGGGCGCGCACGGTGGTCGATGGGCTGAACCTGCGCATCCGGCCGGGCGAGAAGATCGGGCTGGTGGGGCGCTCGGGCGCGGGCAAGTCCACGATCGTGAACCTGCTGCTGCGTTTTTATGACGTCGAGCAGGGCCGCATCCTGATCGACGGGCAGGACATCAGCCTGGCCACGCAGGACAGCCTGCGCGCGCAGATCGGCATGGTCACCCAGGACACCTCGCTGTTGCACCGT
>MHCFD02800__coassemble_1664_pt1 | contig 12195 bp, 9 predicted proteins | sample MHCFD02800__metabat2_low_PE_007 | metagenome-assembled genome bin MHCFD02800 | reverse complement strand
CCCGCGCCGCAACGGCTACCCCTGCTACGAGTTCGCCAAGGTGCTGGCCAATGACCCGTACTACGCGGGCATCTCGATCGGCGACTACGCGCTGGCCTTCAAGGGTGGCGAGCTGATCGGCATCCTGGGCAGCTGGAACCAGAAGGCCTACAAGCAGACGCGCGTGATGGGCTTCAAGGCCCCGATCGGCCTGATCCGCCCGCTGTACAACCTGTATGCCTCGATCGCCGGCGGTTTTCGCCTGCCGCCGGTGGGTGGCGTGCTGAACTACCTGACGCTGCACACCACCTTGATCGCGGGCGACGACAAGGACGTGTTCCGCGCGCTGATCGACTGGATCATGGCGCACCAGGGCCAGAAGTACGACGCACTGGCCTGCGGCATCACGCACGGCGACCCGCTGGTGGAGGTGCCGCGCGGCTACAAGCGCCAGAAGCTGTTCTCCAGCCACTTCTGGCTGAGCTATGGCGACGATCCGCGCCCTGGCATCGATAATCGCCCGCTGTTCGTCGAACTGGGCCGCCTGTGACCATGTGATCGTGGCAGGCCCTCGCCGAGCGAGCCTGTCGCCATGACCTTTGTTGAGTGAAGTGTTCCCATGAAGCGCCTGCTGTCCATCCCCTCGCCCGCCTTGTCCCGCACCGCCCTGACACGGTCCATCCTGGGCACCGGCCTGCTGCTGGCCGTCGCCGGCCTGAGCGGCTGCCTGCAAGATGAAGCGCGCTCGCAGTTGCCCGGCTACATCGAGGCGGACATCACCTCGGTGGCCACCCCCGTGGCGGGCACGCTGTTCCAGATGGGCGTGAAGGAAGGCCAGGCCGTGAAGCTGGGCGACAAGCTCTACACGCTGGAATCCAACCGTGAGCAGGCCCAGCTGGCCGAGGCCCAGGCCCGCAAGGCCCAGGCCGATTCGCAGCAGCAGAACCTGAGCAAGGGCGCCCGCAAGGACGAGCTGGACCAGGTGCGCGCCAAGCTGCGCTACGCCAAGGCCCAGCTGGCCCAGATGCAGACCAACCTGAAGAAGAGCGAGACCCTGGTCAAGAAGGGCTTCATCGCCGAGGCGCAGGTCGATGCCGACCGCACCAACGTCGCCCTGGCCCAGGCCCAGGTCGAAGAGGCCCGCGCCGCCCTGCGCGCCGCCAAGGAAGGCGCCCGCGACGACGAGAAGCGCGCCGCCGCCGCCCAGGCCTCGGCCGCCGTGGCCGGTGTGGCCCAGGTGGAATGGCTGCTGCAGCAGAAGCAGGTAACGGCCCCCGTGGAGGGCGTGGTGCAGGAGATCTTCGTGCGCCAGGGCGAGTTCGCGCAGACCGGCGCCGCCGTGCTGTCCATCCTGCAGAAGGACAGCCTGCGCGTGCGCTTCTTCGTGCCCAACGACCTGCGCCCGCGCTTCCTGCCGGGCGCGCAGTTCCAGGTGAAGGTGTCGGGCTGCGAGCAGCCCCTGACCGCCCGCACCACCCGCGTGAGCGCCCGCCCCGAGTACACCAACCCGCTGATGTTCGGCCCCGAGCTGCGTGACCGCCTGAGCTTCCTGACCGAAGGCCGCATCGAAGGCGCCAGCAAGTGCTCGGTGCCTCCGGGCACGCCGGTGGGTGTGATCCTGGCGCAGACCCAAGGCTGACAGACGACACGACCTGAGCGACCATCAGCGAAAGGCCCGACGTGTCTTCATCATCGACCCTCATCGAGGTGCGCAACCTCACCAAGACCTTCGGCACGCACACCGTGGTCGACCAGCTCGACATGACGATCGAGCCGGGGCAGCTCTACGCCTTCCTGGGCCCCAACGGCAGCGGCAAGACCACGGCCATCCGGATGATGTGCGGCCTGGTGCCGCTCACCTCGGGCGGCGGCACCTGCATGGGCTACGACATCGCCACGCAGTCGGACAAGATCAAGCCGCTGCTGGGCTACATGACGCAGCACTTCAGCCTCTACCCTGATCTGACCGTGCGCGAGAACCTGGAGTTCGTCTGCCGCCTGTATGGCGTGAAGGACATCCAGGGCCGGCTCAACGAGCTGGTCAAGCAGTTCGCCTTCGACGACCTGGGCCGTGACCGCCAGCAGGTCGGCACGCTGTCGGGCGGCTGGAAGCAGCGCCTGGCGCTGGCCTGCGCGATGTCGCACCGCCCCAAGCTGCTGCTGCTGGACGAGCCCACCGCCGGCGTGGACCCCAAGGCCCGCGAGGCCTTTTGGGACATCCTGCAGGAGATCTCGGCCACGGGCGTGTCCACGCTGGTCAGCACGCACTACATGGACGAGGCCATGCGCTCGCACCGCCTGGCCTACATGCTCTACGGCCGCCTGCTGGTGGACGACAAACCCGAAGAGGTCATCGCCAAGAGCCACCTGGTGGCCGTGCAGGTCGGGCTGAAGGGCCCGGTCGACCTGGTGGCCATCAGCCGCGACCCGCGCGTGGTGCGCCTCTCGCGCCAAGGCAACAGCGTGCGCCTGGTGGCCCGCTCGCAGGACGACGTGGCCAGCTGGCTGCAGACCCTGGGGGATTCGGCCGGCGACGTGCACGAGATCGACGTGGGCCTGGAAGACGTCTTCTTCCACCTGACCCTGCAGCAGCAGGGCACCAACACTTCTTTCTGAGGCAGCAGCAGTCATGTCTCCCCATCGCATCTACGCCATCGCCCAGAAAGAGTGGCTGCACATGGTGCGCGACCGGCTGACCTTCGTGTCGCTGATGATCGCCACCATCAGCTACGTGATCGTGTTCGGCTACGCCATCAACCCCGATCCGCGCCACATCGACACCATCATGGTGGACCACGACAAGAGCGAGTTCTCGCGCCTGTACCGTGCCGCCCTGATCCAGAGCGTCTACCTGAAGGTGGACCCGCGCGAGATGTCGGCCGAGCAGGCCAGCGACTACCTGCGCCAGGCGCACACCTCCGTCGTCATCGAGATCCCGCCCGATTTCACGCGCAACCTGATGGCCGGCAAGACGGCGCAGCTGCTGGTGGAGGCCGACGCGACCGACCCGGTGTCGCTCAACGGCGCGATCTCGTCGACCGGCGAGGTGGCGCGGCAGGTGGCGGCGCACATCCTGCGCAAGGACCAGCTCCACGTGCCCAGCGTGGGCCCCAGCGTGGACGTGCGCGTGCAGCGCCGCTTCAACCCCCAGGGCGAGCACACCTTCTACATCATCCCCGGCGTGATCGGCATGATCCTGAACATGTCGCTGATCATGATGACGGCGATGTCGATCACGCGCGAGAAGGAGCGCGGCTCGATGGAATTCATGATGGTGACGCCCACCGCGCCATCGGAGGTGATCGTCGGCAAGATGATCCCCTACTTCTTCATGGGGATCGTGCAGGTGCTCAGCATCCTGGTGATCGCGTTCTGGCTGTTCAAGATGCCGCTGACGGGCAGCGCCTGGGCCCTGGCCGCGCTGCTGTTCACCTACGGCGTGACCACGCTGATGGTGGGCATCCTGATCTCGACCGCCGCGCAGTCGCAGATCCAGGCCATGCAGCTGTCGTTCTACTACATGATGCCGACCATCATGCTCTCGGGCTTCATGTTCCCGTACAGCGGCATGCCGCAGTGGGCGCAGTGGATCTCGTCCACCCTGCCGATGACCTACTTCATCCGCGGCGCACGGGGCGTGTTCCTGAAGGAGTTCCAGATGGCCGACATGCTGACCAACCTGTGGCCCATCGGGCTGGCCTTCCTGGTGTTCCTGGTCACCTCGATCAAGAGCTACCGCAAGACGCTGAACTGACGCGATGCGGTCGGTGGCTCAGCCGCCGACCAGCGCCTGGCCTTCCTGCACGATGCGCGCGGCGGCTTCATCGACGCGGCGCAGGTAGTCGTCCACCTGCTCGACCGTGGCATCGCAGCGCTGCCACACCACCGGGATCTCGATGCGGCCGTCCAGTTCGGACACGGTATGCAGCATGGACAGGCTGGGCACCACCAGCACCAGCCGGGTCATGCGCAAGCTGGCCTCCGGTGCATTGAGCTTGGACACATTGCCCAGGCTGGTGGCATGGCAGCTGATGCGCGGCAGGCGGCCCTTGCGCTGCATGCCGTGCACCAGGTGCGACAGCAGGGTGCGCCCCAGCACCGGCATCAGCATGCCGGGCAACTGGTTCCACAGCATCTCGCGGCGCTCGAAGCGGGCCATGCCCTCGTCGACCTGGGCCTTGACCGACCCTGCCCGCTCGCGCAATGACTTGCGCCCCACCTCGGTGACCAGGAAAGCGCCCACATGGTTGCCCCACAGCAGCCGGGGCGGCTGCCCGGCAGGCTGGGGATAGAAACGCCGCAGATCGACCGACTGGCGCACGACGGCCGCCGCCAGCGAGTCGTTGGGGGCGTAGGACAGGTAGGCCTCGCACAGGATCAGCGTGATCAGGCTGTTGAGGCTCAGCTCAAGGATGCGGGCGACGCGGCGCAGCGCCTGCGCGTCCACGCCCAGCGTGTGGTGGCGCAGCATGTGGATGCTGAGATAGGGATGCCCTTGTGGCGCGGCCTGCTGCACATGCAGGCCCTTGTGCAGTTTGGTCTCGCGCGCACGGTTCTGGAACGACGTCCACAGCTTGGCCGGCCATTGCATCAACGACGCTGGCGCCAGCGCGCCCAGGTGCGATGCGGCTTCCAGCGGCTGCACCGGTATGCGCGGCCCGCCATTGAGGCGCGCCAGCAGATCGGTCATGAACTGCAGCGCCGAGCGCCCGTCGAACAAAATGTGGTGCACTGACAGAAACAGCACCGGCGCCGTGGCGTGCGGCACGAAGCGGAAGCGGCACAGCAGGCCATGCTCCAGCGGCACCACGTCGTTGAGGATCTGGAGATGCAGGCGCTCCAGCGCAGCCGGGTCACCGGCATCGACGTGCGCATCCTCGCGCCAGGCGATCTCGAAGAGCTGGTCGGTGGTCTCGTTGTCCGGCAGGATGCGCAGGCGGTGCGAATGCAGCCCGGCCTCGACCACGCCCCGGAACCTCGGCCAGGCGCTGACCATGCTGGGCCTGAACGCCATGCGCAGCCGCGCCGGCTCGATCGCCTCGTTGAACTGCATCATGTAGGTGATCACCATCGAGCCCGCCAGCCCCTCGACGGCGATGTAGGCGTGCTCGGTGTGGTTCAGCGCCAGCGTGGGCGCGGCATGAGTGCTTGCGGGGTGGGGTGCGACGGCCATGCGCCGATGGTGCCAGAGCGCGGGGCCCTGCCGCCTCCTGATTTGCGCGCCCCCGTGATCGCGTGCCTACAATGTTCGGATGACCGCGCCCACCACCGCCCTGCCCCGCCTGGCCAACGACCGCTTCCTGCGCGCTTGCCTGCGCCTTCCCACCGACTGCACGCCGGTGTGGCTGATGCGCCAGGCCGGCCGCTACCTGCCCGAATACCGCGACACGCGCGCCAAGGCCGGCAGCTTCATGGGCCTGGCCACCAACCGTGACTACGCCTGCGAGGTGACCCTGCAGCCGCTGGCGCGCTACGACCTGGACGCGGCCATCCTGTTCAGCGACATCCTCACGGTGCCCGACGCCATGGGCCTGGGCCTGAGCTTCGCGCAGGGTGAAGGCCCGCGCTTCGCCAGCCCCGTGCGCGACGAGGCCGCCGTGGCCAAGCTGGCCGTGCCCGACATGGACAAGCTGCGCTACGTGTTCGACGCCGTCAGCACCATCCGCGGCGCCCTGACCAACGCCGATGGCGCCGGCCGCGTGCCGCTGATCGGTTTTTCGGGCAGCCCCTGGACGCTGGCCTGCTACATGGTCGAAGGCAGCGGCTCCGATGATTACCGCCTGGTCAAGACCATGATGTACCAGCGGCCCGACCTGATGCACCGCATCCTGCAGGTCAACGCCGATGCCGTGGCCCTGTACCTGAACACGCAGATCGAGGCTGGCGCGCAGGCCGTGATGGTCTTCGACTCGTGGGGCGGCGTGCTGGCCGATGGCGCTTTCCAAGAATTCAGCCTGGCCTACACGAAGCGCGTGCTGGCCCAACTCAAGCAGGTGCACGAGGGCGCGCGCATCCCGCACATCGTGTTCACCAAGGGCGGCGGCCTGTGGCTGGAGCAGATCGCGGGCACCGGCTGCGACGTCGTCGGCCTGGACTGGACGGTGAACCTGGGCCAGGCCCGCCAGCGCGTGCAGGACCGCGTCGCGCTGCAGGGCAACCTGGACCCGAATGTGCTGTTCGCGCAGCCTGAGCAGATCCGCGCCGAGGTGATCAAGGTGCTGGACAGCTTCGGCAACCCCGGCACAACCGGCGGCCACATCTTCAACCTGGGCCACGGCATCAGCCAGTTCACCCCGCCTGAGCACGTGAGCGCGCTGGTGGACACGGTGCACGCGCACTCGCGCACGCTGCGCGGCTGATCAGCCGAGGTGCCAACGCAGGGCTGTCTGCTTCAGCGGATCAACCCTCGTCGCGCGCGGCCAGCACGGCCGCCGCCAGGATCAATGCGCCACCGCCCAACACCGGCAGGCTGAGCGATTCACCGCCCCACCACACCGAGGTCACCGCGGCGAACACCACCTCGGTCAGCATGATCACCGAGGTGATGCGCACCGGCAGGCGCGCCGCCGCGTACTGCAGCGCCATGTTCGAGGCCACGAACAGCAGCCCCATGCCCAGCGCCAGCAGCACCCAATAAGGCTGTGGCGCCGGCGGCGGGGCGACCTGGCCCTGGCCCATGAGCACCAGGCCCAGCACGCTCGGCAGGATCAGCCCCCCGCTGAACATGGCCAGCGCACGCGCCGGTGCCTGCTCCGTGGCCAGCTGACGCAACAGCACATTGGTGAACGCGAAACCCAGCCCTCCCGCCAGGCCCAGCCAGTCGGCCAGGCCGTCGAAGGCAGGCCAGCCGCCATCGGCCGGACGCAGCACGATCACGGCCCCGGCCAGCGCCAGCCCCACGCGCAGCATCGCGCCGGGCGTGATGCGCTCGCCCAGCATCCACCAGGCCAGCAGCACGGCCCACACGGGCATCAGGTAGAACAGCAGCACCACACGCACCACCTCGCCCGTGGCCACGCCCCAGTTGAAGGCCGCGTTGGTGGCACCGGCGGCCAGCGCCAGCGCCCACAGGCGCGGCCGCGCGGCCACCACGCGCCAGGCCGAGGGCCGCGAGAGGCCGATCACCAGCACGCCGATGGCGAAGAACACCGCCGTGGCCCACACGGCGTGCAGGCCATGTTCCTGCAACCGCCGCAGCGGCCACCACGAGACACCCCACACCAGGGCGTTGAACACCAGGCCCAGCACAGGCCACATCCCACTTGTCAGCATCGTCTTGTCGTCAAATCGTCGGGGATGGCTCAGCGGCGCTCCACCACCATGGGCGCCAGGCGCAGTGCATCGCGCACGCGGCCGGCCACCGCCTGCGCGTCAGCCCGGGTGGCGTAAGGCCCGGCCTGCACGCGGTAGACCTTGCCCTCCTGGAACACGCCCAGCAGGGGCGAAAGGTTGAGCATTTCGTCGGCCACACGCTTCTGGAAGGCATCAACACCCGTGCGCTGGCTGAAGGCCGCCAGTTGCACCCAGAAGCCCTTGGAGGCCGGCGTGAAGGCCCGGGCCTGGGATACCGGCGAATTGCCGGCCGGCGGCGGGCTCTCGTCACCCGAGGCGCGGTTGACCGCGGGCGTCGGGGCGGCACCATCCAGCTGCGAGGCCAGTGCCAGGATGGGGTCGTCTTCGCCGGGGGGCACGGGCTCCAGAGCCGGCGCGGGCGTGCTGACGGTCAGCACCGGCGCAGCGTTCTGCACCGTCTGGGCCGCCGGGATGGGCATGGGCCCCAGCGGCGGCGGGGTCGGGTCCACCTTGGCCACGGCCAGGCCGGAGCGCCACTGCCCCGTGCGGATCTGGTCGAAGGTCAGTCGTTCGATCTCGACCTCGGTGCTGCCGCGGCCCAGCATGTCCAGCTTGGTCGCGGCGGTGTAGCTCAGGTCGATCACGCGGCTGCTGTGGAAGGGGCCGCGGTCGTTGATGCGCACGATCACTTCCTTGCCGGTGCGCACGTCGCGCACGCGTGCGTAGCTGGGGATGGGCAGGGTGCGGTGCGCGGCCGTCATGCCGTACATGCTGTAGACCTCGCCGCTGGCCGTGCGCCGGCCATGGAACTTGGTGCCGTACCACGAGGCCGTGCCGCGCTCCTTGAAGGCCACATCGCCCGACAGCGGCTCATAGCCCTGGCCCAGCACCACGTAGGGCTTGTTGGGCCCGCCCTGGCGGATGGGCTCGACGCGCGGCTCGGCATCGGGCACCTTCACCAGATCGGAGGGCGGGCTCATGGGCGCGCCATCGCGGTCGCTGGTGCCGGGGCGCGGGGCCTTGCCCGGTCCGGGCGTGGGGCCGCTGGCGCAACCGGCCAGCCACAAGGCCACGCCCGCGGTGGACAGCAGCAGCGCCAGCCGGAGAGGCCGGCGTGACGATGCAGTCATCGGCATCGGGGTCGGCATGGGGAAAAGGGACAGCGCACGCATCCCGTCACCATACACGAGGCCAGAGACGCGCCAGCCTGTGACACACCCTCTGGCACACCCTGTCACAAGCCTGAGCCGCTCCGCCTGCACGACGTCACGGCCGGGCTTGGCACAATGCGGTTCAACCCCGGGCCGATCGACAGCCACGGTGCCCATCCAACCCACCGCCCACGCCATGTCCAGCACACCCAAGCTCCCTTTCGACCACGCGTTCGAGCGTGGCATGCGCAACCGCCGCGCCGCCCTGGGCGATGCCTGGGTCGACAAATCCATCGCCAAGGCCAACACCTTCAACGCCGAGTTCCAGCACTTCATCACCGACTACGCCTGGCATGGCGTGTGGGGCCGCCCGGGTCTTGATTGGAAGACGCGCCGCGTGCTGGTGCTGGCCGTCACCAGCGCCCTGGGCCGCTGGGACGAGTTCGAGATCCACCTGCGCGGCTCGCTCACGCCCGGCAACGCCCACACGCTGACGCCTGACGAGGTGCGCGAGGCCCTGTTCCAGATCGCCATCTACGCCGGCGTGCCCGCGGCCAACACCGGCTTCTCCAAGGCCTTGGGCATCCTGCGCGAGCTGGGCATCGAGCCTCCGGCCCACTCGGCCGACGACGCCTGGCATTCGGGCGAAGGCCGCCCTGCCTTCACCACGACGCGGCCCAAGCTCTTCGCCACCATCCGCGAGCCGCGACATGCGGATCCCGAAGCCAGCGAGAACCGCCAGACCATCGTGCTCAGCCACGCCCTGGGCCAGGACCACAGCATGTGGGACTTTGTTGCCAACCAGCTGGCCCAGCACCACCGCGTGATCACGCCGGACACGCGCGGCCACGGCCGCTCCGAGATCCCCGACGGCCCCTTGACGCTGGCCGAACTGGCCGCCGACGCCGCCCGCGTGATCGACGAGCTGGCCGGTGGCGGCCCCGTGGTGTGGGTCGGCCTGTCGATGGGCGGCATGATCGGCCAGGAGCTGGCCCTGCACCACCCCGACAAGATCAAGGCCCTCGTGCTGGCCAACACCACCAGCGCCTACCCCGAGGCCGGCAAGCAGGCGATCGCCGAGCGCATCGCCACGGTCGAATCCCACGGCCTGGGCGCCATCGCCACGGCCACGATGAACCGCTTCTTCTCCGAGGGCTTCCGCCAAAGCAACGCCGCCGCCGTGGCCCGCCACCAGCGCCTGTTCGAGGCCACCGACCCCGAGGGCTACACCGCCTGCTCCGCCGCCATCCGCGAGATCGACCACACCGCGCGCCTGGGCCAGATCCGCGTGCCCACGCTGGTGATCGCCGGCAGCGAAGACCAGGGCACGCCCAAGCCCATGCTCGACACCATCGCGCAAGGCATCCCTGGCGCGCAGCTGATCACGCTGCAGGGCAGCGCGCACCTGAGCGCCGCCGAACAGCCCGAGGCCTTCTTCGAGGCCGTGGCGGAGTTCGTCGCCAGCCTGTGATCTGTTTTGGCGTCATGCTCTATGCTGACGCCTTCCCCCACCATTTCCGCGTATCCGCTTTCCGCGCGCCCTGCCGTTCCCCTGTCGATGTCTTCCCATTCCCCCCAGGCGGGCGCCGCCACGATGAACCCGGCCCAGATGGAGGCCGTGATGCACCTGCACAGCCCCTGCCTGGTGCTGGCCGGTGCCGGCTCCGGCAAGACGCGCGTGATCACCCAGAAGATCGCGCGCCTGCTGCAGCCGGGCGACGGCGCTGATTTGCGCCCCTCGCAGATCGCCGCCATCACCTTCACCAACAAGGCCGACCGCCGAAATGCGCGAGCGCGCCAAGGCGCTGATCGGCGCCAAGGCCGCCGGCAAGCTGCTGATCTGCACTTTCCACTCGCTGGGCGTGCGCCTGCTGCGCGAAGACGGCACCGCGCTGGGCCTGAAACCGCAGTTCTCGATCCTGGACAGCGACGACGTGACCAGCATCCTGCGCGATGCCGGCGGCACCACCGACGCCAAGCAGGCGCGCGGCTGGCAATGGACCATCAGCCTGTGGAAGAACATGGGCCTGAACAGCAGCCAGGTCACGCCTTACATCACCAACGACGACGAACTGGTCGCCGCCAAGGTGATGAAGCTGTACGAAGAGCGCCTGGCCGCCTACCAGGCCGTTGATTTCGACGACCTGATCAGCATGCCGCTCAAGCTGCTGGCCGAGCACGAGCACGTGCGCCAGAAATGGCAGAACCAGCTGCACCACGTGCTGGTCGACGAATACCAGGACACCAACGCCACCCAGTACGAGCTGCTCAAGCTGCTGGTGGGCCAGGACGGCATCTTCACCGCCGTGGGCGACGACGACCAGTCCATCTACGGCTGGCGAGGCGCCACCTTGGACAACCTCAAGAAGCTGCCGCAGGATTTCCCCACCCTCAAGGTGATCCCGCTGGAGCAGAACTACCGCTCCACCAGCGCCATCCTGCGCGCGGCCAACAACGTCATCCAGCTCAACCCCAAGCTCTTCCCCAAGACGCTGTGGTCGGACCTGGGCGAAGGCGAGCCCATCAAGCTGATGGAGTGCGACAACGAAGAGCACGAGGCCGAGCGCGCCGTGTCGCACTTCCAGGTGCTGCACGCGCAGTTGCTGGCGGCCAACCAGGCCGACCCGTCACGCGCCGACTGGAGCAACTTCGCCATCCTGTACCGCGCCAACCACCAGGCCCGCCCGATCGAACAGGCGCTGCGCAAGGCCAACATCCCCTACAAGGTGTCGGGCGGCCAGAGCTTCTTCGAGAAGGCCGAGATCAAGGACCTGTGCGCCTGGCTGCGCCTGCTGCTCAACAACGACGACGATCCGGCCTTCCTGCGCGCGGTGAACACGCCCAAGCGCGGCATCGGCCATCAGACGCTGGGCACGCTGGGCGAGTTCGCCGGCAAATGGAAGGTGAGCCTGTTCGAGGCACTGTTCTCCGAATCGCTGGCCGCCACCCTGAGCGCCCGCGCCCTGGGCAGCCTGCACGAGTTCGGCCGCTACGTGAACGACCTGGAGTACCGCGCCCGCCAGACCTACGGCAGCGAGGACGCCAAGGCGCTGCTGCTTGAATGGCTCAAGGAGATGGGCTACGAGCAGCACCTCTACGACAACGAAGAGAACGAGAAGATCGCCGCGGCCCGCTGGACCAACGTGCTCGACTTCATCGACTGGGTGGCCAAGCGCTGCGGCGGCGAGATCGAGAATGACGGCGGCATGTCGGTCGAGACCGAGAAGAAGAGCGTGATCGAGGTGGCCCAGCTGATCTCGCTGATCACCAGCCTGGCCGAGCGCAACACCGACCAGAACGTGGTGACGCTGTCCACGCTGCACGCCTCCAAGGGCCTGGAATGGCCGCACGTGGTGCTGGCCGGCGTGAACGAAGGCTCGCTGCCCTTCTCACGCGAGGAGGGCGACATCCTGCCCGCGCAGGTCGAGGAAGAGCGCCGCCTGATGTACGTGGGCATCACCCGCGCGCGCCTGACGCTGGCCGTGAGCGCGCTCAAGCGCCGCAAGAAGGGCCGCGAGTACGTGCAGGCCATCCCCAGCCGTTTCATCGCCGAGATGAAGCTGAGCGAGGCCGTCCCTGGCGCCGTGCCCGGCGAAAGCCCGCGCGATCGGCTGCGCCGTCAACGCGAGGAAATGGCCGCCAAGGCCAAGACCTCGGCGCAGGCGCTCAACAAGCAGCCTTGAGCAGCCCCCCTGGTTCAGGCCGGGCGCTTCTTGGCGCGGGCCACGGCGGCCACACCCAGCAGGCCCAGGCCCATCATGACCCAGGAGCC
>MHCFD02800__coassemble_1656_pt1 | contig 12408 bp, 8 predicted proteins | sample MHCFD02800__metabat2_low_PE_007 | metagenome-assembled genome bin MHCFD02800 | reverse complement strand
CTTGGGTCTCCTCGGGCACCACGGTGCAACTGCCGGAGGTCGTCGTGGTCGTGGTGGAGCCCGATGAGGACGACGACGATGACGAACCGCTGTTGTCCGTGTCGCCGCCACCGCCGCAGCCCACCAGGGGCAGGGCGCCGGCCGCGCCCATCGCGCCGAGCCAGCGCAGCATCTGGCGCCGGCCGCCGCGTTCGGCCAGGGTCTGCAGGTCATGCAGCAGCTGCGGCTGCGCATGGTCGTGATCGTCGTGGAGATCCGTGGCGGGGGCGTCGTGGTGGGCGTTCAAGGGGGCGTCCTTCGGGTGGATTCAGTGACACGGCGTCACTGAACCCAACCTTACGAACGGACTGTTGCCACCTTGTTTCCCTTGTGTACGCCTGCGTTAAGCGGACACCCCTTCACGCCGGGACGTGCGCTTGAGCACGCTCTTGAGCGCGACACCCGTGTGCGTACCGGCCTTGACCAGCGTTTCCGGCGTGCCGGCCGCCGCGACCCGGCCACCGCCGGTGCCGCCTTCGGGGCCCATGTCGATCACCCAGTCGGCCTCGGCGATCACGTCCAGGTCGTGCTCGATCACGACCACGCTGTGGCCGCCTTCGACCAGGCGGTGCAGCACGTGGATCAGCTTCTCGACATCGGCCAGGTGCAGGCCGACGGTGGGCTCGTCCAGCACGTACAGCGTGTGCGGGGCCTTCTGGCCACGTCGGCCGATGTCGTCGCGCACCTTGCTGAGCTCGGTCACCAGCTTGATGCGCTGCGCCTCGCCGCCCGACAGTGTGGGCGAGGGCTGGCCCAGGGTCAGGTAGCCCAGGCCCACGTCCTGCAGCAGCTTGAGCGGGTGCGCGATCGACGGCATGGTGCTGAAAAACTCGACGGCCTCGTCGACCTCCATCTTCAGCACGTCGCCGATGTGCTTGCCGCGCCAGGTGGCGCTGAGCGTCTCGGCGTTGAAGCGCATGCCGTCACAGGTGTCGCAGTGCACCTTCACATCGGGCAGAAACGCCATTTCGATGGTGCGCACGCCCTGGCCTTCGCACTCGGGGCAGCGGCCCTCGCCGGTGTTGAAGCTGAAGCGGCCCGGGCCCCAGCCGCGCGCGCGCGCTTCGAGCGTGTCGGCGAAGAGCTTGCGGATGGTGTCCCAGAAGCCGATGTAGGTGGCGGGGCAGGAGCGCGGGGTCTTGCCGATCGGGGTCTGGTCGACCTCCAGCACGCGGTCGACCGCGCCCCAGCCTTCGACGCCATCGCAGCCCACCCACAGCGGCGTGGTCTTGGCGCGGTCCTTGGGCGGGATCGCGACGGCGGTCTGCACGTTGGCCAGCAGCACGTCGCGCGCCAGCGTGGACTTGCCCGAGCCGGACACGCCGGTCACCGCCACCAGGCGGTGCAACGGCACCTGCACGGTCACCTTGTCGAGGTTGTGCAGGCGCGCGCCGTTGACGGTGAGGCGCGGCGTATCAGGCGCGAGTTGGCGCCGCTCGACCAGCGGGTGGGCGATGGGCTGGCGCAGGCAGCGGCCGGTGACGGAGTTCTCGCTGGCCATGATGTCCTGCACCGTGCCTTGCGCGACGACGGTGCCGCCACGCTGGCCGGCGCCCGGGCCGATGTCGATGATGTGCTCGGCGCGGCGGATGGTGTCTTCGTCGTGCTCGACCACCACCAGCGTGTTGCCTTCTTTGCCCAGCGTGTGCAGGGCATCGAGCAGCAGCTGGTTGTCGCGCGGGTGCAGGCCGATGGTGGGCTCGTCGAGCACGTAGCACACGCCCTGCAGGTTCGATCCTAATTGAGCCGACAAGCGGATGCGCTGGGCCTCGCCGCCCGACAGCGTGGGCGCGGCGCGGTCCAGGCTGAGGTAGCCCAGGCCCACCTGCTCCATGAAGCTCAGGCGCGATTTGATCTCGCTGACGATGTCGCGGGCGATGGTGGCCTCGCGGCCATCCAGCTTGAGCTGCTCGCCCCAGCGGCGCGCGTCCTTCACGGCCAGGGCCGACAGCTCGGCGATGTTCTGGCCGCGGCCCGGGCCCACCAAGCGCACGGCCAGGGCGGTGGGATTCAGGCGCGCACCGTGGCAGGTGCTGCACGCGGTGTCTTCCAGATCCTCGACCTCGGCCTCGGCGAAGGTCTGCTCGCGGCCCTTGCCGGCATCTTTCTCATCCGGCAGTGAATCGTCCAGCGTCTTGCGCTGGTCGCGTGTGAGTTCCAGCCCCGTGCCCACGCAATCGGGGCACCAGCCGTGCTTGCTGTTGTAGCTGAACAGGCGTGGGTCCAGCTCGGGGAAGCTGGTGCCGCAGCTGGGGCACGAGCGCTCGGTCGAGAACACCTTCACGCGGCCGATGTGCAGTGTGGACAGGCCGTTTTCCAGCGCGTTGGCCAGGCCGTCCAGCGGCGTGAGGATATGCACCACGCCCTTGCCGTGCTCCAGCGCGGTGGTCAGCAGCTCGCGCAGTTTGGCTTCGTTTTCGGGGGACACCAGCACGTCGCCCACGGGCAGCTCGATGGTGTGCTCGCGGTAGCGGTCCAGCTTGGCGCCGCCGGCCTGGCCCCATCCGGCCACGGGCAGGAACTCGCCGTCCACGCGCAGGTGCGTGAAGCCACGCTGGCCGGCCCACTTGGCCAACTCGGTGTAGATGCCCTTGCGGTTGACCACCAGCGGTGCCAGCAGGCCGATGTGCTGGCCGCGGAAATCGCGCATCCACTGCGCCACGATGGCCTCGGGCGTCTGCGGCAGCACGGGGATGTGGTGGCCTTCGCCATCGACGCAGTGCGGGCAGTGCTGCACGCCCAGCTTCACGTACAGCAGACGAAGGAAGTGGTGCACCTCGGTGGTGGTGCCCACCGTGCTCTTGCGCCCGCCGCGCGACAGGCGCTGCTCGATGGCCACCGTGGGCGGGATGCCGTAGACGGCATCGACCTCGGGCCGACCGGCGGGCTGCACCAGGCTGCGCGCGTAGGCGTTGAGCGATTCGAGGTAGCGGCGCTGGCCTTCGTTGAAGAGGATGTCGAAGGCGAGCGTCGATTTGCCCGAGCCCGACACGCCCGTGACCACGTTGAACTTGCCGCGCGGGATGTGCACGCTCAGGCCCTTGAGGTTGTTCTCGTGGGCGTTGACGACCTCGATGGCATCGTGGCCCGGCGCCTGGTTGGCCAGTTCGCGGCGGCGTTCGCGGCGGGCCTTGATGAGGGCTTGCAGGGAGGAGCCTTCATCTTGCGTATCGGCGGATGCCGTGTCCTTCAAGGCATAGGTGGCCGTGCGTTCGGCAGCTTTCAAAGATGCGCCGCCGGCCTCGTGCAGGCCCAGCGCGTCTTCGTACTCACGCAGTGCCACGCCGGTGGCCGTGCTGCCTTGGCGCACCTGCTCGGGCGCGCCGAAGGCCACCAGCTGGCCGCCTTCGTCGCCGCCTTCGGGCCCCAGCTCGATCAGCCAGTCGCACGAGCGGATCACGTCCAGGTTGTGCTCGATCAGCACGATGGAGTGGCCGGCATCCAGCAAGCGCGCAAACGCGCGCATCAGCTTGGCGATGTCGTCGAAGTGCAGGCCGGTGGTCGGCTCGTCGAACATGAAGAGCGTGCCCTTGCGCGCCACCTTCTGGCCGGTCTTGCTGGCTTGTTGTGCGGTCTCCACCAAGTGGCCTGCCAGCTTCAGACGCTGCGCCTCGCCGCCCGACAGCGTCGGCACGGGCTGGCCCAGCTTCACGTAGTCCAGGCCCACGTCGGCCAGTGGCTGCAGCGCGCGCACCACGTCCACGTCCTGGCCGAACAGGCGCACGGCCTCGGCCACGGTCAGCTCCAGCACGTCGGAGATGCTGAGCTTGCGGTTCAGGCGCTCGATGGTGACCTCGCGCACCTCGGCGCGAAAGCGCGTGCCGTCGCAATCGGGGCAGCGCAGGTACACGTCGGACAGGAACTGCATCTCCACGTGCTCGAAGCCCGAGCCGCCGCAGGTGGGGCAGCGCCCGTTGCCCGCGTTGAAGCTGAAGGTGCCGGCCGTGTACTTGCGCTCGCGCGCCAGAGGCGTCACGGCGAACAAGGTGCGCACGGCATCGAAAGCGCCCACGTAGCTGGCCGGGTTCGAGCGGGCCGTCTTGCCGATGGGCGATTGATCGACGAAGTTGACGGCGCTCAGCCAGTCGGCGCCCAGCAGTTCGTCGTGCTCGCCGGGGCTGTCGGTGGCCTGGCCGAAGTGGCGCAGCAGGGCAGGGTGCAGGATGTCCTGCACCAGCGTGGATTTGCCCGAGCCGCTCACGCCGGTGATGCCCACCAGGCGCTGCAGCGGGATCTCGATGTCCAGGTTCTTGAGGTTGTGCTCGCGCGCGCCCTGCAGCAGCAGCTTGGGCGTGTTGCCTTCGACCTTGCGGCGCGTGCCCATGCTGATGGTGCGGCGCGCGCCCAGGTAGGCGCCGGTCAGCGTCTCGGCCTGCTTCAATTCATCCGGCGTGCCGTCGAACACGATGCGGCCGCCCTGGTGGCCGGGGCCGGGGCCCAGGTCGATCACGCGGTCGGCGGCCAGCATCACGGCAGGGTCGTGCTCGACCACCACCAGCGTGTTGCCGGCATCGACCAGACGCTGCATGGCCACGTTGATGCGGTCCATGTCGCGCGGGTGCAGGCCGATGCTGGGCTCGTCGAGCACGAACAGGGTGTTCACCAGCGAGGTGCCCAGCGCCGTGGTCAGGTTGATGCGCTGCACCTCGCCGCCGGACAGGGTGCGGCTCTGGCGATCGAGCGTGAGGTAGCCCAGGCCCACATCGACGAGGTACTTCAGGCGCGTGCGGATCTCGTCGAGCAGCAGTTGCAGGGCCTCGTCATGCACCTGGCTGGGTAGCGTCACGAACGAGAAGAAGCGCTGCAGCTGCTTGATCGGCAGCAGCATCACATCGTGCAGGTTCAGGCCGGGCAGGGCTTCGAGCACCTCGCGCGGCAGCGCGGCACCCTTGGGGTGCATGCGGCGCGCCGGGGCCAGCACGGCATCGGCATCGTCCTTGCTGCCCATGCGCCACAACAGCGATTCGATCTGCAGGCGCGCGCCATCGCAGGCGGGGCAGGTGGTGTAGCTGCGGTACTTGGACAGCAGCACCCGGATGTGCATCTTGTAGGCCTTGCTCTCCAGGTATTCGAAGAAGCGCTTGATGCCGTACCACTGCTTGTTCCAGTTGCCTTTCCAGGCCGGGTCGCCGTCGATCACCCAGGCCTTGTGCTCGGCGCTGAGCTGGTTCCAGGCGGTGTCGCGCGGCACGCCGGCGTCACCCGCGTACTTGAGCAGGTCGGCCTGGCTCTCGGACCAGGCGGGCGTCTGCATGGGCTTGATGGCGCCCGAGCGCAGCGTCTTGCGGCCATCGGGGATCACCAGGCCGTAGTCGACGCCGATCACGCGGCCGAAGCCACGGCAGTGCGGGCAGGCGCCCGCGGCCGAGTTGAACGAGAACAGGCCCGGCGTGGGCGCGCTGTAGCGGCGGTGGCTGTCGGGGCAGTGCAGGCCGCTGGAGAAACGCCACAGCTCGGGCTCGGGCTCGGTGCCATCGGCAGATGTGTCGGTGGGTTCAGGCAGCGCGTAAACGGTGATGTGGCCGCCACCGCGCTTGAAGGCCACTTCGAGCGCCTCCATCACGCGGGGGCGGTCCAGATCGGCGCCCGTGGGGTCGGCACCGATGCGGAAGCGGTCGGCCACCACGTCCAGCACCAGGCGTTCGTTGGAGGCGAGATCGTCGGCGCCCTTGGCTTTCTTCGCGGCCTTCTTGGCGGCAGGCTTGGCCTTCCCTTCGCCACCCGAAGAAGATGCAGACGCGCCAGGGGCCGTCACCACCCGCTGCGCCTGGATCCGCGAGAAGCCGCTGGCCGACAGCCATTCCTGCATCTGGTCTGGCGTGGTGTTGGCCGGCAGCTCGGCGCCGAAGGTGATCACCACGCGCCGCCCGCCCGGCGTGGCCGCGCCACGGCGCACCAGTTCTTCGAACACCGACTGCGGCGTGTCCTCGCGCACTTCCTGGCCCGTGTCCTGGTCGAACAACCGTGCCCCGCGCGCGAACAACAGCTTCAGGTGGTCGTTCAACTCCGTCATCGTGCCGACGGTGGAGCGCGAGGTGCGCACCGGGTTGGTCTGGTCGATGGCGATGGCGGGGGGCACGCCTTCCACGCGGTCCACGGCCGGGCGGTCCATGCGGTCCAGGAACTGGCGCGCGTAGGCGCTGAAGGTCTCCACGTAGCGGCGCTGGCCCTCGGCGTACAGCGTGTCGAACACCAGCGACGATTTGCCCGAGCCGCTGGGCCCGGTCACCACGGTGAGTTCACCCGTGCGGATGTCGAGGTCGAGGTTCTTGAGGTTGTGCTGGCGGGCACCGCGGATGCGGATATCGGACATGAATCACCTTGCGCCGACAGACGGCGGATGCTCCCCCAGAGGGATGCCTGGGGGCAGGAGCGCAAACATTCTAGGGAGGGATTGCGGACCGAGTTGGGGGCGGATCGCGCAACCTCAAGCCGACAACGTATTTGGGGACCGTGCCTGCGGCTGGGGTGCTTGCCCTAGTAGGGAAGAACCCTCGGTACGTGACAAATCAACGTAAACCCTCCCCCGTGGTTGAGTGGTTGGGAGCCCTTCCCCCGCTTTAGATGGTTGTAGGCCAGGGCCTCCTCTTCTTAAAGTGAAGGACATCATCAACCAAAGGTAAAGGGAGTGTCCACATCATGAAATTTGCATCCGTTCGTCTATTCGGGATGGCGGCATCGCTCGCAGCGCTGGCCCTGCCCGCCCAGGCGACGACCACCACCACGCTGACCTTCTCCGAGATCATCGATGCGGCCACCACGCTGAACTACAGCGGTACGGCCGGTGGCAACCTGACGGTGTCGTCCACCGGCGGCAAGCTGGTGATCGTGCTGGGCGAACTGGGCGTGGCCAAGCTGGCCAACGTCGATACCCGCCTGGGTTCCGGTGAAACCATCACCTTCAGCTTCGCCCAGGCCGTGAGCCTGAGCTACTGGGATCTGGACGACCTGCCCTTCGGCTCCAACCAGTTCGGCCTGAGCGTCGACGGTGGCACGCCCGCTTCGTATTCGCTGGCCAGCCATGGCAGCGCCACGCCCCTGATCGGCAACACCTTCACGTTCTCGTACACGGGCGACTCGTACTTCATCGACACGCTGAAGTTCAGCTCGGTCACCGCCGTGCCCGAGGCTTCGTCCACCGCCATGGTCCTGGCGGGCCTGGGCGTGGTGGGCTTCATCGCTGGTCGCCGTCGCCGCGGTTGACCCGTGCAAGGCTGAGCCCGGCGCCCTTGCGCCTGGTTCGGGCATCAAAAAACCCGGCCTTGGCCGGGTTTTCCTTTTGGGCGGTGCAACTCAGCGCACCAGCAGCACTGGCACTTTGCTGTTGGCCAGCACCTTGGTGGCCACCGAGCCCGTGACCAGGTTGAGCAGCGTGCCCTGGCCGTGCGAGCCCATGATCACCAGGTCGAACTTGCCCTGGTCGGCGATCTTGGCGATCACCTCGCCGGCATGGCCCGTCTTGCCCACGTACTGCGTGGCCAGGTTGTGGCGCCCGGTGAACTTGCGGATGGGCTTGAAGACCGCCTCGGCGGCTTCCTCGTAATAAGCCTTGAGCTCCGAAGCCTGGAACAGGCGCGCGGCGTGCGGCGGGATGGCGGGCGTGACCGTCAGCACCGTGTAGTGGTGCGAACCGGCCAGCCAGTCGTCGTTGGCCGCCAGCCAGGCCAGCATCTTGCGGGTGTAGGGACTGCCGTCCACGGCGAGCAGGATCTTCATGCGGCGCAACTCCTTCAAAAGGGTGTCGCCTCAGTCTAGCGCGGTTCAGTTTGGATTCATTGAGCCTGGCTTGACGTGGATCAAACGACGACGCTGAACAGGCCGTCGTGCCCCAGCGATTCGCTCTTGTAGCCATGCCCACGGGCGTTGCTGACCACGCGCGTGCTGCCGCCCTGCGGGTGCGTCACGGTGTAATCGTGGCGGCAATGCAGGTGGCCGTGGATCCACAGGTTCGCCAGCGGCAGCAGGCCGTCGTCGGCGTTGCAGAAGCTGGCCGTGCCGGGTTGGTTGCCATAGCGCGGATCCGCGCTGCGCAGACTGGGGCCGTAGTGGGTGATGGCCACGGTGGCGTCCCAGGGCTGATCGGGCGTGGGCTGCTGTGCCAGCGTGTCGGCCAGCCAGGCGCGGCAGACCAGGGCCTCGTCACGCACGGCTTCCGGGTCGAAGGGCTGGCCATTGCGCGTGGCGCGCATCACCTTGACGAAGTAACTGGCGGCACGCTGCGACTTGGCGCGCTTGTCGGCGCCGAACAGGTCGAAATCGCACCAGCGCACGGTGCCCACGAAGCGGATGTGGCGGCCGTCGGCCCCCCGGATGACGCAGGACTCGCGCTCCAGCATGCGCAGGCCGAGTTCTCCGCAGCGCTGGCGCAGGCCGGCCAGGGCCTCGTGGATGTCGCGCTGGTCGAACTCGTGGTTGCCAGGCACGTAGACCACGGGCACGGGCCAGTCCTTGAACAGCGAGAGGCCCGCCCAGGTGCTGTCGACATCGCCGGCCAGCACCAGCAGTTCGGCACCGGGCGCCGGCTCGGGCGTGAAGCGCTCGGTCTCCAGGTGCAGGTCGGACAGGATCTGGAGTTTCAAAAGCGCAGGGCCTCGTCGTCAGGCGGCGTCAGTTGGCGCCGTGGCAGTTCTTGTACTTCTTGCCGCTGCCGCAGCTGCACGGGTCGTTGCGGCCCAGCTTGGGCTCGGCGCGCACCACGGTCTGCACCTTGTGGCGCTCGGCGATGCCGATCTCGGCCAGGTCGACCACGTCGAACACCAGGGCCTCGATGGCGGCGTCCAGGTTCTTGAGCGGGTGCTCCTGGTCCAGCGCCTTGGTCATCTGCTGCTGCACCTCGTCCTGCTCGGGCAGGTGGCGCCACAGCGAATCGAGCAGGTCCGGCACGCCCGAGAGGCCTGCTTCTTCCAGCTGCGGGAAGTTGGCCAGCGCCCATTCGAAACCCGCCACCCAGTAGCCCAGGCCTTCGAAGGCGTCCTTGCCTTCCAGCGGCTTGCCGTCCTCGTCTTCGATCATCGGCACCAGCGGGTCGAACCAGCCGTCTTCGAGCACGCCGCGCAGCAGTTCGTCGTAACGGCGCTGGATCAGCGTCATCAGGCGGTTGTGGCGGGCTTCCGTCCACTCACCCTTGCCGGGCTCGGGCAGGCCTTCGGTGCCGAAGATGGGGCCGAGCCACTCTTCGGTCGTCAGCATCACGGGCTGCACGATCACGCCGCACAGGTAGCCGTCCAGGATGACCGCGTCCAGCGTTTCGTGCGGCTCGGGCACGAGGGCCAGCAACTCGTCGAGCTCGTGGATCTCTTTGTCGGTGAGGGTGGCGGAGGCGCTCATGGTGGTGCGTGCGCCTGGCGCGGCGCATCGGTGTGGTGTGCAAAGCGTGATTGTGCCTGCCCTTGCGGTGCCGCGATGCACCGCCGGGGTGAAGTGCCTGATCCGCGCTGGGGCGGCATGGTTGATGCGTTCACCGCGGAGCGTGGCCACGACGCTTGAAAGGACGCACCATGCTGGACACCACCTCGACCAAGTTCTCCCACATCCGCACGCAGGACACCCAGTTCGAAGGCGGCGGCTTGCGGGATTTCTTCCTGTACCGCGACCTGGGCGTGCGCGACGCCACCAACGGCAAGGTGGTGGCCCACCTGGTCAAGGCCAACCCCGATCTGCCACCCGAGACCGGCACCGGCTGGCACCGCCACGTGGCGGATTTCCAGATCGTGATCATGACCAAGGGCTGGGCGCGCTTCATGTACGAGGACCAGGAAACGCTGGTGCAGGCCGGCGACTGCGTGCACCAGCGCCCGGGCGTGCGCCACTACCTGTTCGATTACTCGCCGGACATGGAGTACCTGGAAATCGTCGGCCCGGCGGATTTCGGCACGGTGGATGTCGAGCCCGTGTGCAGCGTGCCCGACCCGACACCCTGGAAATAAAGGCCTCGCGGCCGGGCTCAGAACTCGACGTCGAGCTCGTCGATGTCGATGGGCTCGGCCTTGGCCGCCGCGATCCACGCCTGCATCTCGGGCTGGCTGATCATCAGGTCGCGGTAGGCGGCGCAGGTGGCGTCGAGCTTGACATCGTAGGTGGCGAAGCGCGTGCACACCGGCGCGTACATTGCATCGGCCACCGTGCGCTGCGCGCCGAACAGGAAGGGGCCGCCGTAAGTCTCCAGGCACTCATGCCAGATGGCCGTGATGCGCTGCACGTCGGCCTGCGCGCGTGACCACACCTTGAACTTCGGGAAGTGCGCGCGCAGGTTCATCGGCAGGGCCGAGCGCAGCGCGGTGAAGCCCGAGTGCATCTCGCCGCTGATGGCGCGGCAATGCGCACGGGCGCGGGCGTCCTTGGGCAGCAGGCCGGCGCCGGGGGCCACCTCGTTGAGGTACTCGGCGATGGCCAGCGTGTCCCACACCAGCACGCCTTCGTGCTCCAGGCTGGGCACGCGGATCGAGGAGGACAGCAGCAGGATCTCGGCGCGGGTGGACGGATCGTCCGGCGGCAGCACGTGCTCGGTGAAGGGCAGGCCGGCGAAGCGCGCCAGCAGCCAGCCGCGCAGCGACCACGACGAGTAGTTCTTGCTGGTGATCGTGAGTACCGCGTTGGCGACCTCGGGCTTGGCGGCCTTGGCCGGCGGCGTGGCTTTCGGCGCGGCCTTGGCGGCGGCCTTCTTGGCGGTGGCGGTCTTGGCGGTGGCGGTCTTGCGCGGGGCGAGCGTGGTGGTGGCCATGGGCAGCGTGGTTCGTGGGGTTCGAGAAAGCCGCAGGACAGCCGAGCCTGGTCTGGTGCCGAGCTCTCTCCGATCCCGCCTCCCATCGCCACTAGCAGGGGCCGTGCCAAGCAGCGCAACGGCGTGCACGCTGCTGCGGCCCATGCCATGGCTCGCAACTTGCAGGTCTCCAGCCAACACCGCTTCTGGGGACACGATGTTGTATGCCACCTTTGACAGCCATCAGCGCCTGATGGCCCCTTTCCACGCGATGGCGCAGAACATCTCCGATTGGGCGCAGCATGTGCTGCCGCCCGGCGAGCCCACGGCCACCTGGCGAGATCTGGCGGCGGGCGGCATGCTCACGCGCGGCGCCATGGCCGCCACGGAGGTGTTCAACCGCTGGCGCATCACGCATGCGCGGCCTTCCTTCGACATCGAGTCGGTGGAGAGCAATGGCGTCACCTGCGGCATCACCGAAGAGCCGGTGATGAGCACACCCTTCGGCACCTTGCTGCATTTCCGCAAGGACCGCGATCTGCAGCAGCCGCCGGTGCTGCTGGTGGCCCCGATGTCAGGCCACTTCGCGACCCTGCTTCGCGACACCGTGCGCACCCTGCTGCAGGACCACGATGTCTTCATCACCGACTGGCACAACGCCCGCGATGTGCCGCTCAAGCACGGCGCTTTCGGCCTGGACGACTACACCCACCACCTGATCCGCTTCCTCGACAAGATGGGACCGGGGGCGCACCTGATGGCCATCTGCCAGCCTTGCGTGGCCTCGCTGGCCGCCACAGCGCTGATGGCGCAGGACAACCACCCCGCCCAGCCACGCAGCCTCACCCTGATGGCCGGCCCGATCGATTGCCGCGTCAACCCCACGTCGGTGAACGACCTGGCCGTGAGCAAGCCCATGAGCTGGTTCGAGCGCCACATGATCCACACCGTGCCGTGGACGCAGCGTGGCGCCGGCCGCAAGGTCTACCCCGGCTTCGTGCAACTCACCGCCTTCATGAGCATGAACATGGAGCGCCACCTGGGCGCCTTCCAGACCATGCGCGAGCAGATCGCCAATGGCGAGAGCGAGAAGGCCGCGCACGTGAAGGCCTTCTACGAGGAGTACTTCGCCGTGGCCGACCTGCCCGCCGAGTTCTACCTGGAGACGGTGGGCAAGGTCTTCCAGACCTACGACCTGCCGCGCGGCGCTTTAAGCTGGCAGGATCAGATGGTGGAGCCGCGCGCTATCCGCAAGACGGCGCTGTTCACGGTGGAGGGCGAGCGCGACGACATCTGCTCCGTGGGGCAGACGGTCGCCGCGCAGGACCTGTGCGCCAACGTGCGGCCCTATCTGCGCAACCACCACGTGCAGACCGGCGTGGGGCACTACGGCGTGTTCAGTGGCCGGCGCTGGCAGAACGAGATTTATCCGCGGGTGCGGGAGGCGATCCACCAGGTGGCGGCTTGAGCCGCCAGGCTCACAGCGACCAGCTGACGTTGGCGCTGAGCGTGACCTTCGCCGCGGTGTTTGTGTAGCCGGGGATCGAGACCTTCGAGGCGCGGACCCGATGTTGGCTGGCATCGATGAGCAGTCGGCCGCCGCAGGCGGTGATGCCGGCGGGTGAGCCATTGGCCAGTTCGGTCAACTCCAGCGTGCTGACGTTGCCGCT
>MHCFD02800__coassemble_1652_pt1 | contig 12471 bp, 8 predicted proteins | sample MHCFD02800__metabat2_low_PE_007 | metagenome-assembled genome bin MHCFD02800 | reverse complement strand
TCCCCTTTGGGGGCCCGTTTCTGCTTTCTGGACCAGCTTTTGAGGCATGCCGTTGCTGCCGTCTGCATTGGCCGGCCTCGCAGCTTTGCTGATCTTTGCCCGCGATGCGGGCTGTGTTCAGACAAGGTCATGCCTCAGGCCCTAGAGTTCGGCATGCGCATTCACATTCTTTGATCCTGCATGAACACGTACAAGAACATGCCTGCCTTGTCCGCTGAGTTGGTTGGTGGTGACTCGATGGCGTTTCGCCGGCGCCGGGTGCCTGGGTCGACGACCCGAAGAAGCGTGCAGGGCAAGGTGAGTTGGACGGTGTTGGCCGTGGTGCTCGCGTTGCTGGTGGGCGCCGGCTTGTGGTGGCGGCATGCGCACGAGAAGGCGGACAGTGGGGGCGATGCGGCCAGCAGCGCTTCCGCCGCCAGCGGTGGTGGGGCAGGGCGTGCGGGTGGCCAGGGTGGTCGCCGTTTCGGCGGTGGCAGCAACGTGCAGGCCGTGTCGGTGCAAGCAGCCCGTGTGCAAGACATCCGCGTCACGGTCACGGCCATCGGCATCATCTCCGCGTCGAACACGGCGGTGGTGCGCCCCCAGGTCAGCGGGGTGCTGCAGGCGCTGCATTTCGAGGAAGGCCAGCAGGTCAAGGCTGGCCAGGTGCTGGCGCAGATCGATCCGCGCTCGTTCCAGGCCACGCTGACGCAGGCCGAGGGCAATCTGGCGCGCGACAAGGCTTCGCTGGACAACGCCAGGCTGGATCTGGCCCGTGACCGCGAACTGCTCAGCCGCGATGCCGTGGCCCAGCAGCAGGTGCAGACGCAGGAGTCCCTCGTCAAGCAGTTGGAAGGCACGGTCAAGGCCGACCAGGGCGCGGTGGACAGCGCGCGCCTGCAGGTGTCCTACACCAAGGTGACGGCGCCGATCAGTGGCCGCGTGGGCCTGCGCCAGGCAGATCTGGGCAATGTGGTGTCCACGACGGACACGAACGGCTTGGTCACGATCACGCAGACGCAACCGGTGTCGCTGGTGTTCGCCGTGCCGTCGGCCAACCTGCCGACGATTTCTGCGCGGCTGCGGGCCCGCCAGCCCTTGCCCGTGGAAGCCTGGGACCGTGGCGAAACGACGAGCCTGGCCACCGGCCGCGTGGTGTCGGCCGACAACCTGATCGACACGGGCACGGACACCATCAAGCTCAAGGCCAGCTTCCCGAATGTGGACGATGCCTTGTTCCCGAACCAGGCGGTGAGCGTGAAGCTGCAGCTCGACCTGCTCAAGGACGTGCTGGCCGTGCCGCAGGCGGCCGTGCTGCGCGGCGCGCAAGGCTTTTACGTGTACGTGGCGCACGAGGACAACACCGTGAGCATGCGCACGGTGCAGACCGGCGCCGTGGACAACGGCTGGATGATGATCAAGGGCGATGTGCAGCCGGGCGACCGTGTCGTGATCGATGGCGTGGACCGCTTGCGCGATGGCGCGAAGGTCAACGTGATCGCGGCGGACCCCAAGCAGCGCGCGGGTGCCCAGGCGGCCAAGCGCGGCGGCCGCGGTGCTTCCGGGGCCCATGGCGCGTCTGGTGCGGCATCGGGCCGTGCCGGTGGCTGGGCGGCATCGGGTGCTTCCAAGCCCGCTGTGCCGCGTGGCGATGCCGCATCCGCCGATGGCGAAGAGCGCCCGCGCTGGCTGGACCGCCTGCCGCCCGATGTGGCCGAGAAGGTGATGAAGATGAGCCCCGAGGAGCGCCGCGCCTGGATCGAACAGCGCCGGCAGGAACGGGCTCGCCAGCAGGGCGATTCGGCAGCGTCGAAGGTAGGCGCCCATGAATCCGTCACGCCTTTTCATCGAGCGGCCGGTGGCGACCTCGCTGCTGATGCTCGCCATTCTGCTGGCTGGTTTGCTGGCTTACCGACTCTTGCCGCTGTCGGCGCTGCCGGAGGTGGATTACCCCACCATCCAGGTGACCACGCTCTACCCGGGCGCCAGCCCGGAGGTGATCTCCACCACGGTGACCGCGCCGCTGGAGCGACAGTTCGGCCAGATGCCCGGCCTGGGGCAGATGACGTCCACCAGTTCGGGCGGTGCGTCGGTGATCACTCTGCGATTCTCCCTGGGCCTGTCGCTGGACGTGGCCGAGCAGGAGGTGCAGGCCGCCATCAACGCCGGCAGCAACCTGCTGCCCAGCGACCTGCCGATGCCGCCTGTCTACAGCAAGGTCAACCCGGCCGATGCGCCGGTGCTGACCGTGGCGGTGATCTCGCCCTCGCTGCCGGTGATCAAGGTGCATGATCTGGTGGAAAACCGCCTGGCGCCCAAGCTCTCGCAGGTCGACGGCGTGGGCCTGGTCAGCATCGCGGGCGGGCGCCGGCCAGCCGTGCGCATCCAGGCCAATCCAAAGCTGCTCGCCTCGCTGGGCCTGTCGCTGGACGACGTGCGCAGCGCCATCGCGGCGGCCAACGTCAACCAGGCCAAGGGCAGCTTCGACGGCTCGCAGCGCGCCTCCACCATCGATGCGAACGACCAGCTCAAGTCCGCCGCCGAGTACGAAGACCTGGTGATCGCCTGGAAGGACGGGCGCGCGCTCAAGCTCAAGGATGTCGCGCAGATCGTGGACGACGCCGAAAACCTGCGCCTGGCCGCCTGGGCCGATGTGGATTGCCAGGCGCCCGTGGTGTCGGCAGCGGCCTCGCAGGCGGGGCGGGCGCAGCACCCCGATTGCCTGGACACGGGGCGCCATGCCGCGCTGATGCCCGGCGTGATCCTGAACGTGCAGCGCCAACCCGGGGCCAACGTGATCCAGACGGTGGACCGCGTGAAGGCCCTGTTGCCCAAGTTGCAAGCCACCTTGCCCGCGTCCATCGACGTGCGCGTGATCGCCGACCGCACCACCACCATCCGCGCGTCGGTCGATGACACGCAGTTCGAGCTCTTCCTGGCCATCGCGCTGGTGGTGATGGTGATCTTCCTGTTCCTGCGCAGCGCGAGCGCCACCTTGATCCCGGGCATCGCCGTGCCGCTGTCGCTGGTGGGCACCTTCGGGATCATGTACCTGGCGGGGTTCTCCATCAACAACCTGACCTTGATGGCGTTGACGATCTCCACCGGTTTCGTGGTGGACGACGCCATCGTGATGATCGAGAACATCGCGCGTTTCGTGGAAGAGGGCGATTCGCCCATGGAAGCCGCGCTCAAGGGCTCCAAGCAGATCGGCTTCACCATCATTTCGCTGACGGTGTCGCTGATCGCGGTGCTGATCCCGCTGCTGTTCATGGGCGATGTGGTCGGGCGGCTGTTCCACGAGTTCGCGATCACGCTGGCGGTGGCCATCCTGATCTCGGCCTTCGTGTCGCTCACGCTCACCCCGATGATGAGCGCGCGCCTGCTGCGCCCCGAGCGCGAGCACAAGCCGAGCCGGTTGGGGGATTGGTCGGTCCGCAAGTTCGACGAGCTGATCGCCGGCTACGGCCGCATGCTGGATTGGGTGCTGGATCGCCCGCGCGCCACCTTGCTGGTCTTCGCGCTCACGCTGGGCCTGACCGGGCTGCTTTACATGGTCGTGCCCAAGGGCTTCTTCCCGATCCAGGACACAGGCCTGATCCAGGTGATCACCGAGGCCTCGCAGACGACCTCGTTCGACGCGATGGGCGAGCGCCAGCAGGCCCTGGCCGCGCAGATCCTGAAGGATCCTGACGTGGACCACCTCGCCTCGTTCATCGGGGTGGACGGCGCGAATGCCACGCTCAACACCGGGCGCATGCAGATCACGCTCAAGCCCTTTGAAGAGCGCACGTCGTCGGCGACCGAGATCGTGCACCGCCTGGCCGAATCCACGGCCCAGGTACCCGGCATCCGTGCCTACATGCAACCGGTGCAGGACCTGACCATCGAAGACCGCGTTTCCAAGACGCAGTACCAGTTTCTGATCAGCTCGCCCGACAGCAACGACCTGGCCACGGCCAACACGCGCCTGATGGAGCGCCTGAAGGCGCTGCCGCAACTGTCCGACGTGGCCAGCGACCTGCAGGACCAGGGCCTGCAGGCCTACCTGCAGATCGACCGCGAGGCCGCCGGCCGCCTGGGCGTGACGGTGGCCAGCATCGACACGGCGCTGTACAACGCCTTCGGGCAGCGGCTGATCTCGACCATCTACACCCAATCCAGCCAGTACCGCGTGGTGCTGGAGGTGGCGCCCGAGTTCAAGCGAGGGCCTCGTGCGCTGGAGGGGCTGTACGTGCCCGGCTCGACGGTGAACGCCGCGGGCGACACGGTGTCGGCCCAGGTGCCGCTGGCCTCGGTGGCGCGCTTCGTCGAGAAGCCGGTGGCCCTGGCCATCAACCACGTGGCGCAGTTCCCGGCGGCCACCATCTCCTTCAACCTGGCGCTCGGCGCGGCCCTGGGCGATGCGGTGGACGCCATCAAGGCCGAGGAGGCCAAGCTGGAGTTGCCGGCCAGCGTGGAGACCAGCTTCCAGGGCGCGGCCGAGGCCTTCCAGGCCTCGCTGAGCAGCACGCTGCTGCTGATCCTGGCGGCCATCGTGACCATGTACATCGTGCTGGGCGTGCTCTACGAGAGCTACATCCACCCAATCACCATCCTCTCCACCTTGCCGTCTGCCGGGCTGGGCGCGCTGCTGGCCCTGCTGGTGGCGGGTCAGGACCTGGGCATCGTCGGCATCATCGGCATCGTGCTGCTGATCGGCATCGTCAAGAAGAACGCGATCATGATGATCGACTTCGCACTGGAGGCCGAGCGAGACGAAGGCCGCCCGCCGCGCGAGGCCATCCACCAGGCCTGCCTGCTGCGCTTCCGGCCCATCCTGATGACGACGATGGCCGCGCTGCTGGGCGCGCTGCCGCTGATGCTGGGCACCGGTGCCGGCCACGAGCTGCGCCACCCGCTGGGCGTGACCATGGTGGGCGGCCTGATCGTGAGCCAGTTGCTGACCCTGTTCACCACGCCGGTGATCTACCTGGGTTTTGCCAACCAGGCACAACGGCTGCGTGAATGGCGTGAGCGCCGCGCGCAGGCCCGGCTGAACGCCGCGAACGGCACAGCCAACGGCGACGGACAGGCCTGATGAACATCTCGGCGCCTTTCATCGCGCGGCCGGTGGCCACGACGCTGCTGACCATCGGCATCGCGCTGGCGGGGCTGCTGGGTTTCCAGCTGCTGCCCATCGCGCCGCTGCCCCAGGTGGATTTCCCGACGATCTCGGTGAGTGCATCGCTGCCCGGCGCGAGCCCGGAGACCATGGCCGCCACGGTGGCCACGCCGCTGGAGCGGTCGCTGGGCACCATCGCGGGTGTCACCGAGATCACCTCGCGTTCGTCGCTGGGCTCGAGCAGCATCACGATGCAGTTCGACCTCAGCCGCGACATCGACGGTGCCGCGCGCGACGTGCAGGCGGCCATCAACGCCGCGCGCACGCTGCTGCCCACGGGCATGCCGGGCAACCCGACCTACCGCAAGGTGAACCCGGCCGATTCGCCGATGATGATCCTGGCGCTGACCTCCAGCACGCTCACGCGCGGGCAGATGTACGACGCGGCCTCGACCGTGCTGGCGCAACGCCTGTCGCAAGTGCGCGGCGTGGGCCAGGTGAACGTGAGCGGCGGCGCCTTGCCCGCCGTGCGCGTGGAACTGGACCCGGACAAGCTCGCCTCCAACGGCATTTCGCTGGACACCGTGCGCACCGCGCTGACCTCGGCCAATGCCAACCGCCCCAAGGGCTCGCTCGAAGAAGACGGCCGCTACTGGCAGATCGGCGCCAACGACCAGGCCCGCACCGCGGCCGAGTACGCGCCCATCCTGATCAAGTACCGCAACGGCGCGCCGGTGCAGCTGCGCGACGTGGCCCAGGTGGTCGATTCGGTGCAGGACATCCGCAACTACGGCGCGGCCAATGGCAAACCCGCCATCCTGCTGATGGTGATGAAGGAGCCGGGCGCCAACATCATCGAAACGGTCGAGCGTATCAACGAGGTGCTGCCACGCCTGCGGGCCTCGATCTCCCAGGCCATCGACCTGAACGTGATCAGCGACCGCACGCCCACCATCCGTGCCTCGATCCGCGAGGTGGAGCGCGCCATGGCCATCGCCGTGGGCCTGGTGATCCTGGTGGTGCTGCTGTTCCTGCGCAGTTGGCGTGCGACCTTGCTGCCGGCCGTGGCCGTGCCGGTGTCGCTGGCCGGTACCTTTGGCGTGATGTACCTGTGCGGCTACAGCCTGGACAATCTTTCAGCCATGGCGCTCACCGTGGCCACGGGCTTCGTGGTCGACGACGCCATCGTGGTGCTGGAGAACATCACCCGCCACATCGAACGGGGCATGAAGCCGCTGGAAGCCGCCTTGCTGGGATCGCGCGAGATCGGCTTCACAGTCGTGTCGATCAGCCTGTCGCTGGTGGCGGTGTTCATCCCCATCCTGCTGATGGGCGGGGTGGTGGGGCGGCTGTTCCGCGAGTTCGCCATCGTGCTGTCGGCCTCCATCCTGGTGTCGATGCTGGTGTCGCTGACCACCACGCCGATGATGGCCGCCGCCGTGCTCAAGCCGCGCGACGAGACGCCCCAGCAGGTTCGCCGTCGCCAGGGCCGCGTCATGACCTGGCTGGCCGGGCTGAACCGCGGGCTGATGCGCGGCTACCGCCGATCGCTGATGTGGGTGCTGCGCCACCAGCCGCTGGCCATCGCGGCGCTGGTGGGCGTGGTGGCGCTCAACGTCTACCTGTACGCGGCCATCCCCAAGACCTTCTTTCCGCAGCAGGACTCGGGCCTGTTGATCGGCAACATCCAGGCCGATCAGGGCAGCTCCTTCCAGATCATGAGCCAGCGCATGGACCGCTTCATGGCCATCCTGCTGGAAGACCCGGCCGTGGCCAACGTCAATGGATTCACCGGCGGCGGGCAGCGCAACGGCGCCAACCTGTTCATCACGCTCAAGCCCTTGGCCGAGCGCAAGGTGTCTGCCGATGCCGTCATTGCCCGGCTGCGCGGCAAGCTGGGGCGCGAAGCCGGTGCCAGCCTCTTCCTGGTCGTGGCGCAGGACATCCGCATCGGTGGCCGTCAATCCAACGCGCAGTACCAGTACACGCTGCAGGCCGACGAGCTGGAAGACCTGCGCACCTGGGAGCCGCGCGTGCGCAATGCGCTGTCCAACCTGCCCGAATTGACGGATGTGAACACCGACCAGCAAGACCGAGGCCAGCAGACCTCGGTGGTGATCGACCGGGGCGCGGCCAGCCGCGTGGGCATGACGGTCAGCGCCATCGACACCAACTTGAACAACGCCTTCGGCCAGCGCCAGGTGGGCGTGATCTACAACCCGCTGAACCAGTACCGCGTGGTGATGGAGCTGGCGCCGCCCTACTTGCAAGGGCCCGAGACGCTGGACCGCCTCTACTTCACCAACAACGTCGGCGAGCAGGTGCCGCTGGCCAGCTTCGCGAAGATCGAGACCACCAACACGCCCCTGTCGGTCAACCACCAGGGCGGGGCGCCGGCCTCGACCATCAGCTTCAACCTGCCCGAGGGCGTGTCCCTGTCCGAGGCCACGGATGCCATCAACAACGCCATGGCCGAGACCGGGGTGCCGGTGTCGGTGCGCGGCAGCTTCCAGGGCACGGCCAATGCCTTCCAGCAGGCACTGTCCAGCCAGCCCTTGATGATCGGGGCCGCCATCATCGCGATCTACCTGGTGCTGGGCATCCTGTACGAGAACCTGGTGCACCCGATCACCATCCTGTCGACCTTGCCCTCGGCCGGCGTTGGGGCGCTGCTGGCCCTGATGCTGTTCAAGACGGAGTTCTCCATCATCGCGCTGATCGGGGTGATCCTGCTGATCGGCATCGTCAAGAAGAACGCGATCATGATGATCGACTTCGCCATCGCGCGGCAGCGCGTGACCGACGAGCGCGCCGGCCCGGTCATCTACCGTGCGGCCTGCCTGCGCCTGCGTCCCATCCTGATGACGACGGCGGCGGCCATCCTGGGCGCGGTACCGCTGGCCCTGGGCACGGGCGATGGCGCCGAACTGCGCCAGCCCCTGGGCATCGCCATCGTGGGCGGCCTGATCCTGAGCCAGTTGCTGACGCTGTACACGACGCCCGTGGTGTTCGTGCTGATGGACAAGCTGCGCTGGCGGCGCGGGGCAGGGCGCAGGCCAGCCGTGGCGCAGCGACAACCGGCCTGACCGATCGAGAGGTTCTGCATGGACATCGACCCGCTTGAACTCGCCAAGGACGACGATGACGACCCGGCCGGCGCCCCACGCCGCAAATCGTGGATCAACCCGGCCGTGGGCGTGACGGTGGCGCTGCTGGCCACCTTCACTGGCATCTGCAAGGTCAAGGACGACAACATCGTCCAAGCCATGCAGCAAGCACAGGCCGACAAGGTCGATCACTGGGGCTTTTATCAGGCGCGCAACATGCGCGAGGAAGTGGCCAAGGCCGAGCTGGTGCAGTTGCGCCTGCAGGCCGCGGTGCAACCGGCCGGTGCCCGCGTGTCTTACGACCAGGCCATCGCGCAATACGAGGCCCTGGTGAAGGACCAGACCGTCAAGAAGGAAGAGCTCAAGCGCCAGGCCGCGCAGGACCAGGCCACCTACGATGCGCTGAACTTCCACGACGACCAGTTCGACCTGTCGGATGCGCTGATCGCCATCGCGATCTCGCTGCTGGCCATCACTTCGCTCACACAGTTGCGTTGGCTGTTCGCACTGAGCCTGGTGCCGGCCGGTTTCGGCATCCTGATGGGGCTCTCCGGCTTGCTGGGCTGGGGCCTGCACCCCACGGCCCTGGTCAGGCTGCTGAGCTGAGGGCCTGTTGCTGGCGCCATGCCTGGGGCGACATGCCGGCCCAGCGCTTGAAGGCGCGTGAGAAGGCGCTCTGCTCGGAATAGCCCAGCAATGCCCCCACCTCGGCCAGCGTGAGGCGCTCGTCGCGCAGGTGCATCTCGGCCACCTGGCGCAGCGCGGTCTCGCGCAGATCACGGAAGTTCAAGCCCTGCGCGGCCAGCCGGCGGTAGAACACACGCGGCGAAAGGCGCAGTTCGTGCGCCACCTGAGGCAACTCGGGCAGGCCTTGCGGGGCCAGGTGGGCGATCACGCGCCGGGCCATCTCGCCCAGGTCGCCGGCCACGGGCAGGCGGGACATCGCGGCGTCCACCTGGCGCTCCATCAGGCGCAGCAGCGTCGGGTCCGTCTGGCGCAGGGGCGAGGCCAGGCTGGCCAGCGGCAACACCAGGCGCGTCATCGGCTGGCCGAAGCGCACCTTGCAGCCGAAGTAGCGCTCGTAGGGGCGGGCATCGCGCGGCGGCGGGTTGATGAAATCCAGCGCGGTGACGGGCAGGCGCTCGCCGCACAGGTCACGCCCGATCTGCACGATGCCGGTGATGCCGGATTCGTCGTACAGCGCACCGGTGCGGCCGTGTGCGGCGCCCCAGCGCAGTTCGAGCTGATCCCCGACGATTTGCGGCTCGATCGGGTTGATGTCGTTGACCAGGCGGTGGTAACGCTGGATGCGCGTCAGCGCTGCGCCCAGGTTCTCGCAGGCCAGCAGCACGTAGCCCAGCGCGCCCAGGTGGGTCGGGCGGATGCCTTGGCCCAGGTGCAGGCCCAGCAGCGGATCATGCAGGTGCTCGGCCGCCTTGAGCAGCAATTGGCAGTAGTCCTCGGCGGGCAGGCGGCTGAAGTGGTCCGTGCGGCCAGCGCGGCCCCCAACACTTCCTGCGGCGCGACGCCCTGGCTCAGCAGATGCTCGGTCAGCACGCGCACGAGTGACAGCGGGACCATGCCAGGCACCAGATCACGGTCGCGCAGGCGAGCGAAGGGTGACCCTGACAGACCGGTTGGCAACGATGGCATGGACGAAATTGTCAAATCGATGGCCGTGCAGGTCAAGACGGGGCAACCCTGTCGGCCTAAGCTGCGGCACGTCTCTTCTACAAGGGCCACCTCATGGCGTCGAGCAATCCCATCCGCAGCATCTTCATCACCGGCGCCGCCGCCGGCATCGGACGCGCCGTGGCGCAGCGCTTTGCCGCCGCTGGCTGGTTCGTCGGCCTGGCCGACGTGGACGGGGCGGCCGTGCAAGCCCTGGCGCGTGAACTCGGCCCGGCCCGTTGCCATGCTGCGCGCCTGGATGTGTCGCATGCCGAAGGCTGGGCCGCACCGCTGCAAGCCTTCTGGCAGGCCGCCGGCCAGCGCCTGGACGTGCTCTTCAACAACGCGGGCATCGCCATCACAGCGCCCTTCGAAGACACGGAGGTTGCCCGCCATCACCGCGTCATCGACATCAACCTCAAGGGCGTACTCAACGGCTGCCACGCGGCCTTGCCCTGGCTGCGCCACACGCCGGGGGCGCGCGTCATCAACATGTGCTCGGCCTCGGCCCTGTACGGACAGCCGATGCTGGCCACCTACTCGGCCACCAAGGCGGCGGTGCGCGGCCTCACCGAGGCGCTGGACATCGAATGGCAGCGCCACGGCATCCGCGTGGTCGATGTGCTGCCGCTGTTCGTCAACACCGCCATGGTGGCCGATGAGGTCAGCAAGATGAAAACCGTGAAGACGCTGGGCGTGCGCCTGAGCGCGGATGACGTCGCCCGCACCGTGTGGCGCCTGGCACAGATGGCGCCGGGGCGCATGCCCGTGCACTCCGCCGTGGGCTGGCAGACGCGCCTGTTCTACCAGTTGGGCAAGCACTTGCCCGATGCCGTGAACCGCTTCGTCACGGCCCGCATGGCGGGTTATTGAAGTCACAGAAGAATCAACGAAGGATTCCCATGAGCACCTTGCCTGTATCCACACTCCAGCCTGGCATGCGCCGCTTGACCGACTTCGACGGCGCCCGCGATGCCGCCAGCCCACAGGACCGCCTGCGCGACGTGCGCCGCCATGCCCAGGCGCTGCGCGACCGCATGATGGCCGAGCCTGAAGTGCTGTTCTACCGAAGCTTCGACCTGATCCGCGCCCCGTACCCAACCTACTACGCCTTCACTGGTGTGTTCGCGCAGTACGGCTTCAAGTTTCCGCTGGTGCACCTGCTCAACCGGCTGTTCGTGGTGCAGTACCTGGACCACGAGGGGGCCTTGCGCACGCTGATGCTGTCGCCCACCGACCACGAGGCCAACCGCGAGACGCCGTTTTTCAAGCGCCTGGCGCGGGGCATTCCGCCTGCTGTAAACCGCCTGGTTGCGCCTCAGTACAACACCGTCGAAGGCGCTCTGGCCCAGTGCGGCATCACGCCGGATCAGGTCGACTACATCAGCTACGACCATCTGCACACACAGGATGTGCGCCGCTGGTTGGGCAGTGCAGGGCGGCCGGGCTACTTTCCGAACGCGCGCCTGCTGGTGCACCGTCAGGAATGGGCTTGTACCCAGGCGCTGCTGCCCGTGCAGGCCGACTGGTACTGCCCGCAGGGCATCGCCGGGATCCCGCAAGACAAGGTGGTGTGCTTCGACGGCAGCCTGAGCCTGGGGCCGGGCCTGGCCCTGGTCCACACACCGGGCCACACCGAAGGCAACCATTCGATGGCCGCGCGCGTGCCCGACGGCATCCGCGTCACCAGCGAGAACGGCGTGGGTGTGGACGCGTACGAGCCGATCAATTCACGCATCAACGCCGTGCGCCGCTACGCGCGGGCCACGGGCGTGGAGGTGATCCTCAACGGCAACACGCTGGAAGGCAGCAACGACCAGTACATCTCCATGGTGCTGGAGAAAACGCTGGCCGGCCCCTCGGCCAATCCGGCCTATCCCAACTGCGCCACATCGAGCGAGCGCACGCCTTTCTGGGCCTTCCCGGGGGATGTGGCCAGCCACCTGTTTGGCGAAGCGCATTTCGGAAAAGCACGAACACGCGTCGGCGGCTGAGCGCCGCAGGCCAGGCTGGCCTGTTCAGCGATTGGCCGAATGCAGCCAGCGCCGCAGGTCGGCCGCGCCCATGGCGCCGCTCTGGCGTGCCACCTCGCGCCCACCCTTGAACAGGATCACCGTCGGGATGCTGCGGATGCCATAGGCCGCCGCCGTGCGCGGTGCGGCCTCGGTGTCCAGCTTGGCGAAGCGTACGCCTGGCTCCTGCGCGGCGGCCTGCGCGAAATGCGGCGCCATCATCTTGCAGGGCCCGCACCAGTCGGCCCAGAAGTCCACCAGCACGGGCTGTTCCGTCTTGCCCACGTAGGCCTGGAAGTTGTCATCCGTCAGCGCCACGGGGTGGGTGGGCGTCAGATCGGTGCCGCAACGGCCGCAGACGGGGCCATCCTGCAGACGTTCGTCAGGGACGCGGTTGGTGGCCTGGCAGGCCGGGCAGACGAGGTTCATGGCCTTGGCTTTCGTTCAAGTGCTGCGCATCAGGGCGCCCAGGTTCACTTGATGGGGATGACCGTGGCTTTGTCAATGGGCACCACCGTCACGCTGTTCTTGGGGGAGCCCTCGACCAGCTTGTCGGAGTAGCTCAGGTAGACCAGCACATTGCGCGCCGGATCGGCCA
>MHCFD02800__coassemble_1647_pt1 | contig 12624 bp, 9 predicted proteins | sample MHCFD02800__metabat2_low_PE_007 | metagenome-assembled genome bin MHCFD02800 | reverse complement strand
CTGCAATTGCGCCCAATCCGTACGGGCCACGAAGCGCTTGGGCACCAGGCGTTGCAGCTGGGCCTGGATGTCATCGGCCACGTCTTTCGGCGGGCGCGCATCCTTGAGCTTGCGCAATGCAGCGGCGTACTCGATCAGCACGGCACCAGCAAGGCGGGCCACCTCCTGCGCGATCAGGTTCAGGCGGCCACGGCCCTCTTCGAGGCGGGCCTTGAAGGAGGCCGCATCGCTGGGCAGCGGGTCGAGCAGGAAGGCACGGTCCAGCGCCACTTCGACGATCTGCTCGCGCAGCTCATCGGCCGTGCCCAGGCTCATGTAGGCCATGGCCATCTTCTGCAGATCGGGGATGTTCTTGTCCAGGTACTTCAGCGGCTCCTTGAGCTGCAGCGCGATCAGGCGGCGCAGGCCGGCACGGTGTTTGGTGGCGGCCACGTCGGGCTCGTCGAAGACCTCGATCTCGGCGTGCGTGCCCTTGTCCACCAGGGCGGGGAAGCCCACCAGGGTGTGGCCTCCGCGCTGGATTTCCATCAGCTCGGGCAGTTCGCCGAAGGTCCAGTCGGTCAGGGGCTGCACGGCGGTGGCACGGCCCGCACCGGCCTCCTCACGCCGGGCGTGCGGCTGGGCACCCTTGGTCTGGCCGTGCGTGGAAGCTGCCGCGCCATTGTCCGCGGCATTCCTGACGGCCCTTGGCGCAGGCACGACAGCGCCCTGCCCGCTTTGGCCGCCGTTCACCACGGCCTGCGTTTTCAGCGCGGCCAAAGCCTGGAACGCACCACGCGCCAGTTGCCCCAGCTCGGCCTTGAGCGCGGGCAGGTTGCGGCCCATGCCCAGCTGGCGCCCGTGCTCATCGACCACGCGGTAGTTCATGAACAGGTGCGGCTGCAGCATGTCCAGCTTGAAGTCGGCGCGCTTGATGTCCAGTTGGGTGCGGTCGCGCACGGCCTTGAGCAGCACGTCCAGCAGACCGCCTTCGCCGAAGGGCACGCCCTCGGTGAAACTGTCCACGTACTCGGGCAGCGGCACCAGGCGCGCACGCGGCTTCTGGTGCAGGCTCTTGACCAGCGCCAGCACCTTGTCCTTGAGCATGCCGGGCACCAGCCATTCGCCACGCTCGTCACTGACCTGGTTGAGCGCGAAGATGGGCACCGTCACGGTGACGCCATCGCGGGCATCGCCAGGCTCGTGCAGGTAGGTGGCTGCGCAGTCCACCCCGCCCATGCGGATCATCTTCGGGAAAGCGGCGCTGGTGACGCCGGCGGCCTCGTGGCGCATCAGCTCTTCGCGGCTCAGGTGCAGCAGCTTGGGGTTCTGGCGGCTGGCCTCGCGGTACCAGCGCTCGAACGTGTGGCCACTGACCACCTCGGGCGGGATCTGCGCATCGTAGAAACCGACGATCAACTCGTCATCGACCAACACGTCCTGGCGGCGCGACTTGTGCTCGAGCTGCTCCACCTGCGCGATCATCTTGCGGTTGTGCGCCAGGAACGGCAGTCGCGTCTCCCACTCGCCGGCCACCAGGCCTTCACGAATGAAGATGTCGCGCGCCTGCACCGGATCGACCAGGCCGAAGTTGACGCGGCGGTTGGCGTAGACGACCAGCCCGTACAGCGTGGCGCGCTCCAACGCGACGACCTCGGCTGCTTTTTTCTCCCAATGCGGATCAAGCAGTTGCTTCTTGAGCAGGTGGCCGCCCATGCGCTCCACCCAGGCCTGCTCGATGGTGGCGATGCCGCGGCCGTACAGGCGCGTGGTCTCGACCAGCTCGGCCGCAAGGATCCAGCGCCCGGGCTTCTTGCTCAGGTTGGCGCCCGGGTGTTTGTAGAACTTGATGCCACGTGCGCCCAGGTACCAGTCTTCATCGTCGCTCTTGCAGCCGATGTTGCCCAGCAGGCCGGAGAGCAGCGAGAGGTGCAACTGCTCGTAGGTGGCCGGGCTGCCGTTCAGGCGCCACTGGTGCTCGGTGACCACGGTGCTGAGCTGCGAGTACACGTCCTTCCACTCGCGCACGCGGCGCGGGTTGATGAAGTTCTCGCGCAGCAGGGCTTCGTACTTGCGGTGGCTGAGCTTGTGCTGTTCGGGCTGGCCTGAAGATTGACCCGGCACGTGGTGGCCATGGCCGCCACGTGACTCATCCAGCCACTTCCACAGCTTGAGCGTGCCCATGAACTCCGACTTTTCGTCGTCGAACTTCTTGTGCTTTTCATCGGCCGCCTGCTGATGCTCGATGGGGCGGTCGCGCACGTCCTGCACACTCAACGACGCTGCGATCACCAGCACCTCGGCCAGCGCCTGGCGGTCACGCGCCTCCAGGATCATGCGGCCCACGCGCGGGTCCAGCGGCAGGCGCGCCAGGGTCTGCCCAAGCGGCGTGATCTCGTTGGCGTCGTCCACCGCGCCCAATTCATTGAGCAGTTGGTAGCCGTCGGCAATCGCCTTGCGCAGCGGCGGCTCGATGAAGGGGAAATCATCGACCAGCCCCAGGTGCAGCGACTTCATCCGCAGGATCACGCCCGCCAGCGAGCTGCGCAGGATCTCGGGGTCGGTGAAGCGCGGGCGGGCGTTGAACTCCTTCTCGTCGTACAGGCGGATGCAGATGCCATTGGCCACACGGCCGCAGCGGCCGGCGCGCTGGTTGGCCGCCGCCTGGCTGATGGGCTCGATCTGCAGCTGTTCGACCTTGTTGCGGAAGCTGTAGCGCTTCACGCGCGCCAGGCCCGAGTCGATCACGTAGCGGATGCCGGGCACCGTCAGCGAGGTCTCGGCCACGTTGGTGGCCAGCACGATGCGGCGCGGCCCCCCGGTGCGGAAGACCTCGTCCTGCTCCTGCTGGCTCAGGCGCGCGAACAGCGGCAGCACGTTGACCTGCTGCCGCTGGTTGGCCATGTGCTTGCGCAGGTGGTCGGCCGCCTCGCGGATCTCGCGTTCGCCGGGCAGGAAAACCAGGATGTCGCCGGAGCCCTCGCGCCAGAGCTCGTCGGCCGCGTCGATGATGGCTTCGTTGAGGCCGTATTCGCGACTCTCTTCGAACGGGCGCCAGCGCTGCTCCACCGGGAACAGGCGGCCCGAGACCATGATCACCGGCGCCGGGCCCTTGCTCGATGCAAAGTGCTGCGCGAAGCGGTCCGCATCGATGGTGGCCGAGGTGACGATGATCTTCAGATCAGGCCGGCGCGGCAGCAACTGGCGCAGGTAGCCCAGCAAGAAATCAATGTTCAGGCTGCGCTCGTGCGCCTCGTCGATGATGAGGGTGTCGTAGGCGCGCAGGTCGGGGTCGGACTGCGTTTCGGCCAGCAGGATGCCGTCCGTCATCAGCTTGACGTTGGCACCGGGCTGCAGCCGGTCCTGGAAACGCACCTTGTAGCCCACCACCTCGCCCAGTGGCGTGTTGAGCTCCTCGGCGATGCGCTTAGCCACGCTGGAGGCGGCGATACGCCGTGGCTGCGTGTGACCGATGATTGGTGGGCGGCGCCGGCCCTGCTGCGGCTCGCGCGGCTGGCCCCAATTGCCCCGCCCCATGGCCAGTGCGATCTTGGGCAACTGGGTGGTCTTGCCCGAGCCCGTTTCCCCGCAGACGATCACCACCTGGTGCTCACGCAAGGCGGCTTCGATCTCGGCGCGTTTGCCCGAAACCGGCAGGGATTCAGGGAAGGTGATGGCGGGCAGCGGAGCAGACACAGGAAAAGGTGGAAACAGCCCGTGAAGGCCTTGGACTGGAGGGGAAAAGACATCGATTATCCGATGCGGGCGTACCGCTTGCCCAGGCGATGGGAGATGCCCGATCCAGTTCCCTGGCCCTTTGCCGATAAGCAGCAAGCAACCGCACGCCATTCATCGATGCCTCAACGCCTCTCGTCATGCAAAAAACTGCTGCTCGGGCAGGACATCGCCATGCGCCGGCCGCTGGCGCTGATGCTCATGGGGCACCTGATCTACCTGATCAACGCGGTGTTGCTGCAATGGGGTGTGAGCCTGAACCTCTTCCATCCGGGCGTGGCCTGGACCACCCCGCTGATGGTGGTGGGGCCAGGCGTGTTCTACGCCCTGGCGCGCTCGGGCTGGTCCCGCCGTTTCAAGGATCCAGCCATGGTGATGGCCCAGGGCCTGTACTGCGCGCTGCTGACGGTGCTGGTGTACACCTTTTCCCGGCCGGAGGTGCGTGGCTTCATCCTGTGCATCCTGCCGCTGATCATCATGTTCGGACAGTTCACGATGAATGGGCGCCAGTTCGCCTTCTTCACGGGTTGCACCATGAGCGTCCTCAGCGCCGCGGTGCTGCTCTTGCGCCCTTATGACGACACCCCGCGCGGCCTGTCGGGCGACATCCTGGAGCTGGTCTACGTGGCCCTGATCCTGGGCACGGCCACCAGCATCGCGCTGATCGGCTCGAACATCCGCCAGAAGCTGGTGGCCAGCCGGGTGGATCTGGCCGAGGCGCTGTCGCGCGTGCACGCCCTGGCCACCACCGACGAGTTGACCGGCCTGGCCAACCGCCGCCATGTGCAGGATCTGCTGGCCGAAGAGGTCAAGCGCCACCGCCGTCTGGGCCAGCCCCTGTGCGTGGCCCTGCTGGACCTGGACCATTTCAAGCGCATCAACGACCTGCACGGCCACCAGGCCGGCGACGACGCGCTGCGCCACTTCGCGCGCACCGCCCGCGAAGCCTTGCGCGAGATCGACGTGCTGGCGCGTTGGGGCGGCGAGGAGTTCCTGCTGATGATGCCGTCGACGACGCCCGAGCAGGCCTTGACCGGGCTGGAGCGCCTGCGCCAGCGCCTGGCGCAGCACCCTCATCCGCCCAGCCTGCCAGGCCTGGTCATCACCTGCTCGGCCGGCGTGGCCCTGCACCAGGTGCCGGCCACCATCGAGCAAACCATCGACTGGGCCGACAAGGCCCTGTACCGCGCCAAGGCCGAGGGCCGCGACCGCGTCTGCCTGGCCGGCGACACCCTGAGCAGTGCGCCTGCTGGGGCAAACCCGGTGCACTGACACCCGGAAATCCGGTCGAGGCCATCTCGAAGGGCCGCCACAATCGCCCCACCTCATGGTGGGAGCGCGCATGACTTTCGACGATTACATCCAGCACGATGCCCTGGGCCTGGCCGATCTGGTCCGGCGCGGCGAGGTGTCGCCCCGCGAACTGCTGGACACGGCCCTGGCCCGCGCCGATCAGACGCATGGCCAGCTCAACGCCATCGTCAACCGGCTGGATGAACGGGCCCGCCAGCGCTGCGCCCAACCCTTCGAGGCGCAGGCGCCTTTTGCCGGCGTGCCGTTCCTGGTCAAGGATCTGTTCCAGGACATGGCCGGGCTGCCCAGCTCCTGCGGCGGCAAGCCGCTGTCACGCCTGCCGGCACCTGAAACCGCCGACGTGGTGCGCCGCTGGCAGGACGCGGGCCTCGTGATCTTCGGCAAGACCAACACCCCCGAGTTCGGCGCGCGCAACGTGACCGAGCCCGTGGCCTTCGGCCCCACGCGCAACCCCTGGAACCTGTCGCGCACCCCGGGCGGATCGTCCGGCGGCTCGGCTGCGGCCGTCGCTGCGGGCATCGTGCCCGTGGCCGGCGCGAACGATGGCGGCGGTTCCATCCGCATTCCGGCGGCGGCCTGCGGCCTGTTCGGCCTCAAGCCCGGGCGTGGGCGTGTGTCGTCAGGCCCCGGCGCCTCGGAAGGCATGAATGGCGCGGCCGTGCAGGGCGTGCTCTCGCGCAGCGTGCGCGATTCGGCCGCCATGCTCGATGTGCTGCAAGGCCCCGAGCCTCACGGCCCATACCACATGCCGGCGCCCGCCCAACCCTACCTGCAGGCCATGCGGCAGGCGCCCGGCCGCTTGAAGATCGGCTTCAGCACCGCATCCCCCATCGGCACGCCGGTGGATGCGCAGGCCGTGGCCGCCGTGATGGATGCCGCCCGGCTGCTCGAATCACTGGGCCACCACGTGGAAGAAGTGGCCCTGCCCGTCGATGGGCTGTCACTGGCCAAGGATTTCCTGCTGGCCTGGTTCTGCCGCCAGGCCGCGATGGTGGTGGAGCTGGAGCAGGTCCATGGCATCAAGCCCGCCGAGTTCGAGCCTGACACCCGCGCCATGGCCGCCGTGGGCCGCAGCGTGCCTGCCACCGAACTGCTGCTGAGCGAGGCCCGCTGGAACGAGCACAACCGCGCGCTCGCACGCTTTCATGCGCAGCACGACCTGTGGCTGTCGCCCGTGCTGGCCTCGCCGCCCATCGCCATCGGTGAACTGGCCACGTCCAAAACGCTGCACATCCTCAGCGAGATCGTGACCTCACTGGGCTTGTCAGGCGTTCTGCGCAAGACAGCCCTGTTCGAACAGACCACGATCAACAACCTGGCCTGGACACCGTTCACACAGCTGGCCAACCTGACGGGCCGGCCCGCCATGTCGGTGCCTCTGTTCTGGACACCCGACGGCTTGCCCATGGGCGTTCAGTTCGTGGCCGCACTGGATGGCGAAGCCTTGCTGCTGCGCCTGGCCGCCCAGCTGGAGCAGGCACGTCCCTGGTTCAACCGACGCCCGGCCCTCTGAGAGAGACCGATCGCCCACCGGCGCATTGCCCGGTCGGTCGATCAACGACGATCAGTCCGACCGTCAGCCGAAGCGTCGACGCTTGGCATGGCCCAGCTGACGCGACAGGTGCACCGCCACCAGCACGTAGAACGCGCCGACGGCTTCCCAGCCCTCTTCAAGGCTTTCAAGGCTCAGCATGCCGTTCCAACCTGGCGGGAACAGTGCCGCGGCCCAGACGGGATGATCCTGGATGCCTTCGGCCACCTGAGAGGCCACCAGCACCACCATGCCCAGAATGAACATGCCGGTGTCCGCTTCCACCCAGCCGCGGCGCTGGAAGAACTCTCGGCCCACCGTGATCACCACGTGGACGGCGGCCGCCAGCACGGCCAGCACCACCACCGCGGCCACCACCCGGTAGGCCAGGCTTTCCGGGCCCTGCAGGTAGAAGCCCAGTTGCATCAACCGGCGGCCATGCGGCACCAGCCCGGGCGGCAGGCCGTTCTCACGCATGCCCAGCGTGAAGCAGAAGAAGGCGAAAGACAGGGCCGGCAGGCGGGGACGGTTCCCAGGCAGCAACAGATAGACAGCCGCCAGCATCCAGATGGCCACGGTGGCCACCTCCAGCGGCCCATCTTCTTCGATGAAAGCGATCAGGTGGCGGGCATCGACGACGCCAGGGGCCAGCAGCATCAGGATGGCCAGGGTCAGCGCCACGGCGGTGGCAGTCATCAAGGCAGACACCATCGGGCGGGCATGGGCCGGCACGAAAGTGGGGGAAAGCGCGTGGGAAGTCATGAACGGCAGAAGGGGGAACAACGCAGGAGAGGGCGAAGCAGGCGCCATTTGACGGACAGCCGTCACAAATGATTGCCTAGGCAATAATTAGGGGAAGATTACCATTTGTGCCCCGGCTGTAAGGTTGCCCTTCCGGCAACCCCTACGGCGCTATCAGGCTTTTGTGGCAAATATGTGACCGCACCGCATCCAGACAAGGCCTCGACGACCCGCGCAAGCCCTTGGCCCCAACCGGCGGCGCTCTGCCCGCCCCCACCGGCTTGCCAATGCCCGTACCATTACGGCCATTCACGGCCACACCTGCCTGCCCAAAGCCCTTCCCATCCTCCGTTCATGGACCTGGTCTTTCCCCACACCTTCGTGCCCTGGTTCCGCGCCGTGGCGCCGCACATCCACGCCCACCGGGGCAAGACCTTCGTCGTCGGGTTGTCGGGCGAGTTGATCGCCGCCGGCAAGCTCACCAGCTTCGTTCAGGACCTGGCCTTGATGCAGGCCATGGGCATCCGCCTGGTGCTGGCGCACGGCTTTCGCCCCCAGTTGGAGGAGCAACTGCGCGCCAAGGGGCACAGCTCCCACTTCAGCCACGGCATGCGCATCACCGACTCGGTGGCGCTGGACTGCGCGCAGGAAGCCGCTGGCCAGCTGCGCTACGAAATTGAAGCCGCCTTCTCGCAAGGGCTGCCCAACACGGCCATGGCCGGTGCCTCGATCAGCGTGATCTCGGGTAACTTCGTCACCGCACGGCCCGTGGGCATCGTCGATGGCGTGGACTTCATGCACACCGGCCTGGTGCGCAAGATCGACGCCGTGGCCGTGCGCCGCGCCATCGACGCCGGCGCCATGGTGATGCTGTCGCCCTTCGGCTTCTCGCACACCGGCGAGGCCTTCAACCTGAGCATGGAAGACGTGGCCACCAGCGCCGCGATCGCCTTGCAGGCCGACAAGCTGATCTTCGTGACCGAGGTGCGCGGCATCTTGCAGAGCATCGTGCAAGAGCCCCAGCGCGCCGTCGAGCTCGAAGCCGCCCAGCACGACCCGGATGCCGAGATCGACCAGGAACTGGCCCTGCTGGACGCCAAGCGCCTGCTGGCCGCCCTGCCCAACCCACTGCAGCCCACGGACACGGCCTTCTACCTGCAGCACGCGGTCAAGGCCAGCGAAGGCGGCGTCGAACGCGTGCACATCATCCCGTACAAGGTCGACGGAGCCCTGCTGATGGAGGTGTTCACGCACGATGGCGTGGGCACCATGATCGTCGACGAGAAGCTCGAGAGCCTGCGCGAGGCCTCGTCCGACGACGTCGGCGGCATCCTGCAGCTGATCGAACCCTTCGAGCAGGACGGCACGCTGGTCAAGCGCAGCCGCACCGAGATCGAGCGCGACGTGTCGCAGTACACCGTCATCGAGCACGACGGCGTGATCTTCGGCTGTGCGGCGCTCTACCCCTACCCCGAGGCGGGCACGGCCGAGATGGCCGCGCTGACCGTATCGCCCAACGTGCAGGGCCAGGGCGATGGCGAGCGCATCTTGAAGCGCATCGAGCAGCGCGCGCGGGCCATGGGCCTGTCGTCCATCTTCGTGCTGACCACGCGCACGATGCACTGGTTCAACAAGCGCGGCTTCTCGCCGGTGGACCCGAACTGGCTGCCCGAAGCCCGCAAGCGCAACTACAAGTGGGACCGGCGCTCGCAGGTGCTGGTCAAGACACTGAAGTAACTCCCCCATTTTTTTCCTGAACGCGACGAGACGAGAACATGGCACGCACCATCCAATGCAAGCACCTGAACAAGGAAGCCGAAGGCCTGGACTTCGCCCCCTACCCCGGTGAACTGGGCAAGCGCATCTACAACGAGATCAGCAAGGAAGCCTGGCAGCTGTGGATGAAGCACCAGACCATGCTGGTCAACGAGAACCGACTGAACCTGGCCGACGCCCGCGCGCGACAGTACCTGGCCCGCCAGATGGAGCAGTTCTTCTTCGGTGGTGGCGGCGATCAGGTCCAGGGCTACGTGCCGCCGTCGGCATGAGCGGCCACTGACCATCACCCCACGCTGAAACCGCCCGGCCTTCATTGAGAAGGGGGCGGTTTTTTCTTTGGCGATACAGTTCTGCCAGGATCACCGCGAACGCTCCAAACGCATGCCCATCACCATCGACTGGCCTCATTTCACGCCCTGGACCGCCCTGGCCGGCGGTGCCCTCATCGGCTTGGCCGCCTCGCTGCTCATCCTGCTCAATGGCCGCATCGCAGGCATCAGCGGCATCCTCGGCGGGCTGCTGCGCCCTTCCGTCGGCGAAATCGGCTGGCGCATCGCCTTCCTCATCGGCCTGATCGCGGCGCCCTGGCTGTACGCCATGACCGCCACGCTGCCGGCCGTGCGCATCGATGCGAGCGAGGGCCTGCTCATCGTCTCCGGCCTGCTCGTCGGCTTGGGAACCCGCTACGGTGCGGGCTGCACCAGCGGTCACGGTGTGTGCGGGCTCTCGCGCCTGTCGCCCCGCTCGCTGGCGGCCACCCTCGCCTTCATGGGCGCGGGCTTCGCCACCGTCTACGTCGTGCGCCACCTGATCCGCCTGTCCTGACCTGCCTCTCTCAAGGCACGAACACCATGAACGACAACATCCACGCCCGCCTGCCCCTGCTCACGGCCTTGCTCGCCGGGCTCGTCTTCGGTCTGGGGCTGCTGGTCTCCGGCATGGCCGATCCGGCCAAGGTGCTGGGTTTCCTCGACCTGGCCGGGGCCTGGGATCCGTCCCTCGCCTTCGTGATGGGCGGCGCCATCGCCGTCGCCCTGCCCGCCTTCACACTGGCGCGCAAACGTCGCAATGCCCTGCTCACGGGCGAGCCGATGCAGTTGCCCACGGCCACGCGCATCGACAAGCGGCTGCTCGGCGGCGCCCTGCTCTTCGGCATCGGCTGGGGGCTGGCAGGCTTCTGCCCGGGCCCGGCCCTGGTGGCGCTGGGCATGGGGCTGGACCAGGCGCTGGTCTTCGTGCTGGCCATGCTGGGCGGCATGGTGGTGTTCGAAGTACTGGAGCGCCGCGCATGAACAACATGTCGCCACTGTGGGCCTGGCTGGCGGCCGCGACCACGCTGGTCATGGTCCTGATCTATGAAGCGCTGCAGTGGCTGCCAGGCCGCAGCACACCAGACACGCTCTCGCGCGCGGCCCATGCGCGCCTGCGCGCCGAATGGCTGCATGCCCTGTCCACGCAAGTCGGCTCGGAAATCCTGGCCGTGCAGACCATCCGCAACTCGCTGATGTCGTCCACGCTCACGGCCTCGACCGCCGCGCTGGGCCTGATGGGCACGGTGACGCTGATCGGCGCGCCGCTGCTCAATGCCTCGCTGAACCACACGCCCGACGAACCTTTTGCCTTCACGCCCCGCCTGATGCTGGAGCTGGCCCTGATGGCCACGCTGTTCGCCGCGCTGGCCTGCTCGACGATGGCCGTGCGCTACTACAACCACAGCAGCTTCATCGGCGCACTGCCCGTGGGCTCGGACGAACGCGCCCGCTGGCAGGAGACCGGCGTAACCTACCTGCGTCGCGCCGGCCTGCTCTACAGCTGGGGCCTGCGCGGACTGCTGATGGTGGCGCCGCTGGTGGCCGGGATCGCACACCCGCTGGCCGGCCCGATCGCGGCCGTGGCGCTGGTGGCTGTCCTCATCGGCTTCGACAGGTTCAGCGCCTGACGCAAACTCCGCATCACGTCAGTATTTACCCCATGGATGGGCGTGGGGCGAAACCCTCGGTTGTCGTCCGCGACGGCAGACAGCGCCACAGCTTCATGGCACGCTAAACGTTACTTTACATAACAAGCGTCGCCACCGAAGTAACGACAGGAGCCTGCATGCCCCGCTTTTTCACCACCCCATCCCGCCTCCTTGCGCCCCTCGCACTGGCCGTCTCCGCGCTCAGCGCCGCGTCCGCCGCCCACGCCCTCACCACCGACCCGCTGGCCTACACGATCTTCACCGCTGGCGATGTGCTGATCACGCCCGAGCTGGTCTATACCGTGGCCATCGCCGGCCCCAAGACCTGGAAGACGCTGATCGACCTGGGTGCGCCCTACATGTCGCCCTATGCCGAGGTGACGCGCCAGCTGGCCATCAACAAGGCGCCCACGCTCAAGCCCGTGGCCACGCCGCCCAACCCACCGGCCGTCACCTACGCCACGCCCTACAGCCAGGTCATCTCCTTCGGCGACAGCATGAGCGACACGGGCAACATGTTCGAGGTCACGCGCAAGCTGGGCGGCGTGGGCCTGCCCACCGCGCCCAATGACCGCGGCCGCTTCTCCGACGGCCAGGTGGTGGTCGAGGCCATGGCCAACGCGCTGAACCTGCCCTTCCTGAACTACGCCTTCGGGGGCGGCCAGTCGGGCACGGGCAGCCTGCTGCCGTTCTATGCGATGGAGCACGGCATGCTCAAGCAGATCAACGACTATCTGGGCAACCTGGGCGCCAGCACCAAGAAGGCCGATGCCAATGCGTTGTACGTGATGTGGACCGGCCCGGACGATTTCTACTGGGGCAACAACATTTACCAGTCGTCTACCGCCGTGAACGTCACCGCCAACGTCAAGCAGGGCATGACGACGCTGTACAAGCGCGGCGCGCGCCACTTCTTCGTGCCCTTGATGCCCGACCTGAGCATCACGCCCTCGGCCAAGCAGCACGTGAAGCTGCAGCGCACCTACATGACGGACGCCAAGAACCGCAGCATCGAGTACGCCAATGCGCTCACGGCCATGCTCAAGGCCTTCGCCAAGCAGTACCCGGACGCCACCGTGCGCACCTTCGACACCTACACCTACTCGCAGCAGCGCGTGGCGCAGGCGGCGGCCGAGGGCTACAACGTGACCGAGCCCTGCTACAAGCCCAAATTCATGGGCCTGCCGGGCGATGTGTGCGCCAACCCCAAGCAGTACCTGTTCTGGGACACCAACCACCCGACGGAGGCCGGCTCCATCGTGATCGGCACGGCCTTCGCCGAGGCTGTGGTGGGCGCGGCGCTGCCCTCGCGCTGACCCCACGTCGCCACGCCTGTGCCTGAAAGGCGTACAGTCCTCCTACGACGACGTCACACGACACCGCTGCCCGAGGCACCGGGCAGCTCACGTCCCGGGAGGACGACATGGACATCATCCGGCAGTCCGACATCCCCGTGCTTCGCAACTCGGGGGTCGAATCCGCGCAGTTGCTGTTTCCCGAAAGCGCGCCCGATGCCCGCGTGACCATCACGCGGGTCACCATACCGGCTGGCGGCGTGAGCCCTCGCCATCGGCATGAGGCTTCG